>ULQL01080973.1_pt1 | contig 58036 bp, 58 predicted proteins | sample 1954411 | NCBI WGS metagenome assembly ULQL01 (sample SAMEA4835654, study PRJEB28245) | human gut metagenome | biome: gut microbiome; material: fecal sample | place: Denmark | collected 2008 | reverse complement strand
GTGGGGACGGGACGTTTTGCCCGAAAAACTGCAGGCCGTTTTTGAATCGGAAAACCGGGCGGAACGTGAATACGAAATCATTCATGCCGTAATTCCGAACGCTTTATATGAAAAAGGAAGCGTTTTTCAAAAACCCATCAGTTCGATATATATTTTAAAAGAAGAAAAAACGTTGTTGTTTTCCGGCGGTTTTGAAGAAATGCCTTTGTTCGTTACGCGGTGGTGCAAAGCGTGTACGGAAGTATACGGCAGATCGCCGGCGGCGGCAGTTCTGCCTGATATCAAAATGATTCAGGAAATGATGAAAGAAACGATTATCGCCGCTCAGCTGGCTAACCGGCCGCCTCTGTTAGTCAGAGATGACGATCAGTTCGCACCGGCCGCAACGGTGCCGGGCGGCATTATTCGTTATACCGGCGAAGCCCCGAAAGCGTTCGTCAGCGGAGCAAATTCCGGCGTCGGGCTGGAAATCATGAATGAAATCAGAGCCCGGATCAAAACGGCATTTTACAACGATCAGCTGACCAGTACCGAAAACGTGCAGATGACGGCGACCGAGGTTTTACAGCGTACGGAAGAAAAAATGCGTCTGTTGGGGCCGGTGTTCGGGCGTTTGCAGACGGAACTGTTGGGGCCGATGATGAATCGGATTTTCGGGTTGTTGATCCGTCACGGCAAGATGGTTCTGCCGGAAGGAATTTCATTTTCCGACGTCAGAATCGAGTATGTGTCGCCGTTGTCTTTGGCGCAAAAGCATTTGCAGGCCAGAGCCGTAATGCAGACTCTGGAACTGGCCGAAGGATTTCTGAAAATTCAGCCGGAAGCCGCAAATGTGTTCAATGTTCCGGAAGCTATCCGCAAAATCGGAGAAATGTACGGCGTCAGCAGTACTTTGTTTAATGTCGGAGTCGAAGAAAAATCCAATGACGGACAATCTTAAAAAGAAAAAAATCAGCAAAGCGCTGCAGCTGGTTCAGGCCTACAAGGCTGTTTTTTTATCTGAAAACGGGCAGGCCGTTTTACGGGATCTGGCCGACAAATGTCATATGCTGTCGCCGGTAACGGACGTGTCAAATCCAAACGGGTTTTCCGCCGCAAGCGCTTTTTACGACGGAAAACGGGCAGCTTTTTTGGACATTATTAAAATGTCCGCCTGTGATGAGCAAATGCTTATCGCGTTATTGCAAGAAACTGAAAGGAATAAAAATGAATCATGATTTACCCATGTCGCAGGAAAATATGTCCGGCGAAATGATTGATGAAATTATCGATGAAGAGGCTTTTGAGGAATTTAAAAGTCTGGCCGAAAATCTGCGTCTGTCCGAAGAACAGGCGCAGGGAATCTGGGATTGGATTGTCGAAGGGGCTTTGCGGTTCGTCGGCGATCTGGACGTAAAAGCGCAGGCATACTGTAACGAAACGGAAAACCAGCTGCGCAGTGTTTACGGACGTGATTTTGAAGCCAAACAAAAAGCGGCGCAGAATTTGATCCGGAAATACGGCGGGGACGAGCTGGTTTCTTTTTTGAAAAACAGCGGTATCGGAAATTGTCGGGAAATCATCGCTTTTCTGATTAAGTTGGCCGATGCCGCAGGAGAAGACAGAGGATTGGCCGGGGAAAAGGCGTCCGTTTTGTCTTCCGAAGAAAAAATTAAGGCGGAAATCGCCAGACTGATGGCCGTTCCCGCCTATATGCAGGCCAGGCACCCCGAACACGAAACAACGGTTCAGCAGGTGTATCGTTTGAGAAAACGTTTGTTCGGTGAAGAATAACCGTTTTTCAAAAACGAATTCAGGCGCTCCGTTTTTAACGGAGCTTTTTTTATATTCATAATTATGAAAGAGGAAAATATGAGCACACAAATCACAACATCGTTTGTCAATCAGTACAGTTCCAATATTCAGGCGCTGGTTCAGCAGAAAGGATCCAAGCTGCGCGATTTGGTCGGTTTTGAATCTGTTCGCGGCAAAAGCCTGTTTATTGATCAGATCGGTCAGGTGGCCGCCGTGAAAAAAACGACCCGGCACGCCGATACGCCGCAGTCCGACACGCCCCATAAACGCCGTAATTTAAAGCTGGAAACATATCATTGGGCGGATTTGATTGACAATGATGACAAAGTAAGAATGTTGATCGATCCGACAAGCGATTATGCCAATGCCGCTGCTTGGGCCATGGGGCGCGCGATTGACGAAGCGATTGTAACGGCGGCTTTGGGAACGGCCTATACCGGAGAAACTGGAGCGACCGCCGTGACTTTGCCGGCAACGCAGGTCGTTGATTCCGCCTGTGCGTCAAAATTTACGTTCGACAAATTGCGCGAAGTCAAGCGTATGTTTGATAAATGTGACGCTCCCAGCGAAGGGCGCGTCATTGTTTTATCTGCCCAGCAGTTGGACGATTTGTTAAGCGAAACAAAAGTAACGTCGGCCGATTATGCTTCCGCCAAAGCTTTGGTCCGCGGCGAACTGGATACTTTTATGGGATTTAAGTTCGTTCAGCTGAATGCGAAAAACAGCGACGGCGATTTGATTTTGCCGGACGTTATGTCAACGGCAGAAACGCCGACGGTGATCGGGCGTTCCTGTTTTGCTTTTCAGTCTGACGGCATCAAGCTGGGAATCGGTCAGGATATCGTCGGGAAAATTACGGAGCGCGACGATAAATGTTTCGCAACGCAGGTTTATTACGAAATGTCGATCGGCGCCGTGCGCATGCAGGAAGAACTGGTCGTTAAAATTAACTGCAAAGAATAAGCTTGTCTTAAAAAGCGGCAGAAATATTTCTGCCGCTTTTTTTGTTTTGCTTCCCTTAAGGAGAAAAAAATGACTTCCATTGTTGCCGTTTGTAACCGGGCCTTGTCCAAAATAGGGGACGAATTGATCATTATGTCCTTAGACGATGAAACAAAGCCCGCCCGGTATTGCAAAGCTTTATATGCCGATACGCGCGATTTTGTTCTAAGGTCTTATCCGTGGCGGTTCGCCCTGAAACGCTATATTCTGGCGCCGTTAAAGGAAAAACCTTTATTCGGATATGATTATCAGTTCGTTGTTCCGTCTGATTGTCTGCGCGTTTGGAAAACGCGGGAACAGCAGCGTTATCAGGTTGAAGGACGGTATATTCTGGCAGATCAGAATGTATTCGCTTTTATCGGTATTTCCAGAATCGAAGACGCCGCGCAGTTCGACCCCATGTTTGTGGAAGCGCTTTCTTTGCGTTTGGCGGCAGAGCTGGCCGTTCCTTTGACGGCGTCGGTTTCTTTGAAAGAAAACCTGGCTAAAGAATATCAACAGTTTGTCCAGCAGGCAAAAACAGCGTCGGCTATGGAAGGAATTCAGGATATCTATGTGCCGCAGGGGTGGTTGGAGGCCAGAGAATAATGTCATATGCTGCAGCTTTAGTCAGGTTTAACACCGGTGAAATTTCCGAATTAATGAGCGGGCGCATTGATACCGAAGAATATAAAGGCGCCTGCAGAATTTTAAAAAATTTCATTCCGTCCGTTCAGGGGCCGGTATCCAGACGCGGCGGAACGCGTTTCGTCGCGGCGGCCAAATATCATGATAAAAAATCACGGCTTTTTTCTTTTCAGTTTTCCGCGACGCAGTCATATCTGTTGGAATTCGGAGACCAATATGTTCGTATTTTTTATCACCGACAGCCGGTTGTCAATGCAAGCGGCGCGCCGATAGAAATCAGTATACCGTATACGCAAAACGATTTGGATAATTTATATTTTTCGCAGTCCGGAGATGTTGTTTATATCGCTCACCCGTCGTTTCCGTTAAGAACGATTACGCGTTATTCTCAGACTGACTGGCGGACGGCGGAAGTTCAGATGACCGACGGGCCTTATCTGCCGGTGCATACCGGAGACATTACGTTAACGCCTTCTGCGACGACGGGAAATATTACCATTACGGCTTCCGGAGATGTTTTTGCGGCTACTGATATCGGACGCCATGTCCGGATCATGCAGCCGAACAATCCGAATGTTCAATGGGGCGCGGCAAAAATTACGGGGTTTACCAATGCGCGCAGTGTCAGCGCGACAGTGTTCGGTGATTTGCCGTTTTTAAACACGACGGCGTCCAAGTCGTGGCGGCTGGGTGTTTTTTCGGCGACAACGGGATATCCGGCTGTCGTGACGTTTTTTGAACAAAGGCTGATTTTAGGAAAAGGAAACGGTATCTACGGATCAAAAACGGGGCAGTATGAATTTTTTTCGCCGACGTCGGCAAGCGCTGCCGTGACGTCGCAGTACGGGTATGGTTACGAATTGTCGTCGGATCAGATTAACGATGTATGCTGGTTGTCTTCGGGACGGGTTCTGGCGATCGGAACGGTCGGCGCCGATTTTACTTTGGAAACAGTCGGCGGAGAAGGAACCATTCCGATGAGCGTCAAGGCGCAGCGTCATTCGACTTACGGCAGCGAGGCCGTCGCGCCGATCAAAGTCGGCAGCACGACTTTGTTCGTTCAGCATTACGGCAGAAAACTGCGCGCTTTTATGTATGACAGTAATTCCGACGGGTATATTGCCAGAGATTTAACGACGCTGGCGCCTCATATGACATACAGCGGCATTAAAGAAATGGCTTTGCAACAAGAGCCCGTGCCGGTTATTTGGTGCATATTGAAAAACGGAACGCTGGCCGGATTGACGTATGAAGCGGCGGAATCCGTCGAAGCCTGGCATTCTCATGAACTGCCCGGCGCTTATATTGAAAGCATTGCGACGCTGCCGTCGGAAAACGGAGGGCATGATGAATTGTTTTTGCTGGTCCGCCGGCAAATTAACGGAGAAACAAAACGTTACATCGAAGTGATGGAAACGGGTATCGAAGAAAATGCCGAAGGTTCCGAAGAATGTTTCTTTGTTGACAGCGGACTGTCGTATCACGGAGAAAAAGTCGCGCGGGTGGCCGGGCTGGATCATCTGGAAGGGGAAACCGTAGCCGTTTTGGCGGACGGAGCCGTTCAGACTGAAAAAGTAGTTCAAAACGGAGCGATTGATCTGGATACGCCGGCCTGTGTCGTTCATGCGGGGCTGCCTTTTGTGTCGGTTCTGCAGACGATGCCTTTGGTCGGCATCGGGCATGACGGCATATCCGAAGGATCAACCAAACGTATTTCCGGTTTGCTGCTGCGTCTTTACAAAACGCTGGGATTTTCGATCGGTTCTCCTGAACGTGTCGAAAGGCAGAGTTTTCGCAGTTCCAGCGATCCGATGAATGCTCCGCCGGCATTATTTTCAGGCGATAAAAAAGTTTCGTTCTGTGCGCAGTGGGAACGTTTTTCCGATATCCGCATTGAACAGGACCAGCCTTTGCCTTTAACGATTTTGGGCATTTTCCCGCTGGTTTCGACAAACAGAATATAAGGAGATTTTAAAATGAGCAAAGCAGCTTTTTCAACACTGATGAACAGCGCGAAAAGCACGTTTAATTTATTGAAAGAATGGCAGGATTCAAAAAATGCCGAAGAGGATTATTACCGGCAGGCCGACAATGTTATCAGGCAGAACCGCAATGAAACGCAGAAATTGAAACGCGAAAATGATGAGGAAAGAGGCGAAGCGGTCGCCAAAGCCGGAGCGTCGGGCATTAACGTGTCGTCGTTTAACGATGCTCTGTTGTACAACGATTTAAAAACAGCGCGTGAAGTTTACGATAAAGAACAACAGGCCAGAGAACAGGCTTATAGTTTGCGCCGACAGGCGAAAAACGAACGCAGAAACAGAAAAGGCAAAGCTTTTTCTTATTCCGTCGGTCTGCTGACGGATTTTGGCGGCTTCGGCAGTTAAATCCCGAAAGGAGAAACGTTATGGGAAATATCAAAGAGGGCGTTACGATTTCTGCCGGTTTGACCGCTCCGGCGTGGCTGCCGGCGTTAAACGAATGGGTCGGCTGTCTGATCGGAATCGCCACACTGTTGTATATCTGCGTGAAAATATATGTGTTGTTGTATCGTTCGGGGGCGCCGGAATGATTTCAAAAAAAGGCGTGGAGCTGATCAAATCTTTTGAAGGTTTCGCTCCTCTGGAATACACCTGTGTCGCCGGGAAAAGAACAATCGGTTACGGTCATGTGCTGGGGCCCGAAGAAAAATATGTCTGCGGCGTTTGTGAACGCGAAGCCGAACGGCTGCTGAAACAGGATCTGGACATTGCCGAAAAAGCGGTTGAAAAGCTGGTTGAGGTTCCTTTGTCGGACTGCCAGAAAGACGCTTTGGTCAGTTTTGTTTTTAACGTCGGAATCAGAGCGTTTCAGAAATCCACGTTGTTAAAGGAATTAAATGCCGGCCGGTATGACCGGGTGCCGCGGCAGCTGCAACGCTGGATATATGTCAACGGTCGTCCCTGCGGCGGATTAATACGGCGCAGACAGGCGGAAGCTGCTTTGTTTGCGAAACCTGCGGGACGGAAACGTCCCGTTTTTTTATGAAAGGAAAAAGCATGAATTGGGAAAATATCATTTTGTTTTTTGAACAGGCCGTTTTTTGGTTCGGTACGGTTGTGGCCGCCGCGTCGGTTATCATAAAAGCGACGCCGACGCAGAAAGACGACGCCGTTCTGGCAAAAATCATCAAGGTGTTAGATCTGGTTTCCATTGTCAACGCCAAGATTCAGGAAAATAAAGAAACGTCGCAGAAAGAAAAAAATGCTGCCTGATGGTATGGGAATTATCGGCGCCGTCGCTGTGTTACTGGCAGCGCTGTTGTCTTTTTTCGCATATAAATTCGGCAGAGCGCAGGAAAAAATTGATCATGAACGGGAAAAATCAAAAACGGCGGCTTATATTCGTTCTTTGCGTCGCCGGCTTGACAATTCAGATATTGTTGAGCGGTTGCACGATACGTTTAAACGGTGATTTTTGTGATGTTTATCTGCCGGTTTTCCCTGACTATGAAAAAGATACGCCGGAAACAATCAGACAGATTGACCAGAACAACATTATTTATCAGGAATGTTTATAAAAAAACAGCCCGCTTCGGCGGGCTGCTTTTTTTTTATCTGGCTGTTTCCGTCACTGTTTCTGCCGCTTCGGTCTGCTGTGCGGCCGTCGGCATATTGGCGCGCCGGCGGCGACGTCTCTCCCGTCTTGCCTCATTGTCGTCTTTTTGTTCGGTTCCCCGTTTTTCCTGTCCTTTTTCTTCTTTCGCCCGCTGATCCCGGATTAAGGCTTCGATTAAAGGATTATCATAGACGTTCTTTTCTTCTTCTTTTGTTTCATATTGAGAAATATCAACCCCGAAATCTCTGTATTGTTGAGCAATCTGCGCTTCCATTTCATCAATGGCCATCTGCTGGCGCTGGTTAAACAGCTCGATTAAATTCAAAGTGCTTTGAATCATCGGGTTCGCCAGGGAAATTTCATCAAGAGTCATGCCCGCTTCCAATTTATTGCGGAAAGGAACGGCGTCCTGATTACCCAGCAGAACGGCGGTCTGGTACCATTTGTAGGCAAAGATTTTGCTTTGGCTGACGCCGTTGCCGTTTTCATAGAGTTTTCCCAATTCCAGCTGGGAAGGAGTATGATTTCTCATCGCGGCAGAGGTGAAACAGTCTGCGGCGGCCATATAAGCGTCGCTGTTCGCATCGCTTAACAGCAGCATACCGCGTTCATATAAAGCTTCGGGGTCTGTCATTTTGGCACATACCGCACTGGCGTTGATGTATTTTGCCAGCGTGTTTTCCTGTTCGCCTTCCGAATCTTTAAAACTTGTTTGCGCGCAAACGCTGCCGGATCCGATAAAAAAGAACAAAAAAGTAAGAAATGCCTTGAACACGGGATCATATCCTTAAATAATAAGTTTCATCAACAAACGACACGAATGTCATATCTTTATCAAATTTTAAGCTAAATAGGCGAAAAATGAAACGGCTTTTATATATTTTTTCTTTTTTCCTGTTTTTTGCCGCGTCATACGGGCGGGCGCAAACTGCGGGGCAGGCCGAATTGCTGGCGCAGCGGGAAAATATCGCGCCGGGGCAGGAATTTTATTTGGCTTTGGAATTAACACTGCCGCGCGGAGGCCATGTTTATTGGAAAAATCCGGGAGACGCTGGGGAAGCCGTCGACCTGAAATTAAACCTGCCGCCCGGATTTCGGGAAAAAGGGCGTTATTGGCCGGCGCCGGAAAAATTTACGGTCGGCCCTTTTACAGAGTACGGTTACCGTTCTCGGGCGTATCTGCTGGTAAAAATTCAGGCGCCCGAAAACCTGCGGACGGGGGAGATTTTTGAAATTTCAGGCCGGGCGGTCTGGCTGGCCTGTTTTAACGAATGTATTCCCATGGCGCAGGACGTCGCTGTTTTGGTTGCCGCGGGACAAGAAGCCGGCGGAGAGGAAAATGAAGAAGTCCTGCACATGATTTCGGAATTGCCGGACAGAGAAGAGGAAGCCGTCTTTTTTGAAACGCCGGATTCTCTGATTTTGTCCGTTCCGGCGGAAAAACAGGCTCGAAGCGCTTATTTCTTTCCGGCTGACCAGAAAGTGCTGGCATATTCCGCACCGCAGAACATAAAAACGGCGGACGGAAAAATGTATTTGTTTATGAAAAAAGCTCCGGCGGAAGTTTTTATGCCGGCCGACATTCTGAACGGGACGGTCGTTTTTTATAACGTTCAGGGGGAACGGATCCGGGCGGCGGACGTTTTGGCCGTAAAAACGGAAGAAAATCTGCCCGTTTTTTCGGAGCCGTTTGTTCTTTTTGATTTTATGACGGCTTTGTTGTTTGCTTTTCTGGGCGGCGTTTTATTAAATCTGATGCCATGTGTTTTTCCTGTTTTGTCTTTAAAGGCGTTCCGGCTGTTAAATGCGGGGCGGGACATTCCGCCGGCGGAACGGCGGCGGGCGGGGATCAGTTATGCGGCGGGTGTGCTGGTTTCTTTCATGGCCGTCGGACTTGTTTTGATTGCTCTGCGCGCCGCCGGATCGGAAATGGGGTGGGGATTTCAGTTGCAGTATCCGCCGTTTGTGCTGGGGCTGTGCCTGTTTCTTTTCTTTCTGGGACTTGTTTTTTCGGATATTGTCAGCATCGGTGAAAAATTGTCGGCCTTTAGTCTGAACGTCGGCCGGAATTGGGGAGATTTCGGCACTGGGATTCTGGCTGTCGTCGTGGCGACGCCGTGCGCCGCGCCGTTTATGGGAACGGCTTTGGGATACGGGCTGATGAATCCGGCCGCAGTGACGATTTGCATTTTTCTGGCAATGGGATTGGGATTGGCGTTTCCTTTTTTGCTGTTGGATTTTTATCCGGCTTTGGGACGTTTTTTGCCCAAAGCGGGGGCGTGGACGGCTTTGTTCAGGCAGTTTTTGGCCTTTCCGTTATATGCCGCCGCCGCCTGGCTGTTATGGGTGTTGGCCGCGCAGGAAGGAAGCTCGGCTTTGGCCGTCGGGCTAGGGTGCCTTATCGCCGTGGCTTTCGCGTCCTGGCTGGCGGAAACGGCAGTGCATAAAGAAAAATTAAGAAAATTTTCTTTTGCCGTTACAGGGGCGACGCTGATTTTAATCGTTTGCTGTCTGTATTCGCTTTCTCCGGCCCGTCTGCATGAAAAAGAGCGTATGGAAATCGAATGGCTGCCTTATAATACGGAGAGCATTCAGGAATACAGGCGGGCAGGAGTGCCGGTCTTTATTAAGTTTTCGGCAAAATGGTGCCTGACATGTCTGGTAAATGAAAAAACGGCTTTTTCTTCGCCGCGACTGGGGCAGGCGTTCCGCCAAAAAGGAGTCGTCGCTTTTTCTGCGGACTGGACCAGCCGCAGTGACGAAATTACGGCGGCGCTGGAAAGTTTTGGCCGCGGCGGCATACCTTTGTATGTTTATTACGCTCCTCATGCGCGGGAAGCGGTTGTTCTGCCGCAGCTGATCACGGAAAAGACCGTCCTTTCTTTATTTGACGGGCTGTAATTATTTGGGCGGCAGACCTTTTGTCGCAGTGATTTTCAGGGTGTGAGGGAAAATTTTTCTGCCGTCGGGCACGGTCTGCGGAACAAAATGAATGATTGCCGTTCCTTCTTTGCGAATGACGAACCTGCGGCTCAGCCAGCTTTCCTGACGGGCCGTCTGCGCGCTCAGCGGCGTCAGGACAAAAGATCCGTTTGCGGCCAAAATTCCGGCCGGATCGCGGACATTAATCCGGTAACCCGTGTTTTTTATGTACATATGTCCGCCTTTGCGCGTGGCGTCGTTTTCATACAGCGGCGTATAAACCGTTAATGTCAGTATATCGCCGACCATAACGGGAACGGCGCTGTTTTCGCGGGTCAGGGTTAAGTGAACGAAACGGGGATCCGACGGCCGGAAGTACAAAGCGGAAATGGTCTGCTGTTCTTCCGGGGCGGGAGCCGGAAGATTTTTTCCCGCCAGATCAGGATTTTTTTTGCCCGGCGTGGCGGCGTCGACCCAGGTAGGCATCAGTGGAAAAAAAGTTTTATACCTGTTATCAAAAGCGTCTTTTTTGATAAATTTCATAAAAGACGTTTCTTCGATCATCTGCTTAGGCGGCAGAGGCAGTTCCCGCGGTATGGCAAAACGGGCTGTTTCCCGTGCGGATAAAATCGGTTTCAGCCAGAACGGCCTGAATTTTTCCAGATAAGCCTTTTGCAAAGGGGAAAGCTGTTTTTCCGATTCCGTCAAAAGGTTTTTTATTCGCGCGTATTTTTTCTTTTCCGTTTTCGGATCTGTTTTTTGCAGACTCAGATCCGCCAGCAGCCAGGCCTGCAGAAAGTCTTCACGGTCGGCATACAGCTGTCCCAGATTATAAGCGGCGTTGACGTTTTTTTTCAAAACGGCGTTTTTTAAAATTTCTTCGGCTTTTTTTTCATCTTTTTTAACGCCGATTCCGAATCTGTAATATACGCCGAGCGAATTCATCGCATCGGGACTGCCCTTGTCCGCGGCTTTTTGAAAATAATGCGCCGCAGAATTAAAATTCAGATTGGTTCCGCGTCCTTCCTGATGCAGCAGTCCCAGCCGGAAAGCGGCCGGCGCGTTGCCGCGTTCGGCTTCACCGCGCAGAGAATGCACATACATGGCGCCTGAAAAACCGCTGATTTCTTCATTGAAACGGTCAATCAGTCCGAACTTGTCAAGCTGTGACAAATCGCCTTTGTAAAGGTTATTCAGAAAATCATTGTAAGGAATACTTTTTTTTCCTTCTTTATTCTGCATCAGGGAACAAATCCGGACGACATATGCGGCGGCGGGTTGCGTTTTTTCGTATTTTTTCATAATACGCAAAGCTTCGTCACAATTGCCGGCATTAAAAGCTTCTACGCCGACGTCAAAAGAATCCCGTTCGATTGTCTGTGCCGCCGCGGCGGCGCAGAAAAAAAACAGAACAAAAACGAACGGGACGGATAATTTCATTATTTCGCTTTTTCGATATAATCCGGCGGCAGATTTTGGAAAATATTTTCAAATCTTTTCTGTTTCTGAATACTTTCCTGCCAGCGCGCCGCCGTATAAGGATTCGGCAGAACCGTACCCGCGCCGTTTTTATAAATAATGGACAGAGCCGTTTTGGCGTTAATGTCCCCTTGCAGAGCGGCCTGTTGATAAAAAACGACGGCTTTTTTCATGTCTTTTTCCACGTTTTCGCCGTTTTCATACCAGCGGGCCAGCATAATCTGCGCTTCGGGATCGCCGTTATCGGCGGCTTCTTCGGCGAATTTCAATCCCTTGTCGATATCCTGAACGACATTTTCCCCGTGAATATATAACAATGCCAGCGTCATCTGAGCCGGCGCATAACCGGCTTCGGCCGCTTTTTCGTAATAGGCCAGCGCTTTGGGGATATCGACGGGCATGCCTTTTCCGGCAAAATTCATTGCCCCCAGCGCAAAGGCCGCTTCCGGCACATTCATAACGTCGGCCTGGGCAAAATAAATCGTTGCCTGTTGATAATTTCCCTGTTCGTAAAGGCTCAAAGCCCGTTCCAGCGGATTGTAAGAAAGATCTGCCGGTCGGCGGTTTAAAAATAAAATCAGTGCGGTTAAAAGCAAAATCCCGACAAGTCCCAGGGCTTTGTAAAGTGAAATCCGTTCTTTTTTCTGCATTATTTATGTTCCTTATTTTTTTTCGGACTTTCTTCTGGCCGCAACAGTATAGCCGGTTAAATGTTTTTAAAAAGTAAAAAGATTGAAAAAAACACTGTTTTCTGTTAATTTTAACCGGTTTTTCCACAGGAGCGTCCTATGCCTTTTCTTCATCGCGGACAAGTTCAGTCCTTTCATTTCACCCGCTGTTTTTTTGACGAAGAAATGAAAACGGCTCATTTGTGCTATGCGTTTAATGACGGCGCGCTGACATTTGAAGAAACGGTTTGTTTTAACGGGGCGCCGGCGTTTGACCATGAAAACCGCCGCCGGGCTTTCGGTCTTTGCCTGCGCCTGCTGCATCTGGCCGCCGGGATCAGTTATTATAAGTTGTTTGTTCCTGATGAAATCAAGGTCGATTCAACGGTTCTGACCAAGGAAGAAGCCGACTTTTTCAATTTGTTTTATACGGCCGGTCTTGGGGAATTTTCTTACAGAAATAACGTTTCTTTGAACGTGCGTTTTCCTTTTTCCGCGGCGGCGCAACAAGAACGGGCCGATCTCCGCCTGCAAAAGCGAATTGTCGTTCCCGTCGGCGGCGGCAAAGATTCGATCGTGTCGATTGAAACATTGAAATCCGCCGGTTATGATCCTGTTTTATTTTCGGTGGGACTGCCCCGTCCGATCAGGGAAACGATTGAAAAATCAGGACTGCCGTCTGTTTTGGTTACCCGGCGGATATCGCCTGATCTGCTTGTTTTAAACGAACGGGCGACGCAGTACGGCGCTTTGAACGGCCATGTCCCCGTGACGGGCATTATTGCGTTTATTTTGATGGCGGCCGCCGTTTTATATGATTTTTCGGACGCGGCTTTGTCAAACGAACGGTCCGCCAATGTCGGCAATACCGAAAAAGACGGCAGAATCGTTAATCATCAGTGGAGCAAATCGCTGGAATTTGAAAAAGCCTTTCGTGCGTTAACGGCGCCCGTCATACCGGATTTTCATTATTTTTCCCTGCTGCGCCCTTTGTCCGAACTGTCAATCGCGTCTTTGTTTGCCAAAACGCGGAAATACGATATGGTTTTTACCAGCTGCAACAAAGCTTTTAAATTGGACGAAGCTAAACGTTTTGATCGTTGGTGCGCGGACTGTGACAAATGTCGTTTCGTTTTTTTGGCTTTAGCCCCTTTTATGGAAAAAGAACAGTTGATTCGTATTTTCGGACATAATCTGCTTGATGATCTGTCGCAGAAGAGGGGATATGAAGAACTGTTGGGCCTTTCCGCGTTTAAACCGTTTGAATGTGTCGGCGAAATCGAAGAATCGGCTCTGGCTTTTTTGATGCTGGCGGATAATCCGGTCTGGTGCGGCGATGCCGTGATCGGGGCTTTGGCCGATCAGGTGCGGCGACGCTGGAATAAAAAACGGGAAAGTTTGTTTGAAAAAATTTTTACATTGACGGATAATCATCTGATACCGGAGGAATATACTGATGTTGTTGGAATCTTTAAAAAACAGGCCGGTGACGGTATGGGGAAACGGGGTTGAAGGCCGCGCGGCAACCGTTTTTCTGGAAAAGCGCAACTGTACGGTAAATGTGGTTGAAGACCCCGTGTCAATTCCTTTTTCGGGCATTATTGTCAAATCTCCGGGAATCAGTTTGTACCGTCATGAAATTAAAATGGCAAAACAGTACGGGGCCGTTTTTACTTCCGGTATTAATTTGTTTATGGAGGCTGCCCTTTTGCAGCCTGAATACAGGCCTTTGCTGGTCGGCGTAACGGGAACCAAGGGCAAATCGACAACGTCGTCTTTAATCGCGCATTTGCTGCGGGCTCAGGGGAACAGGGTCGCGTTGTGCGGCAATATCGGCGAACCGGCGATTTCTTATGCCGATGATTTGGCAAATTATGAAGTCGTCGTCGTTGAAATGTCCAGTTATCAATGCGCCGATCTGCAGTACCCGTTTGATATTTCCGTTGTGTTAAACCTTTATCCCGAACATATTGACTGGCATAAATCGCACGAACAATATTTTCATGATAAGTTGAATATTCTGGCGGTGCGCCGCCCGGATCAGGTCGCCGTGCTGAACGCGCAGGACGCGTTGACGGCTCTGCATGTCAAAAATCCCGAAAACGCCTTTTATTTCAACGCGTTGAACACCATTCATATTATGGGGGATTATTTTTATAAGGGGGGACAAAAGCTGTTTAAAACGGACGTTGTTCCTTTGCGCGGCGAACATAACCTGAAAAACGTCTGCGCCGCTTTGACGGTTGTCGAACAGGCCGGCGGTTCTTTGGCGGAATGTGAAGAAGCTTTGAAAACTTTTAAAGCTTTGCCGCACCGGCTGCAAACCGTTGCCGTTAAAAACGGTGTGACCTATGTTGACGACAGCATTTCGACGACGCCGGAAACGGCGATAGCGGCTTTAAAATCGTTCGGTTATTCAAATGTCATTTTGATCGCCGGCGGTTTTGACCGGGAACAGGATTACAAAGAACTGGCATCTTTTATTGTTCATGGCGGCGCTTCCGGCGTTGTTACTTTGCCGCAGACGGGGCAAAGACTGGCCGAAGCGATTTGGGACGAAGGCGGCGACGCCGTATCGGCCAAAAATATGAAAGACGCTGTTCAAAAAGCTGCTTCTCTGGCCAGATTTGGCGATATTGTTTTGCTTTCCCCCGCGGCGCCCAGTTATGGAATTTACAAGAATTTTCAGGAACGCGGCGACGATTTCTTAAAATGTGTCAACGAACTGGAATAAAATATTTATTTTGTTTTTTTTCTTCTTCTGCTCACAAAAGCAGCTCCTGTCCCGGCTCCTGCAAGCAGTCCCGAATAAAGCTTTGATGAAGAGTTGCTTTTAGAAGAAAACGAGGTTACAGGCATATGAGTTATGGCTGACTTTTGATTTGTTATACCATATATTCTCCAGCCGATTATAAAAACGGTACCGTAAGTCAGCATACGTATTTGGTATCTGTTTCCTTCCCAATGCAAGGATTCTGCCCAAAGAAGAATAAATAAACAAAAAAGAAGCGCCGCTTTGAAAAATAAATTTCCGCTGAAAAATAAGAAATAAGACATTTTTTTCAATTCATAAGGAAGTATATTATGGCATATTAATAAATAAAAAGAGAGAAAATAAATAAATAGTATGAATAAAAATTGAAAAATAAGCGTTACCCATGTTTTGTTTTTTTGAGACGACCTGGAGCAAAGATCTTTAAATAAAGAAAAAGCTCTTATTATTCCGAAAGTTATTAAAAAAAGGAAAAAAAGAAAAGGAAAACAATGAATTTCCGGCGTTATGGCATACAAAAGGGAAAAGAATCCGACAAAAATCAAAAAAATATTCATCGTCTTGATTTTAACGCCGTTTGGATTGTGCCGTCGTCCAGATAATCCAGTTCGCCGCCGACGGGAATTCCCTGCGCCAGCGAAGAAATTTTAACGGGCAGATCTTTAAAACGCTCAATAATGTAATGCCCCGTCGTTTGCCCGTCGACCGTGGCCGGCAATGCCAAAATAAGCTCTGAAACACCGGTTCGCCGCAACCTTTGTTCCAATACGGGCAGACGCAGTTCGTCCGGTCCTGTTCCTTCTATGGCGGACAATAATCCTCCTAAGACATGATAACGCCCACGGAAAGCCGCGCTGCGCTCGATTGCCCATAAATCAGCGACGTCCTGAACAACGCAGATCACATTTTCGTTGCGTCGTTCATCGCTGCAAATACTGCACGGGGACTGCGAATCCAAATTGCCGCAGACGGGACAGATCCGGACATGCTCAATAACGTTTTGAATCGCGTCGGCCAAAGGAATTAATTGCGTTTCCTTTTTTTTAATCAAGTGCAGCACGACACGCCGCGCCGACCGCCGGCCAAATCCGGGCAGCCGTGAAAAAAGACGGATCAGCGTGTCGATTTCCGTTTCCCGCACAAACTTTGCTCCGTTTAAAAAGGCAGCTTCATGCCCGGCGGCAGGATACCGCTTAATCCCTGATTCATTTCGGACACGACCTTTTGCTGCGCGTCGTTAAAAGCGGCGACAAGCAGGTCTTCCAAAACGGCGGTTTCCTCGGCGACAATCAACGACGGGTCGATTTTTACCCGGCGCACTTCGTTTTTTCCTGTCATAACCACTTCCACCAGTCCGCCGCCCGCGGTTCCGGTGATTTCCGTCTGCGCCAGCTTTTCCTGTTCGGCCATCAGTTTGGCCTGCATTTGCTGCGCCTGTTTCATGATCTGATTAAAATCGGTCATTCGTCGTATCCTTCATTCGGTTGGGCGGCTGCTTCGGAAAAACTGTCGGTTTCATAACCGTACTCTTCCGATTCGTTTTCTTCCTCTTTCTGCAGCCGGATCGTGTCGATGCGCGCGCCGGGGAAAGCCTTCAACACAGCGGTAACCAAAGGGTGCTGCGTCATTGTTTTTTTCAGGTTTTCGGCGTTTGTGCGCGCCTGTTGGATTAAAGTCTGTCCTCCCTGCCGGCCGACAACGGTGACAATCCATTGCCTTCCCGTCCATTGGCGCAGCTTTTCCACCATTTCACCGGCCAGATTGTTCGGCGCGCGGTCCATCGGGAAAAATTCGATTTTGCCTTGTTCAAAAGAAACAAGGCTGACAAAATTTTCAACGTTGTAAGCAAACATCATTTCGTTTTGTTTGTAAGCGTACGCGGCAATGTCGGCCAAAGAATTAAACATAACCGTTTCCTGCGGCCGCGTTTGAACCGCCGGCACGGTATTGCCGGAAATACGTACGCCGCTCCACCCGCTTTGCGCGGAACCGGCCGGCGGGACGGACGGCGCGGCGGACGTCTGAGCGGCGGAAACGGAAATGCCGCCTGATTTTATTTCTTTAATCATATCGCCCGGCGTCGGCAGATCGGCGGCATAAGCCAGACGGATCAAAACCATTTCGGCCGCCTGTTTTTCAGAAGGCGCTTTTAATGTTTCGTCAATGCCTTTTAACAACATCTGCCATGTTCTTGTCAGAACGGACATCGGCAGCTTTTCTGCCATTTCCGTGCAGCGCTGCCGTTCCGCGGCAGCCATAGAGCCGTCGTCGGCCAGCTCCGGCGCGATTTTCACTCTGGTCAGCCAGTGCGTCAGCTCCAGAAGATCCTGCAAAACGATTACGGGGTCGGCTCCGGAAGCATATTGTTTGGAAAAAGACTCCAAAGCTTCTTTTATTTCGCCTTTCATAATCTGTTCATACAGATCAACGACGGCGGCGCGGTCGGCCAACCCGATCATTGCGCGGACAAATTCTGCCGTAACGTCGCCGCCCCCGTGCGCGATCGCCTGATCCAGCAAAGACAACCCGTCGCGCACCGATCCGTCCGCGGCGCGCGCGATCAGCTTCAGCGCTTCTTCCTGCGCCGTGACGTTTTCTTTTTGTACGATATTTTTGAAATGAGCCGTTAATAATTCGGGTTCGACGCGGCGCAGATCAAAACGCTGGCAGCGTGACAGGACAGTTGTCGGGACTTTGCGGATTTCTGTCGTGGCAAAGATGAATTTGACGCGTTCGGGCGGTTCTTCCAGCGTTTTTAATAACGCGTTGAACGCCGCGGTCGATAACATGTGCACTTCGTCGATGATGTAAATTTTAAACCGGGCAGAAGTCGGATTGTAGCGCGTCGTTTCAATAATTTCGCGCACGTTGGCGACGCCGGTGTTGCTGGCCGCGTCGATTTCCACGACGTCGACGTGGCGGTCTTCGGCGATTGCGCGACAATGTTCGCATACGCCGCACGGCTGTGTCGTCATGCCGCCTTTGCCGTCCGGTCCGACGCAGTTCAAAGCGCGGGCGATAATGCGCGCGGACGTCGTTTTGCCCACGCCGCGAATGCCGGTTAAGATATAGGCTTGCGCAATTCTGTTGGTTTCAATGGCGTTTTTCAGCGTCCGTACCAAAGCTTCCTGACCGACCAGATCGGCAAAAGTCGTCGGGCGGTATTTGCGGGCAAGAACGCGGTATTCTGTTTTGTCTGTCATGATTTTACGGGCGGCGTTAAGAAAAATATAAGGAAACCGGACAGCGACCCGCTTTAAAACCGTTACGGCTGCTTTCTTCCGAACCTGACCGGGTTGGCGGCCAAACCGTCCGCAGCCGGTTCCCGCTTTCTATTTATGAGTATTTTTGATTTAAGTGCAAGCAGAACTTTTTTTTATTTTTGCAGCAGGCCGTGAAAGCCTTTATTTTTCGCCGTTTTTCGATCAAAGCTTGACAAAAGGTTATTTTGTGTTTTTTCTGTTGTCCACTTGACTTGTTTTTTCCAGGAGTACGCTTTATGGCTAAAGCTATTGTTTTTCCCGGCCAGGGCTCGCAGGCCGTCGGTATGGGAAAGGATCTGGCGGACGCGTTTACGGTTGCCAGAGAAGTTTTTTTGGAAGTCGATGACGCTTTATCTGAAAACCTCAGCAAAAAAATGTTTGAAGGCCCGGCGGAAGATCTGCTGTTGACCGAAAACGCCCAACCGGCGCTGATGGCCGTCAGTATGGCTGTCGTGCGTGTTTTGCAGCAGGAAGGCAAAATTTCGCTGGCGGAAACGTTTAAATATGCCGCGGGGCATTCTTTGGGCGAATATTCGGCTTTGTGTGCTGCCGGCGCGTTTGACGTAACGACGGCTGCCCGTTTGTTGCGCATACGCGGCAAAGCGATGCAGCAGGCTGTTCCCGTCGGACGGGGCGGCATGGCCGCTTTGATCGGCGCCGATTTGGAACAGGCCAAAGAAGTCGCGGCCGAAGCGGCGCAGGGCGACGTCTGCGTCGCCGCGAATGACAATGCGCCGGGACAGGTTGTCCTCAGCGGAACGACGGCGGCGATTGACCGCGCGGTCGAAATCGCGGCGAAAAAAGGGATTAAGCGGGCGGTAAAACTGGCCGTCAGCGCGCCGTTTCACAGCCCGATGATGCAGCCGGCGGCCGACGTTATGGCCGAAGCTTTGGCGGCGGTGCGGATTAAAACGCCGCGTTTCCCCGTGATTGCGAACGTTACGGCGCGTCCGGTGACGGCGCCGGAAGAAATTGAAAAGCTGCTGGTTGCACAGGTGACGGGATCCGTCCGCTGGCGCGAAAGCATGCTGTTCGCGCAGGAAAACGGCGTTGATACTCTGGCGGAAGCCGGATCAGGTAAAGTGCTGACCGGCATGGCCAAACGCATTCACCCGGAATTAAAGGGCATTGCGTTGAATACGCCGCAGGATATTGAAGAATTTTTAAAAACGCTTTAGTGTTGAACGTCAACTTTAAAAGTTAGGATACAAAATGGACTTTACAGGAAAATGCGCTCTGGTTACCGGAGCAACCGGCGGGATCGGCCGCGTTATCGTTAAAAAACTGCACGATGCGGGGGCGACGGTCATTATTACGGATATGCGTCAGGAAACGCTTGACGAATTCGCCGCCGAATTAAAAGAACGAGTTTTCGCTTTTGCCTGCAATCTGGGCGACCCGGCCGATATTGACGCGCTGGTTGCCAAAGCGGAAAAAGCGGCCGGCGCGATTGACATTCTGGTCAATAACGCCGGACTGACCAAAGACAATCTGTTTATGCGTATGAAGGACGAAGATTGGAATTTGGTTTTAAATGTAAACCTGACCGCCGGTTTCCGTCTGGCGCGCGCAGCGATCCGCGGAATGATGAAACGCCGTTACGGGCGCATTATTTCGATGGCTTCGGTTGTCGGCGTAACGGGCAATCCGGGGCAGGCGAATTATTCCGCTTCCAAAGCGGGCATGATCGGTATGACGAAATGCCTGGCGGCGGAGGTTGCTTCCCGCGGAATTACGGCGAACTGTGTGGCTCCGGGCTTTATCAAGACCGCGATGACCGACGCTTTGCCTGAAGAAGCAAAGGAAAAACTGGCACGCGGTATTCCGATGGCCCGTCTGGGACTGCCGGAAGACGTTGCCAACGCCGTTGTTTTCCTGGCCAGTGACGAAGCGTCTTACATTACCGGACAGACGATTCACGTTAACGGCGGAATGGCAATGATTTAAAGGCGCTTTCCCGTTTTCGGGAAACCGGTCTTTTGACCACTGCCGTATTTTTTGACTGGTAAAGGTCAAAAAAGTATGTTAAAGAATGTTGCTTTCGTGAGTGTCTTTGCCTTTTAGACGGGGACACCGTGTTTAACAAGAGGAATATAAAATGAGTGATATTGCCGAACGCGTAAAGAAAATTGTCGTAGAACATCTGGGCGTCGATCCTGCTAAAGTGACCGATTCTTCCAGCTTTATCGACGACTTGAACGCAGATAGTTTGGATACCGTTGAATTGGTCATGGCGTTTGAAGAAGAATTTTCCGTTGAAATTCCCGATGACGCTGCCGAAAAAATCCTGACCGTTCAGGACGCTATCGACTACATCAGCAAGAACGCTTAATAACGTTGAAATATCCGTGCCGATTTTTTCCGATGATTCGGAAGGTCGGCACGTCTTGCATAAAATTTATCAATTCTTTGTCTTTTTAATCTTTCAGGGGTCAGTATGAGAAGAGTCGTTGTTACGGGTATGGGAATGTTGTCGCCGATGGGGCGCGGTGTGGAAACAACCTGGCAGGGGTTGATTCAGGGAAAGTCTGCAATTACTCCGGTAACAAAATACGACGTTTCAGAATCTCCGGCAAAAATTGCGGGACAGATTCCGCTGGGAACGGGCGAAGGACAATTTGATCCCGATTCCGTTATGACTCCGAAAGAACAACGCCGTGTCGATCCGTTTATTTTGTACGGCCTGTGCGCCGGGACGGACGCCATGGAAGATTCCGGCTGGAAACCCGAAACGGAAGAAGACCATTTCCGTTCCGGCGTTATGATCGGCGCGGGAATCGGCGGTTTAAGCGCTATTTCCGACAGCGCGGTCGTTTTAAAGGAACAGGGCCCGCGTCGCATCAGCCCGTTCTTCATTCCGTCCTGTCTGATTAACCTGATTTCCGGCCAGCTGTCGATTAAATACGGCCTGTACGGCCCGAATCATTCCTGCGTAACGGCCTGCGCGACCGGCACGCATGCGATCGGCGACGCCGCCCGTCTGATTATGTGGGGCGATGCGGACGTTATGGTCGCCGGCGGCGCGGAAGCGGCCGTCCACCCGCTTGCCATGGCCGGATTTGCTCAGGCCAAGGCTTTGTCCACCCATTATAACGACACGCCGGAAAAAGCGTCCCGCCCGTGGGATAAAGGACATGACGGCTTCGTTATGGGCGAAGGCGCGGGCGTTATCGTTTTGGAAGAATATGAACACGCGAAGAAACGCGGCGCGAAGATTTACGGCGAAATTGCCGGCTACGGTTTGTCCGGCGACGGATATCATGTAACGGCGCCGGCGCCTGACAGCCGCGGATCAAAGCATGCCATGCGCATGGCTTTGAAAAACGGCGGCATGAATGTTGAAGACGTCGGCTATATTAACGCGCACGGCACGTCCACGCCGGCCGGCGATATTTTGGAAGTCAATGCGGTCAAAGACGTGTTCGGTCCTTATGCGACAAAGGTTTCAATGTCTTCGACGAAATCAAGTATAGGCCATTTGCTGGGAGCCGCCGGTGCGGTAGAAGCGATTTTCTGTTTAAAGGCGCTGCAGGAAGGCATTATGCCGCCGACATTGAATCTGGAAGATCCGATTGAAGGCGCCGAAGATATGGATTTGGTCGCGTTAAAGGCCAAAGAACGCAAATTAACGGCCGTGATGTCCAACTCGTTTGGTTTCGGCGGTACGAACGCTTCCGTTATTTTCAAAGCCGTTTAGGACGTTTTGAATGGCTGCCGGCGGACGGTTGTTTCTCAGATTATTTGTGCTGGTTGTCATTTGTCTTTCCGGCGGCAGCGTTTTCAGCTTTTATTCTTTGCTTTATGAGCAGAACGACATTGCCGAATCAACGGTTATTCTGGTTGAAAAAGGGGAAAATCTCAATCAGATTGCCCGCCGCCTGAAACGGGATAATTTGCTGAACAGCGTGGCCGTTTTTAAAGTCGCCGCCAGACTTTCCGGAAAATCAACGCAGCTGAAGGCCGGGGAATACCGTATTCCCGCGCGTGCCAGTGCCAAAGAAATATTGGATATTCTGGTGTCCGGGCAGACGGTTGTTCGCCGCGTTACCGTTCCCGAAGGAAAAACCAGCCGGCAGATTTTTGATCTGTTGATGCAGACGCCGGGACTGTTCGGTGATTTGCCCGAACCGCCGGCGAACGGATCGTTGCTGCCGGAAACGTATGTTTTCAGCTATGGCCTGCCGCGCAAAGTTATTTTGGAACGCATGCTGAGCGGCATGAATAAAACGATTGAAGAACTCTGGCCGTTACGTGATCCCGATTTGCCTTATACGACGAAAGAAGAAGCTCTGGTGCTGGCTTCGATTGTTGAAAAAGAAACGTCCGTACCCGCGGAACGGCCGCGAATTGCCGGTGTGTTTGTCAACCGTCTGCGCAAAGGTATGCGTCTGCAAACCGACCCGACGGTTATTTACGCGGTGACGGACGGGACAATGGAATTAAACCGCCGCCTGACACATAAGGATTTAAGAACGGATCACCCGTTTAATACGTACGTCAACAAAGGGCTGCCTCCCGCGCCGATCTGCAATCCGGGCCGCGAATCGATACAGGCGGTTTTGCAGCCGCAGAAAACGAATGAAATTTACTTTGTTGCCGATGGGACGGGCGGACATGTCTTTTCCCGGACGTTTGAAGAACATAAGCGTAATATTGCCAATTGGAAAAAGGCCCGTCGCAGAAAATTGACGCAGGCTGCCAGACGGGCAAGAGCCGCTGCGGTAAAAAAAACAAAAGCCACGCCGGCGAAAGCGGCCGTAAAGACTCCCGTGAAAAAAACGGGTGCATCTGCGTTGCCGGCTGCCCGGCCGATTCCGAAACCTGCGCCTGTGTCAAAAATGGAAGAAATACTGGATCAGCAGGATTTGTCTTTGGATATTGTTGATGACGCTTTGGTGGAACAGGCGGCTGAAAAACCCGTTGACCCGGCTGTTTCACAACGAAAGGTTCCGCCGGCCGGGAGAAAATAGATGAAAATCCTTTTTCTTTTAGTTTTTCTTTTTTGTTCTCAGGCTTTTGCTTCACTTGAAGACGGACAGAAAGCGTTTGTCCGGGGGGATTATGACAAAGCTTTTGAACAATGGCGCCAAGCTGCGGAAGACGGCGATTTAACCGCTCAGCGTAACATTGCCCATCTGTACCGCTGGGGAAAAGGTGTGCCGCAAGATTTGACACAGGCGGCTTTTTGGTATTATACGGCGGCGAAGGGCGGGCTGGATACGGCTCAGTATAATCTGGGCGTCATGTACCTGCGTGGCGAAGGCGTGCCCCGCAACGAAGAAGAAGGCATTATCTGGCTGGAACGCGCTGCAGAGCAAAATAACGAAAAGGCAAAGAAAAAGCTGGCTCATTTAAAGGTGGAAATTGAACATGAACTGCCGACAGAAGAAGAATTGCTGGCGCCCGTAAAGCAAAAACCGATAAAAACAACCGGTAAAACGCCAGTCAAAATGATGACGGTCAGTAAAAAAGAACCGCCTTTATATGCTCATTTGGCTTCTTATTATACGCAAGAAACGCTGGAAAAAGGCTGGAAAGAATTAAAACAGACTTTTCCGGGGCTGGAACGGTTTAAAACGGTTGAAACACAGGTAACTCTGCCGGAAAAAGGAAAATATATTCGCCTGTATATCAAAGGAAAACCCGCAGATATCCGTCATATCTGCGCTCGATTAAACGAAAATAAACAATATTGCCTGATCAGCTATCCGTAGGCTGCTGCGGCGCAATCTGATTTATTTTATAAGAATTTTTTCCGGCTTTTTTGTTGGACCAGATCAATTTGGCATAAGTGCGCATGTCGATAACCTTGTCCGTTTCGTCCAGAATTTCCTGTCCCAGAATAGTTTCCAGAACGTCTTCCATCGTCACAATACCCAGCCAGGTGCCCAGTTCGTCATAAACGACGCCGATATGGTTATGGGTGCGCAGCATTTCCGTAAAAACGTAATCGACGTTGGACGTCGACGCGATTTCCAAAATAGGACGGATAGAATCGTTGATCGTCAGCGTCGGATCTTTCCCCAGCATATCGGATTTGTGGACATATCCCAGAAAAACTTCTTCTTCTTCGTTTTTCATGACGGGATAGCGTGAAAAAGAATGTTGTGTCGCCGTTTCGATGAATTCTTTGATGGATATGCCGGCCAGAACGGTAGCGCAGACGTTGCGGGGAGTCAGCAGATTTTTAATTTTAATGTCTTCCAGGTTCAGCGTGTTGCAAATCATGTTGTATTCATCGTCGTCCAGAAAATTTTCCGTATGCCCCATTTTCGTCAACGCTTTGATTTCTTCGCGGATATCGGTTTTGACGCCGTTTTTGGGCGTAATCAGAGCGGTAATCAGTTCGAACAGTTTTAAGAACGGTTTAAGGACGAATAACATAATGCCTAAAGTGAAACATAATAGGCCGACCAGTTTTTGCCAGTATGTCGCTCCGATTGTTTTGGGAATAATTTCGCTGCATGTCAGGATCAGAACGGTCATGACGGCCGAAGCCAACGCAACGTATTGAGAACCGAAAACGACGGCGACTTGCGCCCCGATACAGGCGGCTCCTGCGGTGTTGGCAATCGTATTGAGCATTAAGATGGCGGCCAGAGGGCGGTCGATATGTGATTTTAAAAAGGAAATTTTTTTATAAAGCCGCGGTTCGTTTTCTTCCAGCCGGGCAATATAACTGGGCGTGATGGACAGCAAGGACGCTTCCATCATTGAGCATAAGAAAGAAGTACCGACCGTAAGTACGACCAGAACGATTAAAAGAGTCATAAAAAAACCTCAAAGGAAAAAATGTAATATAAAAAAATTATCACTAAAGTGAGAATGGGTAAAGTGAAAACGGCGGAAAAGATTTCCGCCGTTTTGTTTGTTTTCAATATGATCAGACTTTTAAAATACCGCGCCAGAACAGGAACAGGGTAATAACCGACACGATCACCAGCAGCCAGGCGAAAGACAATTCTCTGTCGCTGAATGTTTTTTCCGTCGGATTGTTTTCCCTGCGCGACCAGATAAAGACCGGAATACCGATTGTCAGGAATAATACGGCCATCAGCAGATATTCCAATCCGGCGGCGTAAATCAGCCACAAAGCGTAAAAAGATCCCAGAATTGAACAGATCAAAGCTCCGGACCGCGGTACGGTAGCCGTTGCGGGATATTCTCCGTCTTCGCAGATTTTCCACAGATAAGCCATGCTGGACAGATAAGCCGGCAACACCATGACGCCCGTAATGGACAGCATGGTATTCCAGGCGTTATTGGAAAAATAGACCATTAAAATAGCCAACTGCATCAAGGAACTGGTAACCCACAGGGATACCGAGGGGGATTTGTGTTCGTTTTCGGCGGCAAAGACTTTCGGAAAAGTGCCGTTTTGCGCGGCGGCAAAAGGAATTTCCGCCGTAATCATCGTCCATGCCAGCCAGCTGGCCAAAACGGCGATCAGCAATCCGATATTCATCAGCCAGCTGCCCCATTTTCCGACGACGGCTTCCAGAACGCCGGCCGTTGACGGATTGGGAACAGCGGCCAGTTCGGCCTGGCTCATAAATCCGTAAGGCAGAACGGACAGCAGAACATAAACAATCAGACAGCCCAAAAAACCGATAAAAGTCGCTTTTCCGACTTCCGATTTGTTTTCGGCGCGGTCAGACAAAACAACGGCGCCTTCAATCCCAATGAAGGCCCACAGCGTAACCAGCATTGTGCTTTTAACCTGTTCCGGCACGGATCCCAAAGACGCCTGTCCGTGTGAAACCAGATTGCCCCAGAAATCAGCTTCAAACTGATGAATTTTGAACGCGAAAATCATAATCAGAATGAAAATGAACAGCGGCAGAATTTTAAATATGGTCGCAATCGTGTTGATAAAGCTGGCCTGCTGGACGCCGCGCAGAACAACGAAATTGAAAAACCAGATCAAAATCGATCCGCCGATAATGGAATAAAGGTTGTTTCCGCCTGCGAAATAGGGCGGGAAAAAGTAGTTCAGAGCGTCCATCGTAATGACGGCGTATCCGACGTTGCCGAATATCTGGCAAAGCCAATATCCCCAGCCGATTGTAAAGCCCATAAACGGCCCGAATCCGTCGCGCGCGTACATATAGATGCCGGCGGTCAGATCAGGTTTCGCATCTGACAGAATACGGAATGAATTGGCCAGAAAATACATGCCGACGCCGGTTATGACCCAGGCGATCAGCACGGCTCCCACAGATGCGCCGGCGGCCATGTTTTGCGGCAGACTGTAAATGCCGCCGCCGATCATCGAACTGATCACAACGCTGGCCAGCGCGATCAGTCCCAGTTTTTTGTTTGTGTTTTGTTGCTGTGCCATTTTAATATCCTTTTAAACAAAAAAAGCGGCATCGCTTTTGTTTCAAAAGTCGATACCGCTTTAAGAAATTACAATTTAACGGGGTCGGCCGTTTCAAAGTTCAGGAAACCCAAAGCCGTTAAACAGTAAGCAAATTGCTGCGTAATATTGATGTAGTTATGGAACAGCTGGAATTCGCTGTGCTTTTCGACGCCGCGCAGTTCCAATTCATGGTTCAAAGATTTGTTCAGCCACATTTCCGCATGACCTTTGGCGATTTCGTCGTCAATATAGGTCGGAAAATATTCAACGTATTCGGCAGCCCAGCCGCCGATCAGCTTTCCGTTTTTGTCTTTTCCCCAGCAGATGCCGACGCCGGTTGCAATCGCGCGGTGTTCGTTGATGCAGGCTCCGTTCCCCGCGATGATGACTTCCAGAACCGCGCCGTGTTTAAAGAATTTGGATACTTTATCAACGGGAACGATATTGTTGTACAGTTCCGGCGGCAAAACGGAAGTATACGGAACAACGTTAAAATCCTGAATTTTTGCCTGTGTCAAAGCCGAATCGTAACAAAACGTTTCAAACGGCTGCGGCGGAATTCCATCGTCGGCCTGGCCGACGCCGCCTGTGTGAAAAGCCAAAGTCGGATAGCGTGTACCTACTAACATATTTTTACCTCCTGAAAAAATGAATATAAAAAAGAAGACATTCTCCCTTTTCCATGAAAAGAGTAGAAAAAAATAATTTAGCTTCCTAGCTAGACTTGTTTTCATAAATAATTATATTCCTATACATTTCTATATATGCATGTTGCTGTATTTTTATTTTGATTTATATGATTTATGTTTTTCTTTGTTTTATTATAATTTTGCGAGGATCTGATGAAAAATAGAAGATATAAACAAATAAAAAGTACGCGGGTATTTTCATTTACCTGCGCCGCTGTTTTGTTTTCTCTGCCTGTTTGCGCGCAGCAAACGGAACAATTTGAAATAACGGAACAGTTTGATGTTTCGGCGACTCAGCCGCAGCTGAACAACGGCGGCAAATTGTCTACGCGTTTGAAAAATGCGATGAAACGTTTGGAAAACGACGTTGACGGCATTGAAAAAGATTATAATCAGTTTAAATCCATGTTGTCTGACGATTTCGGGATCCAGTATTCTCTGGACGTGTCTTTTATGGGGCAAAAAGGGGTTCCGAACGGGGGAAAAACGGCGACTCAAAGCATTTATGCGCCGACGATTTCCTGGCAGATTTTTAATGATGACACGTTTGGTTCCGGAACGCTTAATGCGTCTTATACGGCAGTACGTTATTGGGGAAACAAAGCCGAAAATATCGGTGACAAACTGTTTTTGGCCAATTCGATCAATGATTATTCAACGCCGTCCAACGCTATAGACCAGTTAAGTTATACGCAGTCTTTGTTTTCAAATAAATTTTCGATTACCGTCGGGCAGTTTCCTTTGTCCGATTTTGACGGGACGCAATATGATTCCAACCAACAGACAAATTTTATCAATTATGCTTTATCTCAAAATGCCAGCGAAACGTATCCGATTGCCGGGTTAGGGGCGTATATCCAGATTAATCCGAATGACGAATGGTCTTTTGCCGGCGGTTTTCAAAACGCCCGCAATATAACGGGGCAAACATTGTCTTCAAAAGGTTGGGGAGATCACCGCTTTACAACATTCGGTTCCGTTTCCTATACGCCGACGATTAACGGCAAAACGGGCGAGTATTCTTTATTGGTTTATAATCAGCCGGGAGTCGAAACTCAACCGCAGAATACGACGGGGTGGTCTGTCAATATGTCGCAGAATTTAACACAAAAGTGGGGTGTTTTTCTGCGCGCCAACGCCGCGACGGGCGATTCAATGCCGATAACGCAGTCGTATGTTTTGGGCGGCGTGTATAATAATCCTTTGGACCGTAATCCGCTGGATCAGATCGGTTTTGCCGTGGCTTACAACAAAGTCAGCAAGGACTATTTTGATTCTTCGGAACCGATGCGCCAATATGAAACGGTATTGGAAACATACTGGAATATCGGCATTACGCAGTTTTTTACGATTGCGCCGGATATTCAGCTGTATGTTCACCCCGCTTCAAAACGCGACAGGGATTTCGGCACGGTATTCAGTTTACGCGGCACGATCTTGCTGTAGTTTCACGGAAGAGCCCGAATCGTTCAGGCTCTTTTTTTGATCTTTTTTCATGCGCCAAAGCGTAAAAGAATAAATTAACATGCCGGTTATATCTTCGACGACTCCGCCGACGGATCGGCCGGCAATATCGTGGATCAGCCATAAACAGTAGCAGAAGATAAAACATATTCTTAGTTTTATACCGCCGGAATAAGCCGCGACAAACGTTGCCAGAACGACGGCTGCCACCGGCAGCAGACTGTACGGGGTTTTATAACTGAAGTAGCCGGATATCAAAGCGATGGCGGCGAACGGATAGGCTATGACGGCGCCTTTGAAATGAATGTTTAAATACATTCGGCTGCCGACGATGATTTTAGACAGACAGGCGCTGATGTTTCCCAGCAAAAAATGATGTATGCTGAACAAAGCGTTTGACGCGGCAAACAGTAAGAACAGCTTTTTATCATTTTTTTGAAAAGCTCCCGTCATCGAAACGGCATAAGCAATGTATCCCAGCAGCTGAGTCGCCGAAAAAAAATCCATGATAAATTTCCTTATCCCAGCCGGACGTCAATATGCTTTTGCTGCAGCGCAAGTTTTAAATCCGGAACGGGCAGAGTGCCGTAATGAAAAATCGACGCTGCCAACGCCGCGTCCGCATGACCTTTTGTAAACACATCGACGAAATGTTCCGGATCCGGCCCCGCACCGCCCGAAGCAATGACGGGCAGATTTGTATTTTGGGATACCAGAGCCGTCAGTTCCAGATCAAATCCTTTCTGCGTTCCGTCCGCGTCCATTGATGTCAGCAAGATTTCTCCGGCTCCCAGAGATTCGATTTCTTTTACCCAGTCAAGGACTTTTTTATCTGTTTTTTTCTGTCCCGCATTGACGACGACATAAAAATCTCCGTCAAAACGCCGGGCGTCGACGGCGATAACAACACACTGCGATCCGAATTGTTCGGCAGCCTGTTTAATCAGCTGCGGATTTGCAACGGCGGCGGTGTTCAGTGAAACTTTGTCCGCTCCGGCCAGCAGCAAAGCGCGAATATCTTCGATTGTTTTGATGCCGCCCCCGACCGTAAAGGGGATAAAGACTTCTTTTGCAACGCGTTCCACGACGTCCAGCATCGTTTTACGCCCGTCGTTCGTTGCCGTAATGTCCAAAAAAACCAGTTCGTCCGCCCCTTCCTGCGAATATTTTCGCGCCAAAGAAACCGGATCGCCGGCATATTTCAGATTTTCAAAGTTGACTCCTTTGACGGTTTGTCCGTCTTTGACGTCCAGACAGGGAATAATGCGTTTTGTCAGCATGCTTTTCTCCTTATCCTTCAACCCATCTGCGGATTGTTTCGTGCCCCGTCCGTCCGCTTTTTTCGGGGTGGAACTGTGTCGCCGTAATGTTTTCGACCTGAACGGCTGCCGTAAACGGAATATAGTATTCGGCTGTTGCGGAAATGACGGCCGGGTCGTCGCACACAACGTGATAAGAGTTTACAAAATAATAAAAATCTTCGTTCAGAAAGGTGTTTGCCTTTGTCGTTTTGATTTTATTCCAGCCGATCTGCGGAATTTTTCCTTGGGTAAAGCGGATATTTTTTCCTTTTAACAGTCCCAATCCGTTGACGCCCGGCGCTTCTTCGGAAGATTCGAACAAAACCTGCAGCCCGACGCATATTCCCAGGAAAGGAACGCCGCTTAAAATCGTTTGGCGCAGCGGTTCGGCCAGCCCTTTGAACTTCAAAGCTTCCATCACCTGCCCGAAATGCCCTTGTCCCGGAAAGATCAGCCTGTCCGCCCGGGCGATGTCTTCGGCTTTGTCCGTGACACCGTACGGCAATCCGAAAGAATCCAGCATATTGATAACGCTTTTTAAATTGCCGCCGCCGTAATCCAGAACCGTCAGCATGTTTTTCCTCCTTAAAAAAACAGCCGGCCGTACATTAACAGGATCATGTACAAACCGTATAAAACCACCAAAAGAATCAAAACCTTGTCAGATGTCAAAACATCTACGGGATCGGCATACGTTTTTGATTCAATCAACAGACTGTAACGCATACAGATCAATAAAACCAGCGGAACCGTCCAGATTCTGGCATTTGACGGGTCGGGCATTGCCGGAATGGGCGAAATCGCCCACAAAGCATAAAAAGCAATCGTCAGCGTTAAACACATATACATGTTTTTATCCAGAAATTCCGGCGTATAGAACTTTAAAACGCCGTTGATTTCGTGGTTGTTGTCGATTCTTTTCTGCAATTCGTTGCGCCGTTTGCCCAATCCCAGATAAGCCGACATTGTCGTGACGGTCAGATACAGCCAGACCGAAACCGTTTCGATAATCAGACTGGCGCCGTAGAAAATTCTGATCAAAAAGCCCAGTACCAGAAAAGCAATATCCAGCAGCGGTATTTTTTTTATTCGCAGAGAATAAAGGACGTTCATTATCAGATATAACAGCAGCAATCCGGCCGGTTGAAGGCAAGTTGACGCCGTCAAATTAATTCCGGCAGCGGCAATGATCAGCAAACAAAACAAAATTTTTACAGTTGTCGGAGTGACCTGTCCTGCGGCCAGAGGGCGATTTTTTTTGATTTCGTGCAGTTTATCCGTTTCAATATCGCGCAGATCGTTGAAAATATAAACGGCCGAAGCCGTAAAATTAAAAGCTATCCAGCCTAATAAGGTTTTAAAAAAATTTTCCGGATTTAATAAATTTCCGCTGAAGATCAGAGGCGCGAAAATCAACACGTTTTTCAGCCAATGTTTCGGCCGGCACAGACGGATCAGGGCGATAGATGTTGAAAGGGACATTGTATTCTCCGCGATTAGCCCAACATAACATTGTTTTTTTGAAAAGGAAAGGGGCGGTTTTCGTTAAAAAGAGGTGTTTGTTTCTAAAAATTTATTGCAAAATGAAAATTAAGGGACTATAACTTTTTTGAAGTTCAGGGGCGATTAGCTCAGTTGGTAGAGCAGCTGACTCTTAATCAGCGGGCCGTGGGTTCGAGTCCCTCATCGCCTACCAATAAAAAAGGGTGTCGGAAGACGCCCTTTTTTATTGGTTAGAAGAGGCGGATCGGAATCCGCTAAGCGGATTCGGTCACCTTTGGTAACGACGCGCAGGACGATAGTCCGATCGGCCCCCTTGAGGGGTGAACGAAGTGAACAATCTCTCATCAATCGCTAAAACGTCGAAGAGTTCTTTTTTTCTCGGCGAAAAGCTAAAATCTTATTGGGCGGGATTGAAATCTTATCAACCATATGCGCACGGCAGACCGATCATAAAGGCGATAAAATGCCAGAATATATTATTTTTTTTCAATCATTAATAACGGGACGCACATTTCCTGTGCCGTCATGCCGGAATGATTGGCTTTAAACAAAATCGGATCCCGTTCGCCCGTAAAATAACGCAACGCCCTTTTGCCGTAAGCAATCGCAACGAAATCCCCCAGGAAATCGGGAACCATAAAGTGCATTTTGCCGTTGCCGATTATGCCCGTTTTTAAAAATGCGTCTTTGGTAAACAGGCGAAAATCATCACAAAACAAACGGTTAAAGTATTTCTGAAAGTCATTCAGATACGCTTCTTTCACAAAGAACGTAATAAATCTGGATTCCAAAGCCGGTGGACGGATCAGCATCTGACACAGATCGGGATAATCGTTTAACGAGATTTCTTCGACATCGATTTCCCCGTGATCCGCGGTGATGATCAACAGGGAATCTTCAAGTTGATCTGCCAACGCTTTCAGATGAATGTCCAGATCTGATAGGATATCCTTGATTTCCTGAGAATAGCTGCCGTGCTTATGTGCGCTGGCATCAGGTTCTTTCCAATAAGCCGCAAGTAACTTTGAGTGATCGTTTTGTTTGCACAAGGAAAGGATTTGTTCACAGAAAGCTTTGAAATCGAGAAGATCGTTTCTGTCAAATTTTTGAATTTTGTGAAATTCGACAGACGGATTGCGCGCGGTTATTTTGTCATAAATGGTTTCATATTTCAGAATATCCGTTGCCGGCGGCGGCGTTTGTAATTTTTTACCGCTGTAGCAGGCGGTGTTCAGGAAATTTTCGATGATTTCGTCATATTGCTTATAATAACTCGACCACCCCAGCCAACCGCTTTCATACGGCGTTAATCCGGAGTGACAAGCCGTTGTCGCCGCTGTTGTTGTCGGCGGAAAGACGGAAAAAATTTGCGCGGAGATATGTTGCCGGATAAAGCTTGTTTCGGGCAGATTTTGTTCGATCAGATCCGTTCCCATGCCGTCAAGAATCATAAAAATGACATTTTTATAATTTTTTGCCAGTTTCTCGTCCAAAAGCTTTAAGGAAGGGTGGTAGGTTTTAACGTTGTAATACTTCAGTAAAGAATTACTGACGGAAACAAGACTGCGGTCATAATCAAAGCGAAACGTTTTTTGCATTCGGGCGTGTTCCTGTTATTTTGTGGCAGTTTTTCTGTTCGGTGTTTTTTATTTTTCCCATACGTTAATGATTTCCCCGATATACATGCTGTGGATTCCCGTGCCGTTGTCATAAAAGCGCTTGGCTTCTTTATCAATAAAATCCGGATTAAACAGCGCTTTATAGATCGTTTTTGCTTCTATAACCAGATTTGCTTCTTTGAAAAAAGGATTGCCCAATTCGGTAAAGACGGGTGTCAAACCGGCATTTTGCACTTTATTTTTTTCGTCCCGGCCGGAATGAGTGCCAAGGTATGTCAATGCGGGACGCATTTGTTCGGGAAAACCGGAAACGGTGAAATACGGATAACGTTCCATAAAACCGTAAGTATACCGGCTGGAGGACACGTAAACGGTAATGATATGCTTTCCCCACAGTTCGCCCAGCGTACCCCAGGCGATTGTCATGGCGTTCATGTCGTCTTTTTTTCCGACACCGAGAGCCGCCCAATCTTTGCTGAACAGCGTTACCGGATTTTTTATTTCAAAAGGGGTGATTTTTTTCCATTCGTTCATTGCGTTATCCTTCGTCTTTTGTTCTTGTTTCTGAATACCTTCGTTTGCCGCGTTGCTTGGCGGAACGATGTATATGACAAGTACTGAAAGAACAAGCGCGGCAGCAAAAAAACACTTAACTTTTTTGGGATATTCATGACGACGTTCCTTCCTAAAAAGCTTCTTTCAAATATAGGGCTTTTTCATGATAAAAAAAATAAAAAAGCCTTTTTGCCAAAACAATTCCGTTTCCTGTTGCGAATAACGGCATACGGATAACGTTTTTATGTTAACGGTTGATACTAAATTTTCGGAATATCTCCGCCGGATTTTAAGCGATCGGCATATTCGGCCGTTGCCGTAAACAAGACATCGCTGGACGAATTCAAAGCCGTTTCAACCGAATCCTGAATGACGCCCAGCGTAAAGCCGACGGCGACAACCTGCATGGCCGTATCATTGTCGATGCCGAAAAACGCGCAGGCCATAGGGATCAGCAGAATGGATCCGCCGGCCACGCCCGACGTGCCGCAGGCGCCAAGCGCGGCCAGAACGCTCATTACCATGGCGGCGGGCAGAGTCACATCTATTCCCAAAGTATGCACGGCCGTCATTGTCATAACGGTAATCGTCACCGCCGCGCCGTCCATATTGATTGTGGCGCCCAAAGGTATGGAAACGGAATAAACTTCTTTATCCAAACCCAAATCTTCGCATAATTCCATATTGACGGGAATGTTTGCGGCGGAACTTCTGGTGAAAAAAGCGGTAATTCCACTGCCTTTCAGACATTTAAACACCAGCGGATAAGGATTTCTGCGCAGCCAACAAAAAACAATCAGCGGATTAATAACCAAAGCTACAAAAGCCATTGTTCCGACCAGCAGTCCCAGCAATTTACCGTAAGAAGTAAAAATTCCCAATCCGTTTTGAGAAACGGTCGTAAAAACAATTCCCATGATGCCTGCCGGCGCGAAACAAATGATCCAGCGTACAATGGTGGTTAACGCTTCGGCAAATTGAGCGGCAACGTTTTTTGTTTCGGGTGAGGCCGTCTTTTTTAACGCCAGACCGAAAACGATCGCCCATGTCAGAATTCCGATATAGTTAGCTTTTGATAAAGCATTGACGGGATTGTCAACCAGACTGCCCAACAAAGAAAGCGCGATTTCTTTTAATCCGCCGGGCGCGTTTCCGGCGACCGCCTGAATAAACTGCATTTTTACGGGGAAAATAAAACAGGCGGTCGTTGCAACGACTGCCGCGCATAATGTGCTGAATAAATATAAAAAGATGATTTTGCGGAATCGGCCGGCCGCGCTGCTGTCCGCGTTGACTAAAGCGCTCAGAACCAAAGAAAAAACCAATATCGGCGCGACGGCTTTTAAAGCATTGATAAAAAATGTGCCGAACAGCGCTATAAATTTTGCTTCGGGAGTAAAAATTCCCAGCAGCGTTCCGATAAACAAACCGATAATAATGCGTTCAACCAACCCGATGCGGTTAAAAAAAGAAGCTATGCGTTTGATCATGATCTTTTTTCCTGTAAAATCTGCCTGCCGGGCAAAGAATATAACTTTTTTATCTTCTTGAGGAAAGAGGTTGTTTTCCTAAAGAACGGAAAATTTTTTTTCAGAACTATACAAGGCTGCGGTTCAGGACTATATTCCCTAAATCCGGAGGGATATCCCATGCTTGTAAAAACTAAAAATATAGATATGACAAACGGCGCGCTGCTGCCGTCCATGTTGCTGTTCGCCCTGCCTTTAATGGCGTCCAGTGTTTTACAGCTGTTGTTCAACGCGTCCGATATCGCCGTTGTCGGGAATTTCGGATCGACGCACTCTTTAGCCGCCGTCGGATCAACGACAACTCTTGTCAGCCTGTTGACAAACTTTCTGATCGGATTAAGCATCGGCACAAATGTTCTTGCCTCCCGCTGTTTGGGAGCCCGCAATTTTAAAGGTTTGCGCCGTGTCGTCCATACTTCGATCGCTTTGGGGATCGTGGCGGGGCTGCTGGCCGCTGCGGCCGGTCTGCTTTTTTCCAAACGGATTTTGATCCTGATACAGACGCCCGACAGCGTTCTGCCGCTGTCGGTTTTATATACGCGCATTTACTTTTTCGGTATGCTGCCGACGGCGGTTTATAACTTCGGTTCCGCTGTCTTGTATGCTAACGGCGATACCAGAAAACCGCTTTTGTTTTTGATCGTTTCCGGTGTAACAAACGTTATTTTAAATCTGGTTTTCGTCATTTGTTTTAAAATGGACGTCGCAGGCGTCGCTCTGGCAACCGTTATCGCGCAGACGCTGGCCATGATTCTGGTGCTGTCCTATCTGGCGCGGCGCAGGGATTCGTCCAGAATTTATTTCAGCCGGATCCGGTTAAATCTGGAAATTGTCTGGAATATTTTAAAATTGGGGATTCCGGCCGGATTTCAAAGCTTTGTTTTCAGCCTGTCCAATATGGTTATTCAGTCGGCGGTGAATTCTTTCGGGCCGGTATATATGGCCGGAACGGCGGCGTCGCAAAATGTTGATTGCTTTATCTGGATCAGCATGAACGCTTTTCAGCCGACGGCAACAACATTTATCAGCCGCAATATCGGCGCCGGTAATTATTCAAGAATCAATCGCATTACCTGCTGCGCTTTGATGTGCGCCTGCGCCACCGGTATTGTACTGGGTTGCCTGGCCGTGTTGTTCGGTTCCGCTCTGTTGGGAATTTACACGGGCGATCCGGCGGCGATCGCGGCGGGATTGATCCGGCTGCGTATGGTCGGCGTTCCGTATGCTTTGTGCGGATTGATGGACGTTATGACGGGAGCGCTGCGCGGACTGGGATCATCACTTTTGCCGGCCGTCATCGCTCTGGCGGGGGCATGTGGACTGCGGTTGGTCTGGATTGCGACGATTTTTCAAATTCCGCGGTATCATACGTTTGAATTTTTATTCCTGTCGTATCCGCTTTCCTGGATCGTGACTTTTGCCGCTTTGGGAACGGCGTATTTTTTCGTCCGCGGGAAATATCCGAAAAAAAATCAGGAGCAATTGATTACGTCAATCGTATAAACGACTTTTTGATCTGTTTGTTCGTTCGGTTTTTCCCATGGGCGGAAATAATATCCCGTTACGGTTACCGTTCCTTTTCGCGCCGCCGTAAAGGAATATTCTTTTATGCCGCCCGCGCCGATCAAAGACGTATCGGGGGCGATATAAGTTTCAGCCGTATCCGTAATTGTATTTTGTTTTGCGGGGGTAATAAAAAACTGCCAGGAATAACCCGTCGTCGGGTTTTCGTCCAGACTGATTATCACCTTTTGGCCGGCACATACGGTTTGATGCGTTCCGCTGTTTTTGTCGGATAATTTTAACGGCGTGGAACACGCCGTTAAAAAAACAAGTATAAAAACAAAAATATGTTTTTTCATAAAACTTATATGCCCAGTTTTCTGAATTCTTCCAATTCTTCGACCGTATTGATATCGGCCGGCGCGGCTTCGTTCAATTTGATTTTGTCAACGATCAGCGCCTGCATGTGGTAGCCGTTTTGCAGGAATCTTAACTGTTCCAGTTTTTCACGTTTTTCCAAAACGGCTTCTTTCATGTTCAGGAATTTTTTCAATACGTCCGTTTTGAAAACGTAAATGCCGATATGATGATAATAATCCTGATAAGCGCATGTGTCCGGATCGCGGATATAAGGAGCCAAAGCGCGTGTAAAATAAACGGCGCGTCCTTGCGTTTCCCCTTTTTCCAATCCCATGACAATTTTAACGTTATTGGGATTTTCGGCGTCTTTTAAAGTTTTAAAGACCATTCCGCAGGTTGCGATATCGCAGTTTGTTTCTTCGATAATTTTAATCAGCCTGTTGTTGATTGCCGGATCGACGTTAATGTTGTCGCCCTGAAAGTTAACGGCGACGTCGTATTTTGTGCCGTCGGGATCAATCTGTTTTAAAGCCGTGGCGATTCTGTCCGTGCCGGAAGGCAGATTCGGATCGGTTAAAACGCACTGAGCTCCGAATTTTTTGGCTTCTTCCATAATTTTTTCATCGCCGCAGGCAATGCAGACGTCGCCGTCAATGGCGGCTTTGACGTTTTCATATACGCGCTGAATCAGGGTTTTGCCGTTAATGTCCAGCAGCGGTTTGTTCGGCAGACGGGTTGCGGCCAGTCTGACCGGGATCATTGTAATGACTTTACTCATTTTTCCTCGCAAATTTTATTTTTGGGCTAAAAGCCAGGTTTTGAATTCCTCCAGACTGTGCATTTCGGGAATCCATTTCATATCTTCGGGCAGATCGGTTGTAAATTCACAGCGGTAACGCACCGGGTGCGCGCCGACATTAATGGCGGCATGCTGATTGTAGATTCTGTCATCAACCAGAACGGTTTCTTCGGCTTTTAACCCGTATTTGTCAAAGCAGGCTTTCAACATGTCTTCTTTTGCCGTGTCATGCATGAATTTGCCGTGCTGCACACATTCAATCGTTAAGAAGTCGGTGACATCTTTTAACAATTCGTTCAACAGCTTTTTTTTCGTTTCCACGTCAAAAGTCGCGGACATGGTAAACTGCTTGTATCCCAGACGGTTTAATTCGCGCAGAGTTTCAACGACGTGCGGATATAACGGCCGGTTGTTGAAAAATTCCGGCGAATGACAGAAATCGTAATCCATCTGCGTTCCCATGGTGGGATGAGTTTTTAATTCCAACGCGCCGTATTTCGGCTGTATCGGCAAAACTGTGGGCAGATCTTCCCATTTCAGACCGGCATAAGTGTCTTTGTAGTTCGGGTGATTGGTCAGGAAGTTAAAGTAGGCGAAATTCAGATTTGCCAGGACTCCGTCAACGTCCCAAAAGATATTTTTAATAGCCAAGTAAGTTCTCCTGAATTAAAAATCAACCTGTTCAGGATAGACGGACGATCCTGTCAATGCAAGCAAAAAGGCCCGGAAGCCGTTACAGCTGCTGTCCGAACAGATCGTATTCGTCCGCGCCGGTAATTTTTACACGTACGAAACCGCCGGGGGCCGCGGGCGTTTTTCCGGTGAAAAAGACTTTGCCGTCAACATCGGGGCCGTTGGAAAAATCACGTCCGAAATACATGTTTTCCTCTTCGTCGAACCCTTCGCACAGGACGTCGCGGATCTGTCCGATGCAGCTTTGCTGATAATTCCGGCTGATCTCCGCTTGCGTCGACATCAAAGCGTCGAAACGTTCCCGTTTGACGGCGTCGTCAATCTGGTCCGCAAAATCAAAAGCCGGCGTACCCTCTTCGCGCGAATAAACAAAAGCCCCCAGACGGTTGAGTTTTGTTTCTTTGACAAAATCAAGCAGCTCTTCAAATTGTTCGTCCGTTTCGCCGGGAAATCCGACAATAACGGTCGTACGAATGACAATATCCGGAATTTCGCGGCGCAGCTTTTCAATAACGGATTGAATTTGCGCTTTGTTTCCGTGACGGTTCATGCGTTTTAACACAGGGTCGCTGACGTGTTGAATCGGCATGTCGATATAGGGCAAAACACGCGGATTGTCGCGCATTTCCGTAATTAATTCGTCCGTAATTTTATCCGGATAACAATAAAAAAGCCTGATCCACGGAAACGTTGTTTCCTTTCCCAAACGACGCAGCAGCTCCGCCGGCATATTTTTATGATATAAATCAATGCCGTAGCGCGACGTGTCTTCGGCAATCAGATTCAGCTCTTTCGCGCCGGCTGCTTCCAGATCTTGCGCTTCTTCAATAATGCTTTCGATCGTGCGGGAACGGTAACGGCCGCGGATTTTCGGAATCGCGCAATAGGAACAGCGGTTGTCGCAGCCTTCGGATATGCGCAGAAAAACGCCCGGATTGTCGTCGGACAGCATGCGTTCTCCTTCGATCGGCGTTTGTTCGTAATCGCTGAACAGCTGATACTTTTCCGCTTCAAACGCTCTTCCGATCACATCGGCAATCTGATGAATGCCGCCCAGCCCGACCACCGCGTCGATTTGCGGCAGTTTTTGCATAATCCGTTCGCGCCAGCGTTCAACCAGGCAGCCGGTTACAATCAGCTTTTTCAATTTTCCGGTTTTTTTTAATTTGGCAATTTCTTTGATTGTTTCAACGGATTCTTCTTTGGCGTCGCCGATAAAACCGCAGGTGTTGATTAAAATAACGTCCGCCTCGCCGGCGTCGCCCGTAATTTCGTATGCCGCGTTGTCCAGATGCGCGAGCATCATTTCAGTATCAATCGTGTTTTTGGAACACCCCAGAGAAATAAATCCGATTTTCATGCAGTCCTGCCGTTTAAAGTTTGTTATGCCGGTATAATGCGGCGGCATGAATGCGAAGTCAAACCGATAAACGGCCGATTCTGTTTTTTTCCGATTTAAGCAGATCTTTTAAAGTGACTTCCTGCATTTGTTTTTTTATTTTTTTGTTCAGGGCGGACCATACTTTGCAGGCCGAACAGTCGCCGGATTTTTTGCAGAAAGTCTTGTCCGCGACACATTCGACAATGCAAACAGGCCCCTCCATCGCTTCGATAATATCCAGCAGTGTGATTTCTTTGGGCGGTTTTGCCAGTTGTAATCCGCCTTTTGCCCCGCGCAGGGAAATAATCAGACCGGCTTTGTTCAAACTGAGAATCAGACGACTGATATATTTTTCCGAAATCTGCTGGGACTGAGCGATTTCTTTCATTTGCCGCGGGCTCTCTTTGGCATGTAACGCCAGATCCAGCAGAATACGCAGTCCGTAACGTCCTTTTGTCGATATTTTCATGCGGCTTCCTTTCCTTTAAATTACCTTATACCATGATTTGCCGGAAAAAATAAGCCCTGTTTTTTTAAACACTACTAATTTGGTTGACTTTTTAAAAAAACGTTCCATAATAAATAATGTTTTCACTTGAACGGGAAAGGACATAAAATGAAAAAAACGCTTATGTTTGCATTTGCCTGCCTGCTTTATGCTTCCGGCGCGGCGGCGGCCTGTGATTGCCCGGTTCGGCCGTGCGGGTGCGGCGCGACGGTTCAGTGCGGCTGCGGAAAGTAACGAACAAATTCGATTCAGGGCTTTCCGGCGGGAAAGCCCGTTTTTTATTGAGAAGGATAGAAAATGACAAAGATTTATAAAACAGTTTCTGAACTAATCGGCCGGACGCCGTTAATGGAATTGTCGAATTATGAAAAAGCCGAAAACCTCGGCGCGGTTGTGCTGGCAAAACTGGAAATGTTCAATCCCGCGGGATCCGTCAAGGACAGAGTGGCTTTGGCAATGATTAACGACGCCGAACAAAAGGGATTGTTAAAACCGGGATCAGTCATTGTCGAACCGACCAGCGGTAATACGGGGATCGGTCTGGCCTGCGTCGGGTTGTCGCGCGGATATAAGGTTATTTTGACCATGCCCGAAACGATGAGCGTTGAACGGCGCAGTCTGTTAAAAGCGTACGGAGCCGAAATTGTTTTGACCGAAGGGGCCAAAGGCATGGCGGGCGCGGTGGAAAAGGCGCGGGAGATTGCTCAAGAAACGCCTGACAGCTTTATTCCGGGGCAGTTTTCTAATCCGGCGAATCCTGCGGCGCACGAAGCGACGACCGGACCCGAAATTTGGCAGGATACAGACGGCAAAGTCGATATTTTTGTTGCCGGAGTCGGAACGGGCGGCACATTAACCGGCGTCGGCCGGTATTTGAAATCCAAAAAACCGGAAGTTAAAGTCATTGCCGTTGAACCTGACGCGTCGCCTCTTTTGTCCGAAGGAAAAGCCGGCCCTCACCCGCTGCAGGGGATCGGGGCGAATTTTATTCCGGAAACGCTGGATCGTCATATTTATGATGAAATTATCCGCGTTACGGGGGCGCAGGCTTTTGAAACCGGCAGAACGCTGGCGCGTAAAGAAGGAATTTTGGCGGGCATTTCTTCCGCGGCGGCCGTTTATGCCGCGGCGCAGGTTGCAAAAAGGCCGGAAAACAAAGGAAAAACAATTGTCGTTTTATTGCCCGACACGGGGGAAAGATATTTATCGACCCCGATGTTTTCCGAATAAAGCTTAAAAAGTCGATTTTTCAAGCGTGACGGTCGTGTCCAGTCGCAGCAACAGATCTGTTATGCGGCGCAGGAAAGTGCCGTTCAGTACGCGCAGAGGAACTTCTTTGCCCGGTTTGCTCTGAAAACTGATTTTGTCGGGTGATTTGATAAACGCGGCGATTGTCTGTGCGATATCCGCGTTTCTTTGCCTGTGCGCGTTTGAAAAAGACAGATAAGAAACGATTTTCTGAATTTCCCGATTGTCCAGTTCTGCCGGACTGGGAGCATTCGGCTGACGCAGATAAAGTGTATCAATATACCGTTTATATCCTTTGACCAATGCCGTTTCCGTATAGGAAAACGATAGCGCGGTAATGACGGCGCCTTCTAAGAAATTTTTCAAATCTGCGGCCGGATTGCCTTTTTGCACTAAATGTTTAAAAGCCAAAATCAACTGCCCCTGCTGGGCGTTGGAAATATTATTCAAGGAAACGTCAAAGTTCCAGCGGCCCAGACATTTATCGGAAATATCCGCGGAAAGCATCATTTTTTTCGCCGTCGGATAATATGTGTATTCGCCTTTAACGCCGGCGGAAACGTTATTGCAACCGGCCAGCATGACGGCGTACAGCGGGTAATTCAAAATGTCCGCCGCCGGATTGAAAAGAGCCAGTGAATCAATAACGCTTTCATCTGATTTTTTCAATATCCGGGCAATATCGACCAGACGGAAAGAAATATTTTCGGCGCTGAAAGACAATTTTGTCGCGATATGTCCGCTTTCCTTATAGTTGTGAATAACAAATTCCTCTGTTTTGTTCGCCAGCCCCGGCAGAACCTGCAGCCGAACCGAAACGTTTTTTAAAACGGCGACATCGGAAACCGATAAAGACAGATCCTGATATGATACGCTGTTGTTCAAACGGTTCCGCGTCAGAAAATAATGAATGTTTTTTTCTTCTTCGTCTTTTTGCAGCAGAACCATGAACACGCCGCAGGCCGAAAACAGCAGAAACAGAATCGTAACGGCGACCCACATGCTTTTTGTCATGAACCGTCCTCCTGCTTATAAGGGGCGTGATACGGCAGCCAGTTCGGCTTTTCATGGCGCCGCCGGATTAAACCGACCAGATCGGCCACTTCGCCGCAGGCTTCCTGTTCGCAGGCGGCGGCCGAGGATAATTCCAGCACGCCGGCGCTCAGAGGATCCGTTTTTTTGTTTTGTTTTCTTTCTTCCGCCGTCATTAAACGCAGATTGCCGCTGACAATATGCCAACCCGGTCTGCTTAACAGCCCGCTGGTCTGCGTGATCAGAAATTCTGCCGGCCAGCCGGCCCACGCTTTATCCAGCCCCAGCGAAGAAATATTGACCAGCATATTAACGCGTACCGGTTTTTGCATAATTGCCGCCGCCGTTAACATGGCGGGCAGATTGTCAATCCTGTCCACGCCGATCATATAGGCCAGCCGACCCAGATAATCCGACTTTGTTAATTCGTTGTAATCCGCCATCATCAATTGATGTTCGCGTAAATCTTCGGAACGGCGTGCGTTTTCCCTCAGCCGGGCCAGATTTTGGGTTTTATCCGATACGATTTTCCATTTTTTTCCGGGCCTTCTTTCCAAAACGGCCGCATAAATCAGCCGGGATTCCGTATCGGCGGTTTCTTCCGAACTTTTTTTGGCGGTTTCGGGCATATCCATGCCGGGAATTCCCTGCGGGACGGTCGTTGCGAAAAATTTCATCTGCGTCGCCCCATGGCAGAAAATATCGGCAAAACTTTCCGCCGTGCGCAAGATATTGTCGGTAACGGTATTTTCCAAAAACAACTCTTCGTTTTCCGTTACGGCCGCGATGATAAACGGCGAACACCCCGCCCAGGGAGAATAAAAACCGGTTTTCCGGTTGCGCCGGCTTTTTAAATACCCCAGATAATGAATTTTCAGTTCGGGATCCGAATCAATCAGGTAACTTAAATTCTGTTCGTTTTTTCCGGCTCCGTACCGGTTCAGCAGGACGACGTTCAGATTTTTCCGCCCGGTAAAGCGTCCTTCCGTAAAGTAACCGTCCAAAGTTGTTTCCAGATTTCCTTTTTCATTAAAGACGGACACTTCCGCTCTGCCGTAGATCAGGTTTTCCGAACAGGAATTACTGCCGACGCTGATGAACCAGTTTTTCATTTTATTTGCGGGTTTGTCGGTTGTATACAAAATGGAACAGCTTTTGTCCTTGGAATATATTCTGTGTTCCAAAGCCGTTTGGGAATCAATATGGGCGACGATCCTTTGTTTTCCGGCAGGCGGAGCCCATTCTTTGACGGGAAAGCCGTCTTTGGCGCGCGCGGTGTTGACGGCGGCGGCCTGCAGCTGGCGGATTTTTACTTTTAAGGTCCCTTTTTCCGGTTTCCATTTATCCGTTGCCGAAGCCGATCCCTGATATACCAGCGTATTGGCGCTGTACCCGTCAATGACGGCCTGCAGAGCGGAAGGACATTCATTGTTTAGTACCAGCGCCACTTTTGCCATTAAAGTGTTCAGCGCTGTTTCTTCAAAAGCCGTTTCGTCCTGCGCGAAAATTTTCAGACTCAGGATATCTTCGCACCATTTTCCGTCGGCCGCTTCGGCGAAAACTTCCACGCCCGCCTTGGCGGAATAGGCGATTCTTTTCATTTCGTGCCCCGTCTGTATGTCAAGCGTCTGCGCGCCCGCCGGGGCCGTCAGGAAAAAAAATAAAGCTGCCGTTTTGAAAAAACTGTTCATATCGGCAACTATAAAATATAATTTTGAAAAATTGTAGTCTTAAAACAAAAGGAAGAAAGATTGATTGTTCCTGATAAAAAAACGGAAGCCTATTTAAACGAACCCGTTTCTCCGAAAGGTGTGCTGCGGCTGTGCCGGGCAGGCGTTCTGCCTTCTTCGGATTTTCTGCGCGCGGCGGCTTTGTGCCGTTCCGACAGAAAGTGGGGAAAATTCATTTTGCTGATCCTGCGTTTTCTGACGGGTTTGAGTTTTTTGACGGCAGCTTTTTTTGTTATGGTCGCGAAATGGAGCTTCTTTTATCAAACGGGAGGCTTTATTCTTTTAGCCGTTTTGTTTGTTCTGTGCGCCTGTGCCCGCAGCCGGTCGGCCGTTGCCGACTATGCCGGCGCCGCTTTGATCGGCTTGATGATTTTTTTGCCCGGCCTTGTTTTCAGGACAAATTCTTTTTTGTATGAAGAATTTTTCCTGTGGTTTGTTTTGCTGGCCGTCTGGGCCGTTCCGTCCGGACGCGCCGGTATACGGTTGTCGGTTTTTGTCGTTTTAAATGCGGCGATTTTCCTGTATGGCGTTCAATTCGCTCTGCCGTCGTTTATTTTCAGTGCGACGACTTTCTTTATTTTGGCGGCGGCGTTTAATTTGTTCTGCTTTGTCTTGCATGGATTTCTACCTTTGCGGCCCTCATGCCGGAACCGGCCCTGTTTCAGCTTCTTCCCGCTGGCGGGTATGATGTTGTTTTTGTCGGCGGCGGCCGGGGTACAGTGTTTTCCGGTTCGTTCTTTGAATCCGGGAGATGTTTCTTTTTTGTTGTGCTGCGTGTGTTCGTGCGTGTGCGGTTATTTATATATTATCCGTATTCCGGATCGGACGGGACGCCGTTTGACGGGCTTGTTTACCGTGTGTTGGGGAATCATGATGCTGTACCGCCTGCTTTATGCTTTTGATTTTTCTGCCGGGCTTCGACAGGCTTTGTTTTGTGCCGCCGTTTCCGCGTTGATCGCTGCGGCGCTGATTCTGGAACGCCTGTATGTCGCCCGTGTAAAAGGAGAAAAAGATGCCGTCTGAATTTTCGCTGCGCCAGGTGCTGGCCTGTTTAAATATTTCGGTATTTGATCCGCTTGTCGAACCGGCTTTGAAAAAAGCTTGCCGGATTGATGCGGAACAGAAAACGGCGAAAAGAGATCCGTTTCACAATATTGTTTCTTTGGTTGTCCTGCAGGCGGCGGCATTGATTTGTTTTGCCGGACTGCGCCCGTATGCCGTTCCCGCCGGCGTGTTTTTGGTTCTTTTCGGCGGAATTGCCGTCGGAAAAACCGTGTCGTCCGCCTGGAAATTTTTCTTTAAGATTTATTTTCTGGCCGGCCTTTTTTTGTTGGCGGAAACGACGTTTCATTTTTCTGCTTTCGCCGTGCCGGTAATCCTTTTGTTTTTCCTGCTGCGCGACTCGTTTGGCCCGAAAGGCCGCGAAACAAGGGCTCTGCTGGCTTTTTGGTTCTTTGTTTCCGTCATGGCGGCGTTCGGAACGAATCAATCCGTGTCGTTGTTTTTGTTAACGGGCTTTTTTTCTCTGGTCGGCGTGACAGGATTGTTGTTTCCTTTAAAAAACCTGTACTGGCGCGAACCGTCAATTATTTTCGCCGTTTTACCGCTTTTTCTGGTTTTGGGATATGAAACCGCCGTGCTGACGGGGGCGGTCTTTCCCGTTGATCAAAGCGGCTCGGTGCTGGCCGTAACGTTTGCGGCGCAGGTTTTGATGCTGATCTTTTGCCTGCGCAGAGATTTGGAAACAGGTGAAATCGTTTTGTCCTGTCTGGTCGCGGCGGGGGTGTTTCTGTGTGCTTTGCTGTTGTCCGGCGGGTTGGCGGGATCGGCGGTTTTGTTTCTGACGGCCTTTTTCACGGACGCCCGCGTTATGGGGCGGATCGCGGCGGTTTTGTTTTCCTGCTTTTTGATAGTTTTCTTTTTGTCATTGCCGATTTCTTTGTTTACGGCCGGGCTGGTCGCAGCTCTTTCCGGTATTGTTTTCGGCTTGTTTTACCTGCGTTTGAAACGCTTTGCTCTGCCGGAGAAAACAAAATGCGCCGTTTAATCGCTTTTTTCTGCCCTTTGTTGATTCTGATTGTTCTGGCCGGACGTTGTTTTACGGGAACTTTAACCGTCCGGTCCGGTGTCCGGCTGCTACTGCCGGCGTCCGTCCGGGAAACGGGAAGGGATTCTTTTTCTGATTTCGCGCGCCTGCGCTATTATAATTTCATTCCGGTCCCCAGCCTTTCCGACGAGAGGGGAACCATTGTTGTCGAACGTTTGGACGACGGACGGGCAAGGTTTGTTTCCGCCCTTTTTGACCGGCCTTTAAGGCCGCGGGAACTGCTGTTGAAATACGTTATTGCGCCTTCGCCGCCGTTTGGCGCGAAAACGCAAGGGCCGGATATACGCTTTTCTTCCGACTTGCTTCGTTTTTCAGAAACAAAAGCTTTTCGTCCTTCTGCCGTCCGCTATGCCGTTGTCAGCGTCAATAACGCCGGAACCGCCGTTTTGACAGGCCTGGCGGACAACAACGGCGTTTTGCTGGTCAAGGGTTTGATTCCTGCAGTTTCTCACACGCCTTGAAATCGACATGAAAGATAATATACTTTTGCTGGACGTTTGAAGGCAGATCACGGATTTGCTTTAAAAAGCACGGCTCATATTTTTGAGTTAAAAGCTTTCCGACAAAAGTTAACGGATTAAAAACCAGCTTTTCTTTCAGCTGCTGCGGCAGGTAATAATAAGGATTGTCCAGCAGAATGGTTTTAACCTGATGTTTTTTCAATAATTTTTGCACTTCAATCGGATCTGTGCCGTACAGGATATTATAAGTGTCGCTAATCCCTTCCGCATTGGAATGATAAGGCGACCCGATCACGGGAATCCCTGCGCCCCATGCCGTTTCCGGCCCGCGAGAAGAAGAAGTCAGAATACTTCCCTTTTCTTTGGAAATATAGGGCAGATATTCTTCCGGTCTTGTTATGGTCATTTGAGATCCGTTTTGGATATCGTAAGATACCGCGGTTAAATATAAAAAACTGCATAACAGATAGAATATTGCGGGAATGACCAAAAATATGCGGACGCGTTGTTTTTGCAAGAAAGCGACTTTATCGTAAAAAACGTTTAAAGCCGCGACTGTCATCAGCGCGGCAAAAACCGAAACCGTTCGTCCGAAACGGCGGCTGAGCAGCGTCATGAACGCGAAAAACAGAACCGGCGCGCCGACGGTCATGATCAGTTTTTTATACCGCGGCGAGGCAAACGGAAAAGCCGCCAGCCCCAGCACGCAGGCCAGTAAAGGAAGGCCGTCAAATTTGGCAATGGCGCTGTTTGATAAAAAAGCAGGCTGCAGCTCTGTAATATGTTTTGCCCATATTTCATAAAGTTCCGGCGGAATCGGCGAACCGAACACTTTTCCGGCGCCGAATAAGAATAACGCGAACCCCAAAGAAAACAGGGACAGCAAAGAAATGGTCAGAAACCGGCCGATAAAGGAGGAAATAAATTTTTCTTTTTCTAATAATTCTTCCATATAAAAAGAAAGAGCCATCAATCCCGAAATAACTACCAGCAGTACGGATAACCGGCCGTTGTCGGGAAACAATATTCCCTGCATCGGCGGATTAACGATCAGACAAACGGCGGAAGTCAGGAAAAAATATTGGCAAAAGATTCGGATCTGCCTCATATTTTGATATTTAAACAGCCAGCTTAAAACCATTCCCGCCGTAGTTGCTACGGCGGCCAGAAACCCTTCCGGCGTCGCCCATACGGATAATCCGGCGAATATTCCCGCCGTTTTAAAAAAAGCGGAACGCCCTGTTTTAAAACCGTGCATCAAGCCGCCGAGGGTAATAATAATCAGCAGGTTCAATAAAACGTGATGATCCGCGCGCCCCGCCGTGAATAACGACAGGATCGGAAACTGGCAGAAATAAAGCGTCATGGCCAAGATCCGCAGAGCCGGACCGAAAAAAGCCTTTCCCGCCCAGATTAATCCGGCGGCAGATAATCCCGCGATCAAAGGCTGGTATAAAAAACACCCGTAAAAGACGGCCTGTTTGACGTCCGTAAAAGGCAGAAACGGCAGACTGGCCGCGAACAAAAACATGTCAGTAATCCGTGTGAAATGCAACATCTGTCCGAAAGGCCAGTTATCATGCATATACATTGTTTCCGCCCACGATCCCGACGAAATGAAATCCGCCAGACGCAAAGCGTGCGTGAAGTTATCCGTTTCCGATAATGTTGCCTGTGACTGACAGATCAGGTAAACCTGCCATATTAAAACGAAACAAAAGGCGAAAACATATTCGTGCCGAAGATAAAGTTCAGAAAACTTTTTAGTCGAAAAGTTCTTAAAAATCAAAGAGATCTCCTTGCCTTAAATCAATATTGCCTTCCGTTTCCCGCGGTTCGTAAACGGAACTGAACGGATAATGCCGGGCGCATCTGGGTTCGTAAATATCCGCGGCGCCAAGCTCTATATCCGAATTTGACCCGCCGCGTTTGTATGTAAAGATCGCTGGTTCGTTACAGACGGCGCATCTGGCCTGCAAAGCGGTATAGCGGTCGGCAATCGTTTTTAATTTTGAAATAATTTCAAACTGTTCGCCTTTCCAATTCATGTCCAGTCCGCAGCAAACGACATTCAGCCCTCTGTTCATCAGCGTGCTGATACAGGCGATAACGTCGCCGCCGAAATAAGGTTCCGTAAAAAACTGGATTTCATCAAAAAAAACGGCTTGCGCTTTTTCCACGGCGTCGGATTCCAGAATTTCGCTGGTGTTTGTCAGATTGAACGCTTCGGCCGCCACGCCGTCATGCGTTTTGATTTCGCAAATACCGTACCGGGTGTCAAACGACGGTTTGATCAAGATCATTTCTCCGTCAAAAGAACGTGCTTTTTTCAGTAAAGCGGACGTTTTTCCTGCAAACATGGGGCCGGCGATGACTTCCAGAGTTCCTTTTGGCATTTTTACTGTCCCGAAATTAATAACGACGCGGTTTTATGTAGATTTGCCCGTATCTTTCTCCGGTGTCCAGTAAAAAAGAAAAACCGGAAGATTTCTCTTATTTTCAGACGGGGATAAAAAGTTAATCCGAAACGGAAATATTTTGAAAAATTCTTTTGTTCATTATATAAAGTAAAAAATAAGGGGTAGTTGTAATTTAAAACAGAGGTTTGCATGTTTGTGGAAGGATTGGAATTAACGCTGATCGGCATGTCTGGCGTTTTTTTATTTCTGCTGCTGTTAATTGCATCAATGTATGCGCAGGCGGCGATTTTTCAATATCTGGGCATATCGGACGAAACCGAAAAAACAACCGGCGGGGACGAAGCTCTGGTTGCGGCGGCAATCGCGGTCAAACTGAAAAACGGCTAAACGGTAAGGTGAATGGAAATGGCTAAAAAAGTTGTAAATTTTATGTGTACGGCTTTTCGCGACGGATTTCAGTCCGTCTTCGGAATGCGTGTTCTTCCCAAAGATTATTTTCCGGCAATTGAAATGGCGCGCGACGCAGGTATCCGGTATTTTGAAGCCGGGGGCGGCGCGGCTTTCCAGTCAGCCTTTTTTTACTGTAACGAAAACGCTTTCGACGTGATGGATAAATTCCGCGAAGTGGCCGGCCCGGACGCCAATCTGCAGACGCTGGCCCGCGGCATTAACGTGGTCGGGCTGGATTCCATGTCCACGGATCTGATCAAACTGCATGCTAAATTGTTTAAAAAGCACGGCATGACGACGATTCGCAACTTTGACGCGCTGAACGATCCGAACAATCTGATTGTTTCCGGCCAGGCGATTAAGGACGCCGGATTGCAGCATCAGATGACGATTACGATTATGTCTTTGCCTCCCGGCTGCGAAGGCGCTCATGATCCTGATTTTTATGAACAGCGTCTGCGCGCGGTCTTGGACGCGGGCGTCCCGTTTGATTCTTTGTGCCTGAAGGACGCTTCGGGAACCTGCACGCCGGCGATTGTGCATGAAACGATTAAACGCATGCGCAAACTGACGGATAAACCGATTTCTTTCCATACGCATGAAACGGCGGGAACGTCCGTTCTGTGCTGCATGTCGGCGATCGAAGCCGGCGCGGACACGGTCGATTTGTCTTTGGCGCCCGTTTCCGGCGGCACTTGTTCGCCCGACGTTTTAACGATGTGGCACGCTTTGCGCGGAACGGATTACGTTTTGGACGTTGATCCGCAGAAGATTCTGGAAACCGAAGAATTTTTGAAAAACGCTTTAAGCGATTATCTGCTGCCGCCCGAAGCAACAAAAGTGGAACCGCGCGTTCCCTGGTCTCCGCTGCCCGGCGGCGCTTTGACGGCAAATACGCAGATGTTGCGCGACAACGGCATTATGGACAAGTTCCCCGAAATCGTCAAAGCGATGGAGGAAGTTGTGCGCAAGGGCGGTTACGGCACGTCCGTTACGCCGGTATCTCAGTTCTATTTCCAGCAGGCGTTTAACAACGTCATGCAGGGGCCCTGGAAAAAAATCGCGGAAGGATACGGCAAAATGGTTTTGGGGTATTTCGGCCGCACGCCGCATGAACCTGATCCCGAAGTCGTTAAAATCGCTTCCGAACAGCTGGGGCTGGAACCGACAAAAGAATCGCCTTTGGCAATTAACGACCGCAATCCGAAAAAACAGATTGCGTGGTTCCGCGATATGTTAAAAGAAAACAATCTGCCCGAAACCGATGAAAATATCTTTATTGCCGCGGCATGCGGAGATAAAGGCATCGCTTTCCTGAAAGGCGAAGGCAAAATCGGCGTCCGTTACAAAGAAAAACCCCGCGCGACGTCCGGTGATTTCGATGTCACCGTAGACGGCAAAAACTACAAGGCTTCTTTGAACGGCGATACGGTCGTCGTGAACGGCAAAGCGTTTAACATTACCGTCGGCGCATCTGGGAAAACGGCGGCGAAGCCTGTTGCGGCTTCTGCCGGCGGAGCGGAAACGGAAATTACTTCGCCCGTTCCGGGAACGGTGATCAAAATGCTGGTCAATGAAGGCGATCATGTCGCAAAAGCCCAGCCGATCGCTATTCTGGAAGTCATGAAAATGGAAAACCCCGTGCCTTCGCCGGCTGACGGCGTTGTCGGAAAAATCGCGGTGCATCAGGGAGACCAGGTTGTCACCGGCCAGCTTTTGATGACACTGAAATAAAGGGGGGGGGGGGCCAGATGGATTCCGATATGCAGATTTTTAAAGCGCAAAGACGCCATAAGTTCATTATGTGGACGGTAGTCGCTTTGTGCGCTTTGTTTTCCTTGATCAACATTTTGGCGGCGGCGTCCGGCGGACGAATCGGACAGGCGTTTGCCGGATATATGAACAATCATGAATCCTTTGCGCTGCTGATCAAATCGACGGGACTGTACGGCTTTTTCGCCGATACGGGAACGACGGTTTCCGCAACGGGCAAAGAAATGCTGGTTTCCATGGGACTGGGCCAGCTGATTATGATCGGCGTCAGCCTTGTTCTGATTTATTTGGCGATTGCCAAAGGGTTTGAACCGCTTTTGCTGATTCCGATCGGTTTCGGCGGGCTGCTGTCGAACGCGCCCGGTGCCGGCGTTGCCGAAGTCCTGGACGGCGTGACGGGATTTTTACTGTATATTTATAATATGGGGGTTGCTCCGCCCAGTATTTTCCCGCTGATTATTTTCATGGGCGTCGGAGCAATGACCGATTTCGGTCCGATGATTGCCAATCCGAAAGTCGCTTTACTGGGCGGCGCGGCGCAGTTCGGTATTTTTGCGACGGTGCTGGGCGCTTTGGCGCTGACTGATATGGGATTGGTGGACTTTACGCTGAAACAGGCGGCTTCGATCGGTATTATCGGCGGAGCCGACGGCCCGACGGCGATCTTTTTGACCGGCCGTTTGGCGCCGGAACTGATGGGGGCGATTGTGGTCGCCGCGTATTCGTATATGGCTTTGGTGCCGATTATTCAGCCGCCGATCATGCGCGCGCTGACAACGGTGGAAGAACGTAAAATCAAAATGAAGCAGCTGCGTGAAGTATCACGCAAAGAAAAGATTATCTTTGTCTTTTTGGTTGTTTTGCTTTGCATTGTGTTCGTGCCGTCCGCCGCGCCCTTGATGGGAATGTTGATGTTCGGCAATTTGCTCAAGGAATGTAAAGTCGTTGATCGTCTGGCCAAAACGGCGGCGAACGATTTGTGCAACATTGTGACGATTTTTATCGGTTTGACGGTGGGATCGAAATTGTCCGCGGACAAGTTCTTGGCAAAAGAAACGTTGGGCATTTTGGTTTTGGGGCTGATCGCTTTTTCAATCGCGACGGCCGCGGGCGTTTTAATGGCCAAGCTGATGAATGTTTTCAGCAAGGAAAAAATGAATCCGTTGATCGGCGCGGCCGGTGTTTCCGCCGTTCCGATGGCGGCGCGCGTTGCTGACAGAGTCGCCAAAGAAGCTGATCCGACAAACTTTATTTTGATGCACGCAATGGGGCCGAACGTTTCCGGCGTGATCGGATCGGCTGTTGCGGCCGGTATTTTACTGGTAATGTGCAGCTGATGACGGAAGAAAACGTTTTAAACAACGACAATGCCGACGGGGCGGGGCAATCCCGCGCCGTCGGTCTGTTTCTTTTAAAGCGTTATAACGAAGCGGCCGCGGTTTATGACGATCTGCTGCGGCAGGCCCCGGATAATATTGCTTTCTGGGTCAATAAAATGATTTGCGTTTTGCAGTATTCCGAACCTGATGCCGCTTTTTTCAATGATATGCTGCAGCAGATCAGTCGTCTGCCGGCGCAGGGGTATTTATGTCTGGCCGATGTTTTGTATAATCTGGAACGCCATGAGGAAGCATTGGTTTTTGTCAATAAAGCGCTGGAATCGGAACCTGATAATGTTGACGCCTGCCTGTTGAAAGCGCGCCTGCTGGATATTTCGGGCCGCTCAGAGGAGTTATATCAATTCATTTGTTCATTTTATCCCCGTTTGAAACGCGATGAACGGGTTTTGTGTTTTGCGGCGTTTTATGCGGTATTGTTTTGGAATATGGAACAGGCTGATTATTTTTTAAAAAAAGCGTTAAAGATAAACAAATATTCCGTTTTGCAGAATAATTTCTTTTATATCAGTCTGGCGGCGAAAAATCAGGAAGAAAAGATTGTTTCTTTCGGGGTGAAAGCTCTGGACGACAGAGAAAACAATCCCGTGGTTTGGCTGGCGTTGGGAAATGCGTATACCGTTTTGGGACAGAATGAGGCGGCCGGCGAAGCATATGAAACGTTGTCCCGGTTAACGGAAATATCCGATGATATCAGATTAAACTGGGCGAATGTCCTGATTGAGGAACAGAAATTTGAACAGGCTTTTGATTTGTTGAATCAGATTTCTGATTTTTCCGATACTTTGTTTTTGTTAATGCGTGACGTGCTGTTTGCAATGCGGCGGACCGGACGGGGAAACGAGGCGCGAGAAAAGGCTGTTTTCTGGCGTTCCATGCGCCCGGAAAATCAGGACGTCAATTATTTATGTACGGCTTTTTTGGGGGAAAAAACGAACGAGTCGGCGCCACTGTCTTTTGTCAGACTGATCAACGAGGTTTATGCCGTCGAACAGGCCGAACGGGCCGCTGATCGGAAGAAATACTTTGGCCCGGAGATTCTGGATCGGGCTGTTCAGGCGCTTAAGCTGCCGATCGGACGTTCGATGAACGTATTGGATATCGGCTGCGGATCCGGCGCCGCGGCTGATATTCTGAGTGATTTCAGCCGTCCTGCAGGAACGCTGACCGGGATAGATGTTTCTGATATCGCTTTGGATTTTGCGGCTGATAAACAGGTGTATAATGAATTGGAAGAAGCGGATTTGATTTCTTTTTGTTCAGCCGATCCCGAAAAATACGATTTGATAGCCGGGTTGGATTCTTTATTCTATTTTGGCGATTTAACGCCTGTTTTAACGGCGGTCAAGACTGCTTTGAAACCCGGCGGGATTTTTGTTTTTACGGTCCGGGCGGCAGAGGGCGGCCGCGATTTTGATTTGGATATTTACGGCCGGTTTAAACAGGGATCCCGGTTCGTTTCCGAATGTATAACAGCCGCAGGACTTGATGAAAAATATCAGGCGGAAGAGCTGTTGTATAGAAAAACGGAAACGGAAGAAATCTATTGTCATGTTTTTGCTGTGCAGAAAAAAGCGTAATGTCCGCCGATGATTTAATTTCCAGAATTAACCGGGAAAATGAACAGGCCGCTTATCAGGCCGCGCTGGATATCGCTCTGCCGGCGCTGAAAGACGGCGAAAACGATTATGCTCTTTGGATTGCGGCGGGAAACGCCTATTACGGTTTGAAACAGTTTGAATCGGCGGAACGGGCTTATTTAAAGGCGGCGGACCTTTGCTCGCAGGACGTTATCGCTTTGTCAAATCTGGCCGGCGTTTATTTTGAAACCGGCCGATTTGCCGACGGCCTGACGGTTTGTGACCGGGCTTTGCGTCGCCGGCCGGATTATTTAAATGTGCATATCCACCGCGGAAATATGCTTTCGTCGCTCGACAGATACGACGAAGCCGTCGCGGCCTATCAGACAGCATTGGAAACAGCGCCTGAAGATCCGCTGGTTTTGTTTAATTTGGCTTACGCTCTGGTTATGACCGGACAATATGACAAAGCCGCGGAAATTTATCGGCGACTTTTGACATTGACGCCGAACGACCCCGAATATTTGTTTGCTTATGCGGCTTTTCTGGAAAAAACGGAAGATTTTGAAACGGCGGCGGAGATATATCTGAAACTGCTGCAAATCGAAGAAACGCCGACGACTCATATTACGCTTGGCGGGTGCCTGTATAATTTGCTGCTGCTGGATAAAACGGACGCCGTGTGGCGCCTGACGGATACCTGGTTGACATTGTTTCCGGATAATCCGGTGGCGCTGCATACGCTGGAAACGCTGAAAAATTCGCGGGAAGTGACAAGAGCGTCGGCAGAATATGTCCGGGAATTGTTTGACGCTTTTGCCGATTCTTTTGATTCTGTTTTGGCCGGGTTGTCTTATCAGGCGCCGGATCTGGTCGCGTCAGCGGTAAAAAAGCAGTCATTTTCAACTGTTCCGTCGATTCTTGATTTGGGCTGCGGTACGGGATTGTGCGCGGCGGCTTTGCAAAAAGAACAGGCGGTATTTCATTCTTTGACAGGCGTGGATTTGTCCGCGGCTATGCTGGAAAAAGCGAATCAGCGCGGAATTTATACGGAACTGGTGCAAAGTGATATTTTGTCCTTTTTGCCGTCGGTTAAAGAACGGTTTGATTTAATCATTTCCGCGGACGTTTTTACATATTTAGGCGATCTGTCCGAATTGTTTGCCGGAATATCCGCCGCGTTGAAACAGGGGGGACGAGTCATCTTTACCGTCAGCGAAAATACGGCTGACACCGACGGTTACGCTTTGGAACCGTCGGGCCGTTTTGTTCATGGCCGGGATTATATTTTGCGGGAATTAAAAAAAAGCGGTTTGACGGTTTTGAATATTTCCGGCGTTGAATTGCGTCAGGAATTAGGAAAACCGGTTTATGGTTTATTGGTTATAGGAATAAAAACTTGATCTTTTTTGATTATTCTTGCTAAAAGTAATTTAATAGTTTGATTTTGATGGGAATAAAAACTAATGACTGAAATTATAGAAGAAACGGCAGAAATAAAAATTGTCGAAAAGAAAAGAATTCGCCTGTTTTCAAAAGCATGGTTTGAACAGCTGCTGAACAACGAAGCCACCAGCGGCCTGGTTATGATATTTGCCATGATTGTAGCGATTATCTGCGCCAATACGGCGGCGCGCGAACCTGTGCATCATTTTTTACAGACGACGATTACGCTGGGAATCGGGAATCAAATGTTTCCCAGATCTATTGAATGGTGGGTGAACGATATTCTGATGGTTTTCTTCTTTCTGCAAGTCGGGTTGGAATTGAAACGCGAAATGAAAGAAGGGTTTTTGTCGGATATCCGTCAGGTTTTTGTTCCCTGTATTGCCGCTTTGGGCGGGATCTGCTGCCCGGCGATTATTTACGCGATTATTAATAATTCTTCCCCGCAATATATGCACGGCTGGGCTATTCCGACGGCGACGGATATTGCTTTTGCCGTGTGTGTTTTGATGCTGGTCGGGAAACATGTTCCTCAGGCGGCAAAGATTTTTTTGCTGGCGATCGCGATTTTTGACGATTTGGGGGCAATTATCATCATTGCGCTGTTTTATAATCAGGGCGTGTATCTGTCTTTGCTGGGCTATGCCTGTATCGCGACATTCGCCCTGTATTTGCTAAACAAGATGCAGGTAACCTATTTCCTGCCTTATTTGTTGTTGGGCGTTGTTTTGTGGTTCTGTTTTTTAAACGGGGGCATTCATACGACGATTGCCGGCGTTGTTGTCGCCATGGCCTATCCGATGCGTGTCGACGGGGAAAAAGAATCACCGTTGAACAGATTGATGAAAGTATTAAAACCGTGGGTGGATTTCTTTATTCTGCCGGTGTTTGCTTTTGCCAGCGCGGGATTGTATTTTGGCGGCGTGACGGCGGAAACGTTTACACACACGCTGACTTTGGGAATTATTTTCGGTCTTTTTGTGGGTAAACAGATCGGTATTTTCGCAACGACATGGATATTGATTAAATTAAAAATCGCCGCTTTCCCGAAAGCCGTGACAATGCTGGATTTGTACGGTGTGGCTGTTGTTGCCGGGATCGGGTTTACAATGGCGCTGTTTGTCGGCAAACTGGCTTTACCGGGTGAAGCCATGCAGCAGGAAATTCGGCTGGGCGTTATCTGCGGGTCGGTTGTTTCCGCGTTATGGGGCGCTGTTGTGTTCCATTACGGTCGTCGGTTGAAAAGCTGGTTTATGGTAAAAGTGTTGAAACGCGAAAATGTTCCTTTGTAATTATTTCCATGCCGGTTTTTTGTAAAAGAACCGGGAAACGGAGAAAAAAAGCCCCTGATGACAGGGGCTTTTTCATAGTTTGGAAAAGTAGAAGTGCCTGCATAACAACCGGCGGAGAAGAAAACTTCTCCGCCGCTGTTGTAAAGTATTAAAATGTCAAGTTTCGCTTTGATCTCTGTATTTTATGCAGAGCTTTTTTTATTCAAACCTGGACATAAATTGTTGTCTCCTTACGGAACTGTTACCTCCGCCGCCACCGCCGCCGGAAGAAGAAGAACTTTTGGCAACGCATTTACCGCAGCTGAAGCCGGAATCTACGCAGATTCGTCCCTGTTGCAGCGTTTGCCCGCTTGGGCAAGAGGTCAGGTTCTTTGTATATCCTGATTCACAGCGCGTACAGTCAACAGTGGTAGATGTTGATGTTTTTGTGCATTTTCCATTGTTGAGCGTATATCCGGAATTGCATTTTGTGCATTTGCCTGTTGTCGTACTGTACGTAGAACAGTTTGTAACGGCAGGAACTTTTGTACAGGAAGAAGCTCCCGTTCCGGAATACGTCCCCGTCGGACATGTCTGACAACTTGTTGCACTGCCGCCTGTTGAATATGTTCCGGGCTGACACTGGACACAGTTGCCGATTGCTTCGGCATAGAAATGTCCGCCTCCGCAACTCGGTATCGGATCCTTAATCACGCATTCTGTAGAAGAA
>ULQL01019453.1_pt1 | contig 58606 bp, 42 predicted proteins | sample 1954411 | NCBI WGS metagenome assembly ULQL01 (sample SAMEA4835654, study PRJEB28245) | human gut metagenome | biome: gut microbiome; material: fecal sample | place: Denmark | collected 2008 | reverse complement strand
GCGGCCGGAAAAGTCGCTGGCGGCGGAGTTGAAATCGTATCTGGACAGTGTCCGGCCGTAGTTTTTAACGTTTAAATCTCTTCATTTCTGCTTTTTTTTCGAGTACACTGTTCCTCGGTTTTAGTGAGGAGTTGCGTATAATGCATTGGTATGAAATGAAGCTTGGCGGCAGAGGCCATACGGATTCGGCCATTTCTCAGGTCTGCCGGCCCGATCGCGTCGCCGACGTGGCAAAATATCTGGAACAGGTCGGGAAAAACGGCATTGTTGCCCGCGGTTCGGGCAGCAGTTATGCCGATCAGGCTATCAATGCCGAAGGCGCCGTCATGATGTCGGGACGGTTGGATTGCATTCGTTCTTTTGATGAAAAAACAGGCGAACTGATCTGCGAACCGGGCGTTACGTTGAAAACGATCACGGAATTGTACGGGCCGCGGGGATTTATGCTGGCGACCGCGACGGGATCGGGGCAGCACACGCTGGGCGGAGCGATCGCGGCCAATATCATCGGCCAGAACGGCCATAAAAAAACATCTTTGGCAAAATCGGTCAACTGGATTGACGTTGTTTTGGCAAACGGCGAAACGGTCCGGGCCGGCGGTTCCGAAAACGAAGATCTGTTTAAAGCCGTCGTCGGCGGTCAAGGGCTGGTCGGGGTGATCGTTCTGGTTTCAATAACCCTGCTGAAACGTCCCGAAGAAAACGTAATTGTTGAAAAACGCCGTCTGGCCAACCTGAACGATTTGATGGAAGCGTTAAAAAGCGCCAGAAAAACAGCTGATTTCTGTTCGGTCTGGATTGATACTTCCGCGCGTTTGGACGCCGTGGGGCGCAGTGTTTTGACGACGGCTTCGTTTACCAAAGATCCCGTAACGGTTCCTTTGTTTTCTTTTCCGAAAATCAGGCTGCCTTTGCCGTATCCGGTTTTGTATCTTTCTTCTCTGCCGTTTTTTAAAAGCCTGCGTTATCGTTTGGCTTCGTCGTTTGGCAGAAAAGTCGAACCTTATGAAAAGTTTCTGTATCCGTCGGATAACGTGCGCCTGTTTTCGCAAAAAGGGGTCTATCAACTGCAGATTTCCTTTTCGGAAGCGGAAGGTCCGCAGGCCGTCCGCCGTATTTTAACAGAGCTGTCGCAGACGCGCGTCAGCGCCTGCCGGGCCGTTTTGGTGCTGACAAAAGACGATACGCTGTCCTATCTGGGATCTGCCCAACGCGGGTATACGATCAGTCTGGATTTTATCCGCCGCAAAGGGCTGGAAGATTTTTTAAAACATCTGATTACGATTGCCGGCGAACATCACGGCCGTGTTTCTCTGCAGGACGACGCTTTGCTGGAACCGCGCAATCTGGTGCTGATGTACAAATATCTGGAAAAATTCCTTAAGGCCAGAGATACCTTTGATCCGCAGAAAAAATTCGATTCCAACTTCGGCCGTCGCCTGTTCGCGAAGGAGAGAAAAAATGAACAATAAACGCTCTTGGATAATTTTGGGCGGATCCGGCGTTATCGGCCGCGCCTTTGCCCGTGAAGCGGCCAAAAACGACAATGACGTCATCTTGTTGGGCAAGGCGGGCGATGACCTGACTTTGGTTGCCGACGACGTCCGGGCGCGTTACCCCGACGTCGAAGTTTCAACGATTGAACTGGATACGTCAAATCTGGACTCTTTTGCCAAAACGGTTGAACAATGCGAAACGGCGGCGAAAAACATCATCAGCGTTTTTTCGGCATTGGAAACGGCGTATACGCAAAAAGAATGCGGCAAAGATCTGGGAAAAATCAAAAATATGTTTCAGATCAATTATTTTTCTCAGGTTTATTTTCTGTCCGCCATTGCGCCCGTCCTGCAAAAACAGGCCTGCGGCGAAATTATTGTTTTGGGGTCCGCCGCCGGTGAATACGGTATGCCGGACAATTATGCTTTCGGATCGACGAAAGCGGCTTTGCACGTCTGGCTGCAGGGATTTCAGGCGCAGATGGCGCAAAACCATGTCAGCGTGACAACGGTCAAAGCGGACGACTGGGATACGGTCGGGGAAAGAAAACATGCGCTGTATCAACAACCTTTGGACCCGCAGGCGTGTGCCGCCGCCTGTTTGTATTATGCCCAAAAAGGGGTGAAGATTCGTTATTTCCCGTGGTACACGGCGTTAACCGTGCCGTTCAGACGGTACCTGCCGTATTTAAATAAACAGCCGCGGAAATAACCGGCGGGGGAAATAATGGGAAAGAAGTCTTTTTTTCTTGATGCGTCTGTTTTACGGATTAACGACGGCACGCCGGTCAAGGTGACTTTTTTGGAAGCGCGGACAAGCGGTCATTTTGTCGGCTTTTATACACTTGATGCCGGGGCTTTTCATGATATCCGGACATTATTTCCCAATGTCGGCCCCGATACGTTGATCAGTAACGTCAGTTCCGTGTTTCTGGGCAATCGTTTAAACGGAAAAACGCCGGTTTTTTTTGTGGTGGAAAACGGTTATACCCTAAATAAGGACGCCGCGTGGTTTAATGACGCCGCCGGCGGCCGGAACGGGTTTTGGAAGTTTTTAAAACCGGCCGAGGAAGAAGGACTGACGCCCGTTTTGGAACAAGGGGAAATCGTCTGGCGGCGTTCAAACGGCGAAACGGCCGCTCCGGCGCAGGAAGCCGGCCCCGGCACGCATCGGCCCGTTTTGATCTGGCAGTCAAACAGCGGACGGATTTTTGTTTTAAAAGGGAATATTTTTCACAGTTTCGGATACGGATTGTATCCGGAATTAAATCCTGATCAGACTCACCGTTTTTTACTGACGCCGCAGGAAGATGGCGCCAGTGTTATATTAAGCTTTGCGGACGGCGTTTCGCGGACGGCGGAACAGAAACCCGAAATTTCTTTTTGCCTGCATATCGGAGAACGCAATTTCGCGGCATTGACGCGCAACCGGATTATCGGCGCGATTTTGCCGCTGCCGGAAATTGACGAACCGGTTTTATCGGCCGGTATTGAAATTCCTGATGATTTTGACGACGTTCTTTTTCTGGAAGGCTTTGAAGACCAGCAAACGCTGCCGGCCGCGGGAACGACGTTTCTGATCGAATCAAAGGGCAATCGGCTGACAATAAAAGGGGAAGCCGTTCCCGCCGTTTATGAGGCTCTGCTTTCCTGCGTCAAGATTCGGACAGACGCTTCTGCTGCTGCGAAAAGCGCGGTTAAAGTGACGTTCCAAACCGCCAAAGGAGAAATTGTAAAATCGGGTGAAACGGAAATTCTGTCGGAAAAAGCGCAGCTGCCGTTTTTGCCGGCAAGCGTATCTCTGCCGAAAACGGCGCCGGCGGCAGACAGGCCGGGCAAGATTTTTTCGGAGATCCTGCCGCCCTTTGCCGCGGAGGAAAAAGACGACGATCTGCCGGCTTTCTTAACTCAACCGCTGCCCGCGGCGGGTGCGCCCGGCGCCGTTAAACAACCCTCTGGCGCCAAAACGGCTTTAATTACGGGCGGCGCGCACAGAAGAGGCAAAGAAATTGCGCACGCTCTGGCGGCGCGCGGGTACAACGTGATCATTCATTGCCATACGGCCGTGGCCGAAGCGACGCATCTGGTAGAAGAACTGCGCCAGACATATCATGTTAAAACGGCCTATTTCCGCGCGGATTTTAATTCTTTTGACGAAACGGCGGATTTGCTGGATTCCGTTTCCCGGACATACGGGCCGGTCGATTTGTTGGTCTGTCAGGCCGGTGCTTTTTCGCCCGAAGAAACCGCCGCGGGCTGGGAGATTAATACTTCCGTTAATCTGCGCGCTCCTTTTATTTTAATGAACGCTTTTGCCAGATGCCTGCCCAAAGGACGCACCGGCTGTATTTTGTCGGTTTTTCATCAGCCGCCTGATGAGTTTTCTTCGTACGCGCTCAGCTGTTTGGCAATGGATAGCCTGATCGGCTGTGCCGCCCGCCGGTTTAAAGAAAGAATCCGCGTCAACGGTTTGGCCGTTGCCTGCGGACAATATGACGAATCCGTTGAACGCTGGGTGATTGACGCCGTTTGTTTTCTGGCGCAGACGCCGGTTGTTTCCGGCCAGATTTTAAGATTTGACGGCGCTTGTCCGGGGGAAAAAAAGAAATAAAAAAAGCGAGTCTTTTTTTATTATTTTATTCGTATCCCTTGCAAAGCCGCGAGTCATTCGTTTTCACCAGAAGTTATCCACAGGAAAGGGGAGCTATTCCAGCTGAAAAAATAAATCAAGTAAAAGATGTTAAAAAAAAATAAAAATAATGCTTGATTATAAAAAACATTGTAGAAACAAAGGGTTATATGATTTGCCCAAAAAATAGGCAAATTGATGAAAAGCAAGGGAAACCCTTAATCAAAAGTAGGCTTGACATCTGTTTACACAGACTTATCCACAGGTTTGGGGAAAACTTTGAAAAATGGTCAAAAAACGGTAAAAAGGTTTATGAATCAATATGATAGCTGAAAAATCCGTCACTTTTAAACCTGTCGAATCCGGCGAATCTGCACAAAACCTGACCGGATCGGCTTATGTCGCCGCGCATTTGGCTTATTTTCCCGAACGGCCCGGCGTTTACCGCATGTTAAACGGACCGGGAAAAGTTCTGTATGTCGGCAAAGCGAAAAATCTGCGCCGCCGGCTGGAAAATTATGCGCACCCCGAACGGACCTGCATGCGTATTCAGCGTATGATTTCCCAGATCGAACGGATCGAAATTATTGAAACGACGACGGAATCGGAAGCTTTTCTGTTGGAAAACGATCTGATCAAGCGTCTGAAACCGTATTACAACATTTTATTAAAGGACGATAAAACTTTTCCCCATATTCTGGTGACGACGCGGGACGAATGGCCGCAGATGCTGAAACACCGCGGCGCCAGGACGAAAAAAGGGGAATATTTCGGTCCCTTCGCTTCGGCGGCGGCGGTTAATGAAACGCTGGCCGTTTTGCAAAAGGCTTTTTTGCTGCGTTCCTGCACCGACAATGTGTTTTATCACCGCACACGCCCGTGTCTGCTGCATCAGATCAAGCGGTGTTCCGCCCCATGCGCAGGCAAAATCAGCCGGGAAGATTATCTGGCTTTGGTGCGGGAGGCATGCGCCTTTATGCATAACAAAAGCACTAAAGTCCAATCGGAGCTGGCGGCAAAAATGGAACAGGCCAGCGCGGACATGCGTTATGAGGAAGCCGCCGTCCTGCGCGACAGAATCCGCGCGCTGAATCAAATCCAAAGTCAGAGCAGCGATCTGGACGGTATTTCCGACTGTGACGTTATCGGGATCTATACGGACAAAGAACAAAGCTGTGTTCAGGTGTTCTTTTACCGCGGCGGGCGCAGCTGCGGGAATTATGCTTCTTTTCCTTCGCAGACGGCGGGACAGTCGGACGGCGAGATTTTGCAGGCTTTCATCGGCCAGTTTTATATGACGCATTCTTTGCCGCGGGAAATTTTATTGTCGGCCGCATTGCCGGAACAGGACGTCGTCGCGCAGGCTTTGGGCGAACGGGCGGGTGGATCGGTAAAACTGTCGGATAAAACGCGCGCCAACCGCCGCCGGTTGGTTGACAGAGCCGTGATGAACGCAAAAGAAGCGTTGCTGCGCAAACGGCTGGAAGGATCGGCGCGCGCGGAACTGCTGGAACAGCTGCGCGAATTGTTAAGACTGGAAAATCCGATTTCCCGCGTTGAAACATACGATAACAGCCATATTCAGGGAAGTCATGCCGTCGGCGCGATGGTTGTGGCGACGCCGGACGGGTTTGATAAAAAATCGTACCGGAAGTTTAATATTTCCTGGGATACGTTTACGCCCGGCGACGATTTCGGCATGATGCGCGAAGTCTTAACTCGGCGCTTTAAACGCGGGCTGGCGGAAAATAATCTGCCGGACGTGATTTTGATTGACGGCGGTGAAATCCAGCTGCGCGTTGCTTTGGAGGTTTTAAAAGAGCTGAACGTTGCGAACGTTGCCGCCGTCGGGGTAGCCAAAGGCGTTGACAGAAACGCCGGCAAAGAAACGCTGCATTTTGCCGATCGTCCGCCGCTGAATTTGGAATTTGACAATCCTTTGCTGCATTATATTCAGCGTTTGCGCGACGAAGCGCACCGTTTTGTTATCGGAACGCACCGGATCAAACGGCGCAACGATACGCTGGTATCGGCTTTGGACAGTATCGCCGGAATCGGGGCAAAACGCAAAAAGGCGCTGCTGCAGCATTTCGGATCCGTCCGTGCGATCAAAGCCGTCAGCGCGGAAGAAATCGCCAAAGTCGAAGGAATCAGTCCGACTTTGGCAAATCAGATTTTTGAAGCGTTGAAGTAAAACGAAAACTCCCCCAGAGGGGGAGTTTTTTATAAGTTTTCAGAAATTATACTTGAAGTTAATCAAACCCGTGTGGTCTTGATAATCCTTTTTGAATTTGCCTTCGTAGCTCAACGTAATCTCGGAATCATTTCCGATCGTAAGGCCGACATTGGCGCCCGCTTCAACACCGAAACGCTTCATCATGTCACCTTCAACGATATAGCTTGAACCGTCCGCCAAAACGACCGTATTCGTTTCGTCATCGCGTTCAAAGTCATACGTCGCGGCCAGTTTTAACTCGGGTGTAATTCCGACGCGGCGATTTGATTCTAATGTGTATTTCTTTGACAGTTTAACGCCGCCGACAGCCGTCCATGTGTCAAACGACTTCGAGCGCATCGTCGCCCCTAAAGCATCGGTATGATCGTCTTGTTTAACGTGCGTATAACGCAAAGCCGCTTCCGGCGTTAAAATGCCGAAGTTATATCCCGTCGCAATCTGCGCGCCGATCGTGTCCGCGCTGTAATCGCTTGTCAAGCCGATCAAGTTGGTCGTGTCGTCATATTCCGAATGGCCGTAACTGGCGATTGCGTTGACGTAAAACTTATTTGGTTTGTATTCGCCGTAAACAAAGCCCGTATGCGTATTGACGTCGGTCTGTGAACGGTCGGTGTCAATATCGGTCTTTGTAAAAGCGTACCCGATACCGGCTTTAAACGAGTCCGTCAGATTGGTTTCAATACCGGCGGCAAATCCCGTTGAATCGGACTTAAAGCCGTTCACGGTATCAAGCTTTGCGTAATTATACATGCCTTGCGCCCAGACGGAAGACCGACCGACGGCATAATCTCCGCCTGAACGACCGCGCATGTTGCCGGAAGTGCCTCCGCCCAATCGGGTGCCGATGACGTTAATCACCGATTTGGCTGTGTTCAAAGCCGTCTTGGTGCCCGAAGAAGACGTATCGGGAGCAATCTCGCGCAGGATCTGCTTTGTTTCCTGCGCCTTGCCGGCCGCCTGATCAAGCAAATCATTGACTTTGGCTATGGCTTCCTGCTTGGCCGCGTCCAATTTGCTTAAGACGCTTTGCGCCAGATCCAACACTTTAATCGCGTTTTGTTCCGCCATGGAAACAAGAACGCCGGCTTTTTCCAAATCTTCAACGGCGGCTTCTCCGGCCGTTGCCAAACGCAGAATATAAAGGTCTCCGCCCGTCCAACCGGTTAAGGCTCCTATACTTGAAGCATCCGCAATATCAAACGAAGTCCCCGACACCGCATAACGGTTGGTGGCATAGTTTGCAAACGTAAAGCCAGTTCCGTTCGTGATTTTGTATAAAGTGACTTTGTCTCTGGAAGCGTTGCTCATATCAAGCGCCAACGTAACATCGGTCGCGTTTCCGCTAATGATGGCAGTATTTTTAGCGGCATCGGTCAAGACGGCAGAGATCGTTCCGCCCGTAAGGTTCGTCGCCGTTAAAGTTCCCGTACCAATATTCAGCGTTTTTCCTTCGGCGATTTTAACGGTGTTCAGTGTCGCCTTGTTGTTGATGTCGGAAAACAGGTAATTATCGTTAAACGTCAAATCAACGCCCGTGCCGGACAACTCTCCGTTTATGCGCGATGCAGATGTTTGAAATACGATATTTCCTCCCGTTGACAATATATCGGCGTGGAGACGACCAAACAAATTAATGGTTCCGGCTGCCATGTTTAAACGATGATCGTTTTGTCTGTTCAAAGCATCATATGTAGTAATAGAGTTCGTACCAAACACGTTGAGTTCACCGCCAGATATTGAAACGGCTTTTCCTGTCGTCACTATCATCTTGGCATTGTCGTACAAATTAACAGAAGAGCCGGATAAATTAATTGAGCCAGAAGAGTTTTCTGTTCCCCATTCAACTTTCCCGTTTGATTCCCCTTCTTCATTATCTGGTGGGGATAAAGCATCTATTCTTGATATAACTGAATTTCCTCTGGCATTAATAGTTCCTCCAGACAGATTTAACTCTCCTGAGTGATTATAGGCCTCGTTTGTCTCGTGAGAACTTAATGCGACTAAAGAGGCAGACTGAGAAAGAGAAATTTCTCCGCCGGTAATATTTATATTTTTCGCTTCTATTGTCGTGTCAAGAATATCCATAACATCAGCCATTGATGTTGCATTGATTTTTGCATTTTCGGATATGTTTAATGATCCATTAGACGTTATCAGACCGCCAGCGCCTATTATTATATCAGCATCTCCAGAAACTGAAATGTCCGAGCTATTTGGCTCGGCTCCATAAGTGTACAACTCGCCGCCGTCTTGTATAGTTATGTGTGTATCTCCTTTTATAGAAATCCGTGAGTTTGCGTGAATTGAAGCCTCTCCTCCTGATATAGAAATTTCTCCGCCGAAAAAATCAGCTCTTTCTGATGCATATATCTCATAGTCGCCGTCAATAATTAATTTCCCACCGCTTATGGATATCTGATCGTATATTTTGTATCCACCTTCAGGAATATCAATATCTTCTGGAACTCTAAATATTTCTGAAGAAATAGTTAAACTTTCAGCGTTCGCCGCTCCAATCCCGATAATCATCATCGCGTTGATTAACGCACCTTTTAATAAAACTGCACGATAACGTGCAGTCAGTTCTTTTATGGCTGTTTTTGATTGTTTCATTCTCTAATCCCTTTATTTGTTTAAAACAAAAACCGCCTTTATCAGGCGGTCGGGGAGTTGAACAACCATAATCTAGTAATGATCCTTTTGGCCTTTTAATCACCCGTTTTTTCAGAGATAGAGACGGGTATTTTGGACATACGCCAAAAGCTCCCCGACCTTTTTATGGCCGGGGATATTTTTCGGTTTTAGCATAAGCAAACCGATCACGACGTATATCTTTACGCCGACTAGATTAAAAGAGCTGTTCAAGGCTCCGCGCCCGTTAAGGCATACCCGTTAGGATAGTAAATATCCATGAAGAATGCAATATAAAATGCAGTGTAAAGAGCGGCGTTAGTCCGTTTCCTTGTCGCCCGGTGTGATCGGCGCGGCTTGCGCGGCGAACTTTTCAACGTCTTTGACGGTTTTTTTCGCACTGCAAACGACGCCCGCGCCGGCAATGCAGCCGCCTTCGCACGTCATCATTTCGATCAGGTTGCCGGGATTCTTGCCTTTCGGATACATTTTGAACAAACGCAGCATGGCGGGTTTGATCCCGTTGATGCAGATCGGTTTGATTTCAACCCGTCCGTCGACAATGGCGTTAACCGCCGCGGCCACGCCGCCGGTAACGGCAAAGCCGCGCCCTTCGGCCGACGGCAGCGTGTCGAATTCGGCAGCGGCACAATCCTGCACTTTGATTTGCGACGCTTCAAACAAAGCGTCCAATTCTTCAAACGTCATAACAAAATCAATCAGCGGGTCGTTGATGCCTTCATAGCGTTTCGCCACACAGGGGCCGATAAAGACGGTGACGGCTTCGGGATCTTTTTTCGCCAGTTCGGCCGTGTAATGCATCGGCGTCGCCGTGTCGGAAACAAACTGCGCCAGTTCGGGCACATGGCGTCTGACCGTTTCAATATATCCCGGACAGCACGACGTCGTCATAAACGCGTCGCCTTTTTCCATGCGTTCGATAAATTCTTTGGCTTCGTTGCGCGTCGTGATGTCGGCGCCGACGGCGACTTCGATCACGCCGGCAAACCCGATTGCTTTTAAAGCCGAAACAACCTGTTCAACCGTTCCCGGGAACTGTCCCGCAATCGCCGGAGCCAGCATGGCGACCATTTTTTTCTTTTCGGTCAGCATGGCTTTCAGGATATCAATCATCTGACTGCGTTCCATAACGGCGCCGAACGGGCAGGCGCGCATACACTGGCCGCAGGAAACGCACTTGTCAAAGTCGATTTCCGCGCGGCCGGCGGATCCGCGGTGAATCGCGCCGACGGGGCAGGCGTTTTCGCACGGGACAACACGTTTCATAATCGCCTGATACGGGCAGGCTTCCTTGCATTTACCGCAGCTTTTGCATTTGTCGGGATCGATGCGCGCAGGTCCTTTTGTTACGTCGATCGCGTCAAACGGACAGGCCAGAGCGCACGAACGCGCCAGACAGCTCTGACATAATTCGGTAACGACGTAACGAGAGGTGACACATTCGTTGCAGGCGATATCCAGCACCGTCATGACGGGCGAAGTCGGTTTTTCACGCGCCAAAGCCCGACGGGCATATTCGGACAAGGGCGTGACTTCGTCGTCTTCTTCGACACGGAATCCCAACGCTGCCAGACAGCGGGTTCTTAGAATGGCGCGTTCTTTATAGATACAGCAGCGATAGGCCGTCTGCCTGGCCGGCAGAATGTCGACGGGGATTTTGTCCACGTCCTGCAGCAATGAATTTTTTAAAAAAGAACGCACTAAACGAATCAGAATTTCTCTGCGGAAATATCTGGCGTTATCTCTGACTTCCATAAATATAAAGCTCCTTTATTCTAGGCCAGCCAATCAGGGTGGAACAACATCAGGAATCCCAAAACGAACAGGATTACACCGCCGATCAGCTTGCACCAGACCATATATTTGTCACCGGCGTATTTATTAACCGCAAACGCCGCCAAAGAAAAGACAATTAAATCGTCCAGCATGAAAAAGAAGACATACACGGTGATATACCAGTAGTGCATGAATGTCGATAAATGCGAAAAAGCCAGAACGCTGGTGAAGATCGCGGGCAAAGCGGCCGAGCAGACAAATTCGATGCCGTTAACGACGACGGCCAGAGCGAACACGCCCGTCAACGTTCCCCAGCTCAGCGGTCTTTCGGCCAGCGTTTTAATTCTGTTTTTAATCCGGTTGCGCCCTTCGGCCGTTGTGACTTTGCAGGTCGGGCCTTCAAAAAACGACCGCAGAGATTCAAATCCCGTATACAGGGCGATTGCGCCGATGCCGACGGTCAATATCCGCATGTATCCGATCAGTTTGAACAGGTTGATCCAGCCGGCCATCAAAGCGAAATAAAACAGGGCCGAAGCACCGACAAACGATCCGACAATGACGAAAGTTTTTCTTTTGTCCTGCAAATCGACGATGACGGAAATCATAAAGACCAGCACCCACATCGCGCACGGGTTAAACCCGTCGACCAACCCCAGCACAACGGCCAGGAACGGAATGGATTCCTGAAAAACGTCGATTTCGCCAAAATAGGGCAGATCAACAATCCGGCTGGGTTTGGGCGGCTCTTTGCCCAAAGCCCTGGCAATGTCTTCGGCCGTGATTTCACCCAGCTCTTCGGGGGCTTCGCAGTCGCCGCCTTCGCCGTAAGCGCAAGACGCGTGCGTTTCGTTTTCCTTTAATTCGCCTTTCATCAAAGAACGATAAGAATCGGCATTGAAACCGACGACAAAAACATCGCCGGATCTTAAAACGGGAACGCCTTTGATATTATGTTGTTCGGCAAATTCCAAAAAAGCGTTGCGCTGTTCCGCGGAAACGGTTGACAACTCTAATTTCTGAACGGGTTTTGCCGGAAATTCGGCCTGCAGTTGCGTATCGATGAATTCGATTGCCTGGGCGCAGTGCGGACAGCCGTTGGTGTGGTACAGCTGAACGCTGCCCGTGCTGTCCGCCGGCATCAGATCGCTGTCGGAGGTTTTGAAAAAACCGATCCAGACGAATAAGGCCAGGCAAAGGCATAAAGCGGCAGCGCGGACTTTGTCTTCTTTTAAATCAGCAATAAAGTTTTTAATGAAAGTCATTTGTTGCTCCTTTAATTTCCGAATCAAGCCGAATGTCTGAAAGACTATATCAGCATTCCCGTGCTTTGGATAGCCCTTTTGCCGGCCGAAGTCAACAAGGACGTCCGCGCCGGAAAAGACGTGATTTTAAAGGTTGAATTAAAAGACGGTTTAACGGCGGCGCCGTCTGTGTCCGCCGCCGGCGTCCATACGGAATCCTGGGAAATCGAAATCAAAAATCCCGCCGGCCTGCATGCCCGTCCCATAGCGGTTTTGGTCAGCGCGGCCAAACAGTTTGACAGCGATATTTTCCTGCAGTGCGACGGCAGGACCGCCAATGCCAAAAGTCTGGTCGCCGTCATGGGGCTGGACGTTAAAAAGGGCGACCGCGTCCGCCTGACGGCCGACGGGGCCGATGCGGAAAACGCGATGAAAAAATTAATTCCCCTGATTGAAACGGGATTGGGGGAAGATTTGACCAAACCGGCTGAAGCGCCGGCGGCGAAACCGGCGGCCGTTTCTAAAAATCAGGACAAAGACGGCGTGTTTTCCGGAGTGTCCGCTTCTCCCGGCGCTGCGGTCGGCGTCGTTGTCCAGCTGCAGGACGTTGCGATAGAGGTTGAAGAATTCGGCGCGACGCCGGGCATGGAAAAATCAAAACTGGCCGCGGCGCTGGCAGAAGCCGGACAGCAGTTAAGCGATTTATTTGAACAGACTCAGAAAACCGCCGGCAGCGACAAGGCCGCGATTTTTGCGGCGCATCAGGAACTGCTGGCAGATCCGGAACTGCTGGCGGAATCCGAAAAGTTAATTGATCAGGGCCGCAGCGCCGCTTTTGCCTGGCAGCAGACGGTTAACAAACAGGCGGCGGCTTTGGCCGAAATGAAAAACGAACTGCTGGCCGGGCGGGCCAACGATCTGCGCGACGTCGGCAAACGGGTTCTGCGGCTTTTGACCGGAAAAGTGGAACAAAAACTCAGCCTGCCGGAAAACACCGTCTTGATCGCGCATGATCTGTCGCCTTCCGATACGGCGTCGCTGGATCGGGAAAGGGTTGTCGGATTTGCGACGGTCGGCGGCGGCGCGTCGTCGCATGCGGCGATTCTGGCGCGGTCGCTGTTGCTGCCGGCAGTATCCGGTTTGTCGCCGAATGTGCTGAATATATTAAACGGGACGCCCGTCTTGCTGGACGGAACAAAAGGCGAGCTGCGCCTTAACCCCGGCGAAGCCGAAAAACAGGCGGCCGCCCGCCAGGAACAGGCTGAACGCAAAATGCGCGCCGAGCTGTTGGAAAGCAAGGACGAACCGGCCGTTACAACGGATAATGTTCGTTTGGAGGTCGGCGGCAACATCGCCGGCATTGAAGGCGCGCAGGAAGTTGTGGCTCTGGGCGGCGAAGGCGTCGGCTTGCTGCGGTCGGAATTTTTGTTTTCCGGACGCAAAGATCCCCCGTCAGAAGATGAACAGACAGCCGTTTACCGCGCGATTGCCGAAACGCTGGGCAATGACAGAACGCTGATTGTGCGCACGCTGGACGTCGGCGGGGACAAACCGCTGTCCTTTATGCCGACGCCGAAGGAAGACAATCCGTTTTTAGGCGTGCGCGGCCTGCGTCTAAGCCTGCTGCACCCCGATGTGTTCCGTAGTCAGATCCGCGCCGTTCTGCGTGCCGCGGATAAAACGAAAGTCCGCATCATGTTCCCGATGGTGACGGTATTGGAAGAATTGCTGCAGGCAAAGCAGATTGTTGAGGAAGAACAGAAAAATCTGGGCGTTTCTTCCCCGATCGAAACGGGAATTATGATTGAAGTTCCCGCCGCGGCGATGATGGCGGACATTTTGGCGCCGTATGTTGATTTCTTTTCCGTCGGAACAAACGATTTAACACAGTATACGATGGCTTCGGACCGCGGCAACGCTTTGCTTTCGTCTTTGTCCGACGCGCTGCACCCGGCTGTTCTGCGCATGATCCGAGCCACCGTCGACGGGGCGGAAAAAGCCGGCAAGTGGGTCGGCGTTTGCGGCGCCATGGCCGGCGATGAAAACGCCGTTCCCGTTCTGGTCGGGCTGGGCGTGCGGGAATTAAGCGTCGCGCCGCCCGTTATTCCGGCCGTCAAAGCCCGTATTCGGTCTTTGTCGTTTGAACGCTGCCGCGATTTGGCGCAGGTTTTGACCGGACAGGAAAAAGCGGCCGACGTTCATCAAAAAATCAAAGATTTTCTGGCAGCTCAGGAATAGGAGAAAATACCATGTGGAAAAAAGCGTTTATGTTTTTACAGCAAATCGGCAAAGCGCTGATGCTGCCTGTCGCCGTACTGCCTGTCGCGGGGCTTTTATTGGGGATCGGATCGGGATTGTTGAATGCCGAAGTAACTTGGATTCCGTCGGTTATCCCGCAGGTCATGAGCCAAAGCGGCAGTGTTATTTTTGATAACATGCCGTTGATTTTTGCTATCGGAACCGCTTTGGGGCTGACCGATAACGACGGCGTCGCGGCTTTGGCGGCCGTCGTCGGTTTTTTAGTGCTGCAGGCAACGATGGGCGTGATGGCCGACGTTTTATGGTTTCATGTGTCCGAAGGTCAGGAAACGTTGGGCGTTTTGGCTTCGGCTTTGGAATATGACGTTGCCTTTGCACGCCGGATCGTTTCGACCAATGCGGGGATTAAAACAATTCAAACCGGCGTTTTCGGCGGATTGTTCATCGGTGTGGTCGCCGCCTGGGTATATAAACGATTCTATCGGATTCAGCTGCCGCCGTATCTGGGATTTTTCGCGGGCAAGCGTTCTGTTCCCATTATCACGTCGCTGGTGGCGATTGTGTTGGGCGCGGTATTAAGTATTTTCTGGCCGCCGATTCAGGAAAAAATCAACGAATTTTCGATGTGGGCGGCTTACAGCGCGCCGACGGTGGCAGGCGCAACATACGGTTTTGTCGAACGTCTGCTGCTGCCGTTCGGGCTGCACCATATTTGGAACGTGCCGTTCTTTTTTGAAATCGGATCGTATACGAACAAACTGGGCGAAGTCGTTACCGGTGATATCCCCCGTTTCTTTGCCGGCGATCCGACGGCCGGTATTTTGGGCGGAGGCTTTTTAATCAAGATGTTCGGCCTGCCTGCGGCGGCTTTGGCGATTTTGCATACGGCCAAACCGGAAAACAGGCTGAAAGTCAGCGGTATTATGGCTTCCGGAGCGTTAACTGCCTTTTTGACGGGGATCACGGAACCGTTGGAATTTACGTTTTTATTCGTTGCGCCGATGCTGTATTTCATTCATGCCGTTATGGTCGGTTCGGCTTTTGCCGTTATTAACCTGGTCGGAGCGCATATCGGTTATACGTTTTCACAAGGAGCCATAGACTTTGCTCTATTCTATGCTTTAGATACCAAACCTTGGATCATCTTTATTTTGGGGCCGGTTTATGCTGTTCTGTATTATGTTGTTTTCCGATTTTTCATTACGTTTTTCGACATGAAAACGCCGGGACGCGATGAAGAAGGAACAGCACCCTCCGCACAGGTTTCCGCGGCGAAAGATCATGCGGAAAAGATGGCGATGGCTTCTAATCTGGTCAACGCTTTCGGCGGGCGGGAGAACATTAAAAACCTTGACGCCTGCATTACGCGCCTGCGTTTGATCCTGAACGATCCCGCAAAAGCGGACGATGCAAAGCTCAAAGCGCTGGGGGCGACGGGCGTTATGCGTGTCGGCAACGGCGTTCAGGCGGTGTTCGGAACGGCTTCTGAAAATCTGAAAACGGATATGGAGGAATTTTTACGCTCCGGCGGTTCGGTTCAGTCAGACGTCGTTTCCACGGCGCAGAAAGTGCCTTTGTCCGATTCCGTTGCAGCGGCTTTGGGCGGGGCGGACAACATCGAAAACAGCGAACGACTGCAGGACGGCGGACTGCATGTCAGGATAAAAGACCATGCGCTGATCGATGAAAAGAAACTGCGCGAAGCCGGCGTCGAATTAATGTTCAAAATAGATAACGGGCTGATTTATCTGTCGCCTTTTATCCCATAGGAACAATTAATTGACAAAGGAGAAAATTTAAATGAAATCTGTAAAAGGGACGCAAACGGAAAAAAATCTTTTAATGACTTTTGCGGGCGAATCCCAGGCGCGTATGCGCTATACGTATTGGGCGCGCGTTGCTGAAAAAGAAGGTTATCAGCAGATCGCGGCTATTTTTCTGGAAACGGCCGATCAGGAAAAAGAACACGCCAAGCGCATGTTTAAATTTCTGGAAGGCGGCGACGTTGAAATTACGGGCGCCTATCCCGCCGGCCAGATCCGGTCGACGCTGGAAAATCTGGACGAAGCGGCCAAAGGCGAAGAACATGAATACCGAGATCTGTATCCCGCGTGTGCCGAAATGGCCGAAAAAGAAGGCTTTCCTGAAATCGCGCAGATGTACCGCGCCGTTATCGTCGCTGAAATTTTCCACGGCAACCGTTATCGGGCTTTGCAGGAAAATATTAAAAAAGACCGGGTCTTTAAAAGAGATATTCCGAAAAAATGGCGCTGCCGCAAATGCGGTTACGTTCATGAAGGACTGGAAGCTCCCGAAGTTTGTCCGGCTTGTCTGCACCCGCAGGCATATTATGAAATTGCCGCCGAAAACTATTAATCCGGAACGAAATGAAAAAGCAGCGGGGATTTTCCCCGCTGCTTTTTTAATTGTTTTGATTCAGCATTTTTTCAACGTCTTTGTCCGGCGCTTCCTGCAGATGATCGAACTGCCAGTCGATTTTTCCGGTGCCCATGGATAACGAACGCAGTTCAATGACGAAATCGGCCATTTCCGATTGTGGCAGCCAGACTTGAATCGTTTCCATACCGTCTTTATCTTGACCGTCAAAACCTAAAATCTGACCGCGGCGCTGAGAAACCGCCCGCTGGGCTTTGGACGTAAATTCGGGATAAACCGAAACGGTCAGCGCCAAAACCGGTTCCAGCAAAACGGGACCGCATTGGGGAATGCCTTCGCGCATGCCGGTCAGCGCCGCCGTTTTAAAAGCCTGATCCGAACTGTCAACGTCATGATACGACCCGTCGTATAAATTAACGGATAAATCAACGACGGGACAGCCGAATACGCCTTTGTTCAGATATTCACGCACACCGTCTTCAACGGCTGAAAAATATTGCTTCGGCACGGCGCCGCCGACGATTGTCTGCGTAAATTCAAATCCCGCCCCGCGCGGCCGCGGCTTTATTTCCAGCCAGACATCGCCGTACTGGCCGTGCCCGCCGCTTTGACGTTTATGCTTTCCTTGAATTTTTACGGATTTTGTAATTGTTTCTTTATATGGCGTTTTGGGTTTCGTTCCTTCAATCGAAACGTTAAAGCGCGTTTCCAGCTTTTCCAATGCCGTTTCCAGCTGTGTCCGGCCTTGCCCCCATAACAGCATCTGGCCGGTGTCTTTGTTAAATTCAACCTGCAGGGAAGCGTCTTCTTCGCACAGTTTTGCCAAAGCCTGCGACATTTTGACTTCTTCGCCCGTTTTTTTCGGTTTTAAAGCCAGAGCGAAAACCGGTTTCAGCGGTTCGGGAAAAAACGGATTGTGTTCCTGCTTGTCCGCGGTCAGCAGATCGCCCGTTTTCAGGCTGTCCATTTTGCCGAACGCGGCGATCCGGCCGGTTTCGACAACATTGGTTTTGACTGTTTTTGTTCCCTGAACGGTATAAAGACCGTTGATTTTTTCCGCGCCGAGTGAAGCCGTATCTGAAATTTCGCCGTCAATAATGCGGGCGTAGGATAATTTTCCGATGTGCGGCGCGTAGCATGTTTTGAAAATTTGCGCGGCGGGGCCGGCCGTTTCCGGCAGACGAGCGCGGACGGTCTGTAAGGCGGTAACGTCGTGACGCAGCGTTTTTAGCAAACGGAAAACGCCGGCGTCTTGTTCCGCAGCGCCGAAGAAAACCGGCACGACGGTATTTTCGCTTAAGGCGGCGGACAGACCGGAAAAGACCTCTTGCTGTGCAGGGACGGCGTCTTCCAGCAGTTTTTCCAATAAAGCGTCATTATGATCCGCCAGCTGTTCCAACATTTCCCGGCGTTCTTCATCGTGTCGCAGCGAATCCGGCACTTTGACCAGATGAGCGGAAACGTTGTCTTTGTATTCGCCGTCTTTAAAAGCATAGGCGCGTTCACTGATTAAATCGACAAATCCGGTGATTTTATCGTCCTCACGGATCGGGATTTCGCGCAAAATCAACGGCAGCCCGGATACGGCCTGCAGCGCGTCGAAAATTTCGCGGATCGGCGCTTTGGTGTTTTCAACCTTGTTGATAAAAATCAAATGGGGAACCGCCATGTCTTTCAGGTATTTTAACAGCGGCGCCGCCATGACCGCGCGCGCGGGATCAGGGTCGCAGACGACGATCGCCACGTCGCAAATACTCAGCGCATTATAAGTTTCCTGTATAAATTCGCTGCTGCCCGGACAGTCCAGAAAAACCCACGGTTCATCTAAAAAGCGCGCCGAAGCGACGGTTGTATCGACGCCGGTCTGCCTTTTTTTATTTTCCAAAGTCATATCGCCGACACGCGTTAAATCTGCCGCTGTTCCTTTGCGGTCTACGGTTCCCGTAACGTATAACAGACTTTCCAGCAGACTGGTCTTCCCGGAAGTGTACGGCCCGACGATCGCCGCAACGCGGGTTTGAGATGTTTTTTGACTCATAAGCGCGCTCCCTGATAATTAAGAAATAAAGAATATCTTCTTTCAGGGTAGCGCGTTATAAGACGTTTTCAAAATTCTTTTTTTTCAGTCCGTTAAGGAATTACAGAAACGCCTGATGCGTTCGCAGGCTTTTTCCAGCAATTCCGTAGACGCCGCATAGGATAAACGGAAATAAGGCGACAGTCCGAACGCCGTTCCCGGAACGACGGCGACGCCTTCGCTTTCCAACAAGAACGTGACGAAATCCGTATCGGTTTTAATTTCCCTGCCGTCCGGCGTTTTTTTGCCGATGCAGCCGGCAACGGACGGGTACAGATAAAAAGCTCCTTCCGGAACGCGACAGGATATGCCTTCAACCGCGTTTAATCCGGCAGCGACCATATCCCGGCGCTGCTTGAAAATATCATTACGTTCTTTTAAGAAATCCATCGGCGAATTTAAAGCGACGACGCCGGCGGACTGACAGAAAGAAACGGCATGAGAAGTGCTTTGCGACTGAATTTTGTTCGCAGCTTTGATGACTTCGACGGGGCCGGCGGCATATCCGACGCGCCAGCCGGTCATGGAAAACGATTTGGCCAGCCCGTTGACGGTCAGCGTTCTGTTCTTTAATTCCGGGGCGACGGCGGCGATACTGGCGGATTTAAAGCCGTCATATACGATATGTTCGTAAATTTCGTCGCTGATAATCCAGACATGCGGATATTTCTTTAATACGTCGGCCAAAGCGCGCAACTCGTCCGCCGTATAAGCGGCCCCCGACGGGTTGGACGGCGAATTGATAATGAACCATTTTGTTTTGGAGGTAATCGCTTTTTCCAGATCTGCCGGCGTAACTTTGAAACCGGTGTCTTCGTGTCCCGTAACGATAACGGGCGTTCCTTCGGCGATCAGAACCATATCGGGATAGGAAACCCAGTACGGCGCGGGAATAATAACTTCGTCGCCCGGATTGACGGTCGCCATGATAATGTTGAACAATGTGCCTTTTCCGCCGCAGTTGACGGTAATTTCTTCGGGCGTATAGTCCAGATTGTTTTCGCGTTTCAGTTTGTCGCAGATAGCCTTGCGGAAAGCAAGCGTGCCGGGGACGGGAACGTACTTTGTTTCCCCGCGGTCCAAAGCGGCTTTCGCTTCGTCGCAGATATGTTTCGGCGTCGGAAAATCGGGTTCGCCGACCCCCAGATCAATAACGTCAACGCCCTGCGCTTTTAATTCTTTGGCTTTTGTCGTGACGGCCAAAGTGGCGGACGGTTTGACGGCCAGCAGACGATTAGCGACAATACTCATGGTTTATCCCCCTTATTATTAAAAACGGCTGTTAGCATACTTTAGTCGTTATCAGGCGTAAAGAGCTATTTTTTTACGATGACTTTTTATTTCGTTTCCGGCGGCCGGCATAATTTTACATTTGAAAACAGAATGGATTTCAGATGTGCGGATATTTTTAACGTGCGGCAGTTCCATTCGCGCAGCTGAGGATTTTCCTGCGTTACCAGTCCGAAAGCGTCCTGATACAAAACCGTGCGGTTTTCGGCCGTTTTTATTAACCGTTCGCGTTTTTGATTCGTTTTGCCGATCCGCGACAGATCCCATTCGTACCATTGTTCGTCCGAAGGCGACATTAAAATGATTTTGACGGTCGGGTTATCTCTGGCAATTTCGGCCGCTATACCCGCCAGAGGAAAACGATATATTTCCAGAACGGTATTTTCAGGCAGATTGATTTTTTCTTTTAAAAAGTCGGTCTGTTCCCTTTTTCCCCAGGGAGCGGACAAAACGGCGGTTGATGTCAGGACAAATAAAGTAATCAGAGCGGCTGAATAATAAAAAGCCTCGCCGAAAACGGAGGTCGGCTTTTTTATGCCGGCGAAAGCAAACGCCAAAACAACGGCGCCGACGGCTTCGATCGGAATAATAAAACGCAGATTGGCCGAAACGCTTAACCAGATAAGATAAGAAACGAACAGCCACAAGGCGGTTTTTTTCATTAAGGAAGGAAGAACGATTTTCCTTAATATCAAAAAGGGCAGAAAAACAATACCGATGATAAACAGGACCGCCAGTCTGAAATCCGTTAATTCCTGCAATGCGCCGACAGCAGATGAAAACGGGTGTATAATCAGGAAAAACGGCAGGAAAACCAGCTGATGCCAGCGCAGTCCGTCAAGGTGCAGCGTATCGACGTAATTTTGATTCAGATAATACGGTGATTTAAAAATTTTATTCCAAAAAGGAAAGACGGGATTTTCAAAATTCCGCCATAAAACGATCGCCCAAAATCCGTTGACCGTCAAATATCCCAGCAATCCCCCGAAAATGAACAAAGAAAGAAAAACGAACGGCCTTTTCAGCGATTTATATGACAGAAGCAATGTTATTCCCGTTGATACGCAGTAAATCGCCGCGGTCAGCTTGAATCCGGCGGCTGCGCCCAACAGAAACCCGGCCGGCAGATAAACGGTTTTTAATTCCGGATATTTTAACAACAGATAAAGAGAGCACAGCGTCAAAACCGCCAGAAATATTTCATGAGAACACGTCCCGATCTGAAACCAGGTCGCCACGCCGGTTGCGCCGACAATCAGACAGGCGGCGCAGCAGCATTTTCCTTTGATCGTTTTAAAATCGAAAAACAACAGCGAAATTTTAAACAAAATAAACATCAGAAAGCCGAACGGCAGCCCGGCAATAAAACAGTAAAGCGTCGTATCGTTTTTGCAAAAATCGTTTAACAGATACAAAACCGCGTCCAGCAGCGGATTGTAGTATGTCGCGACGGACGCCGGAGCGATATCCGTCGTCAGCCGGTCGTTTAAAAAAGCAAAGCCGTTATAATGATGATACAGCAGCAGATCATAGGTCAATTCAAATTTCAGCGCCGCGGAAATCAGCCCGCCGGCGGTTAAAAACAATGCAAACGACAGCAGCTGCGGACAGATTTGCTTTTTTTGCATTTATTTTCCTTTTATCTTCTTGCAAAACAACAGGCAGTCTATCTAAATAAGAAAAGATATTCAACTTTTATCAAGGACGTTTTACGTGAACACCATTCCGATGTATCAGCCGATGACGTCAACGGATCCCGCCGAATTCAAGCTGGTATCCGCTTTCGACCCCGCCGGCGATCAGCCCGAAGCCGTTCAGGCGCTGGTCAACGGTTTGAAAAACGGCGAACGCGATCAGGTTCTGCTGGGGGTGACAGGGTCGGGAAAGACTTTTACGATGGCGCAGATCATTAAGCAAATGAAGCGCCCCGCTTTAATTTTGGCGCCGAACAAGATTCTGGCCGCTCAGCTGTACGGGGAAATGAAGTCGTTTTTTCCGGAAAACGCCGTCGAGTATTTTGTTTCTTATTACGATTATTATCAGCCCGAAGCCTATATTCCGCGCACGGATACATACATTGAAAAAGATTCTGCCATTAACGAACAGATTGACCGTATGCGCCACGGCGCAACGCGGCATATTCTGGAACGCCGCGACGTCGTGATTGTCGCTTCGGTATCGTGCATTTACGGTTTGGGCAGTGTGGAATCATATTCGTCCATGGCGTTTACGGTGCAGGCGGGGCAGTCGTATGACATTCGGGAAATTGCGCGGCAGCTGGTTGATTTGCAGTATCAGCGCAACGATTTGGCGTTTACGCGCGGCACGTTTCGTTTAAAGGGCGACGTTCTGGATATTTTCCCGTCCCACTACGAAGACCTGGCCTGGCGACTGTCCTTTTTCGGCGACGAGCTGGAGTCTGTTTGCGAATTTGATCCGCTGACGGGCGAAAAGAAGCTGGAATTAAAAGAAATCACCGTTTACCCGGCCAGCCACTACGTTACGCCGCGTCCGGCTTTGTCGCAGGCGATGAAGACAATCCGCGAGGAATTAAAGGAACGGCTGTATTATTATACCTCTGAAAACAAACCGCTGGAAGCCGAACGGATTGAGCAAAGGACCCGTTTTGATCTGGAAATGTTGGAAGCGACCGGGCATTGCAAAGGCATTGAAAACTATTCGCGTCATTTAACCGGCCGCGCGCCGGGCGAACCGCCGCCGACTTTGTTTGAATATCTGCCCAAAGACGCGATTTTGTTCGTTGACGAAAGCCATGTTTCCGTCCCGCAGCTGGGCGGCATGTACCGCGGCGACTTTAACCGCAAAAGCACGCTGGCGACATATGGATTTCGTCTGCCCAGCTGTGTGGACAACCGGCCTTTGAAATTTGAAGAATGGGATAAAATGCGTCCGCAGACGATTTTTGTGTCCGCCACGCCCGGGCCGTGGGAATTGAATCAGACCCATGGGGAATTTACCGAACAGATCATTCGTCCGACAGGACTGCTGGATCCGTTATGCGAAGTCCGCCCCGTTTCGTCGCAGGTGGACGATCTGCTGGCGGAATGTCGCCTTTGCGCCGAAAAAGGACAGCGCGTTCTGGTTACGACCCTGACAAAGAAAATGGCCGAAGATCTGACCGATTATCTGGCGGAAAACGGAGTTAAAGTCCGTTATATGCATTCGGACATCGACACGCTGGAACGTATTGAAATCGTCCGGGATTTAAGGCTGGGCGTTTTTGATGTTCTGGTCGGCATCAACCTGCTGCGCGAAGGGTTGGATATTCCGGAATGTGCTCTGGTCGCGATTCTGGACGCGGATAAAGAAGGCTTTCTGCGTTCCGACCGTTCTTTGATCCAGACGATCGGGCGGGCAGCGCGCAATGCGGAAGGCCGTGTTATTCTTTATGCCGACAGAATAACAGATTCAATGAAGAGGGCACTGGACGAAACGGCGCGGCGCCGCGAAAAACAGCAGAAATTTAATGCCGAACACGGCATCGTGCCGCAGACGATCAAGCGCGACGTCGCCGATATTTTACAGGAACTGTGCGAAAAAGAAGGCGTTGACAAACTGCCGCAGGGCAAGGAAAAAGATCTGCTGGTTTCCGAAAAGAAATTAAAGGATACGATTGCCAAACTGACCAGACAAATGCGCAAAGCGGCCGAGGATTTGGAATTTGAACAGGCGGCTAAAATCCGTGACGAAATCAAACGGCTGGAAAATTCGGCTTTGTCTTTATCTGGGTCGTGACGAAGGACAGACCGTGTCCGCGATTTTTTCGGGGAAACAGACGGTATGCGTGTTTTCCTTATCGTGAATACATTTCATCGTATGCGTATCAATGTTGTGCCGGCCCGTAATCCAGTAGGCTTTCGGGGCGGCAGAGCGCGCGGCCGATTTGATTTCTTCTCCCCATTTTGTTTCGGCAATATATTTCCACAGGTTTTCAAAACGGTTGACGATCCTGATCTTCCGTTTTTCGGCGATTTGCGCTAAAAAAGCCGAATTTCCTTCGCTTGCCGTTAAGAACAGCGTTCCGTCGGGAACATTCATCGCGCAGGGCAGCGGGGGCAAAAGCGTCTGTTCCGTCCGTCTGCTCCAGTAATCGGAATTCCATGTCGTTCCGATGCAGATGAAAAAACAAAAAAGGCACAGAAAAATTTTTACGGCTTGTTTTAAAACGGAACCCGCCGACGGTTTCAGCGATATTGCCGCCTTGACAAAGAAAACGGGCAACATCGTTTCAACGGGAATAAGGTAGCGGACAACCAAAAATACTTTAAACCAGATCAGCCATGACAAAATCAGCCAGACCATTAAAAACTTTTCCTGCCGTGACAACGGCGCTTTATGCGTTTTAAATATCCATATAATCAGTAAGATGCAGGCTAAAAACCACCGGAAATCCGAAAAGTTCAGATGATCCAAAGTCGGTTCGGCGCCTTTGGTTACGGAAATCAGCAATAGCGGCAGAAAAAGCAGGGAAATAAAGGATTTGTCAATTTGCGGGGCTTCAAACGCCTGTATGGAAAAATTAATATCCGCGAAATAAGGCGAATGGAAAAGGCCGTTTAGAAAAGGAAAAAAGGGATTTTGGTACAAATTGAACAAACGCCAGGCCCAAAAACCGTCGATTGCCAAAAATCCGCCGACGCCGCATAAGGCAAATAATGCAACTTGTTTCGGATTGCGAAAATTGAATAATAAAAATGCGATTCCCGATGACAGGCAATAAGTTGCGGCCGTTAATTTTAATCCCGCCGCCGCCCCCAGTAAAAACGCGGCGAAGAGTTCTTTTTCACCTTTCAATATGAAATACAAAGCGGTCAGCACCAAAACGGCGGCAGGGATTTCGTTGGTGGTCGTTCCGATCTGAAACCAGGTTGCAAATCCGGTCGTTCCTAATACAAGCGCAGCGGCGACGGCAAATTTATTTTGGAAAAACAGAAGATAAATTTTCATGCAGATAAACAGCAGCATGCCGAAAACGGATCCCGTTATTGCCAAATAAACGTTGGGGAAATTATTCAGATGTTTAATCAAAAACCAATTAAGGGCGTCTGCCAACGGATTGAAAAACGTATGTATGTTTGCAGGCGCGACGTCAATTTCCAACCGGTCGTGCACAAATGCAAATCCGTTATAATAATGATAATGCAGCAGATCGTAATAAATTTCAAAACGCAACAGCAGACTTAAAACGGCTCCGATTATCATGCATACGGCCAGAGCCGCCGCGTTTTTTTTAAAGGAAGCAGAAAAAGACAAAGCCATTAACGCAACGGAAATAAAGAATTGAAATCGACGCCTTTATATCGTTTTTCAACCGGTCTGGGCATGCTTTGCGCCGTTGACAACAGGCCGCGGCTGCGCAAAGTCCATTCCATATTCTGCATTTTTTCACGGTATTCCGGGTGATCGCCGATGATGACGCTGAACCAGTAATAGGAATCAATCGGGTTGTACAAAGGCGTCAAATCGTCCTGATAGAAAAACGCCAGCTGTTCCTGCGCGGCTCTTTGTCCCGACTGCGCTGCCAGAGTCAGCCATTTTTGCGCCGTATAACTGTTTTTAACGCCGGCCAGTCCGTACAGATAAATCATGCCGACCATATACTGCGCGTCCATATCGCCCGTTTCCGCCGGTTCGGCCAGATATTTCAAAGCTTCGGGATAATTGGCGGTATTGAAAGCGGCAATGCCTTTTTCAACTTTCGTATGCGGGGAAAAACCGGTGGAAAAATAATCAGGCATTAAAACGCAGGCGGACAGCCATAAAACGACCGGCAGGAGCAGCAGTGATTTCATGGTTATCTTCCCGCTCTTTGCCGTAAAAGCGCCGCCTGAACGGCCGTCATTTGTTTTCCTGCCGGCGCGCGGCTTTCGGTCCGTTCATCGTCCAGCCGCACGTTGATTTCAAAAACGCGCTTTAAAATGCCGCGGTTTTCTTTCGTCCGTTTACGCAGTTCGCGCTGCAAATTGACCAGATCCTGCGGAGCCATATAAGTGGTGTCCAGCAGAACGGCAACCGGTTCTTTTATACCCGTTTGTTTGTTCGGGTGGTCTTTGTCCAGCTGGTTTAAAATCGTTTCCGCGTTGCCGGCCGGATCAAATTCCCATTTGTCGCCCGGTTTCGGAGACAGCGGCGTTTTGACGTCAAACGGATATCCTTCCCCGTCGTAAAAATCGATGTAAGGGGAATCCGAACGTGTTGCCGGTCCTTTGATTTTATGGGACATGTCCGCTTCGGCGATAGCCATTGCTTCGCGGATAATTTTACCGATTTTATTGCCGTGGTGCGCTGGATCGTTTGTCAGTTCGTCAAAGTTCGGATAATTCCGGTAACGGGCGGGCACGTCGTTCAAAGTTCTGATTTCCGCCTGACGGCTTTGCTGTCCGCCGGCCGTTTCGACGCGGGAAGGTTCCGGTAAATCCTGCATGTAACACCTCTGCTGTAAAATTTTATTTATTTTGCTCTAAAAACGCGGGGTTGTCCAGATGTATGTTGTTCGGAGCCAGAAGGCATAAGTAGAAAGAAATCTTAAAACTTGTCCGGTGAATTTTTTCACAGGAAAAATCGCGCGAAAACGCGGTGTATTTTGAAAACGCCGTATGTTTTGAAAACATGGAATGTTTTAAATGCGTTTCATAATAATTTTCGGGAAAGGCCGCCAGAATAAAAATGTTTTTTTCCGGTTTTTCCAGCGCGGGGAGAAGGATATCGTAACGTTTTTCGTTAAAAAAACCGGAAGTGTAAAAATCAGATCCGTTAATCGGAGCCCGATGATCGGGGTGGATTATTGCCCGTGTCGTCGGGCCGGATACAAGCAGAGGAACGAAAATCGCCGCGGGCGACCCGGCGATCAGCAGTAAAGAATCTTTCGGCAGAAGGGCGCGGCGCACCGGCAGCAATGGTTCCGACGCGGGCCGTCTGTAATTTGAAAAAGGCAGAAACAGACTGACGATAAAGATAAAAATAAGGAAAAGTTTTACTTTTTTATTTTTTAAAGAAAGCTCTTCTTCTTTAAAAAAATAGCGTATCAGCACGATTGACAGCAAAGCCTCAAAAGGAATCAAATAACGGTCCACTCTGTAAAAAAACAGCCATAGAACATAAACCAGGCAAAGCCAGAGGGTTAAAAACGAAAAGCCGCTGAAATCCGGCGGAAATCTGCGTTTCGACTTTAAAAAAACGGCGGTAAAACAAATAAAGGCTACGTATGCGACCGGGTAGCGCAGATATGAAAAATTCAATATGGAAACCAACGGAATTTCCGATCCGACGTTGCAGAACATTAAAAACGGATAAAAGAAAAGAACCGTTATCGATTTGTCAAAATAGCGGACGTCTTTATAATCTTCTCCCTGCCAGTACGGCGAATGAAACACGCTGTTGAAAAAGGGGAAGACGGGATTTTGATAATTTTTCCATAAAATCCAGCCCCAGTATCCGTAAGTAATCAAAAAACCCGTCAGAACCGCCGCGGAAAAAAGAAAGATTGTTTTCAGGGGATTTTTCAGCTGTTTGTAAAACAACGTCAATGTCATGCCGGCGGCCGCGGCATACGGGCAAAACGTCAGTTTCAATCCCGCCGCGGCGCCCAGCAGAAAACCGGCGGCCAGACAAGTTTTCGTGAACAGGGGGGGAGGGGGGGCTTTTAACAGCAAATATCCGGCCGCCAAAACAAAAACGGACAGCGTCAGATCGTTGGTCGTCGTGGAAATCTGCGACGCTATGTTTGTCGAACAAACGCACAGCAGCAGAGTCATAATGATTTTAACACGGCCGTTTCGGTCGTCCGGCGAAAAGAAAATCGCCGCCGTTTTATAAACGATAAACAGCATCAGACCGTAAGGAACAGCCATGACGGCGCTGAAAACAACGGGATTATCGTTCAGCGCGTTTATCAGTCCGTAAACGGGAATATCCGCAAAAGGCGAAAAAAACGTGTTTATAAAAGCCGGCGCGACGTCAATGTCGTTCCGGCCGTTAAAAAAAGCCCAGACATTATAATAGTGATAATTAAAAAAATCGAACCATTGCTCGAACCGGAAAACGGCGCCGCACAGGCAGGCGAAACTCAGACAGCAGGCAAAGGCGGTTTTATTGCTCCGGAAAAAAAGATTTACAAAAGAAGACATTATTTTTTATCTCATTTTTTATTCTTTTCCTCAGTATGAAACAAGAGAGCCGTTTTGTAAACTTGATTGTCGCGGACAAATCCCTTACTTTTTATATTCGGAAAGGAGAAAAAATGGTTTCTTTACCCGATCAGACAAGTCCTGAAGAACTGCTGTCTTTTGTCCGCCCGTTATATCCAAATGGGATATTTCCTTTGGGGCCGGGTTGGCAGATAGTATTTTATGCTTTGGGCGGGTTTGTTCTGGCGGGAATTCTTCTTTACAACAGTCCGCCCGCGAAACGGCGCCGGGAAGCGTTTGCCGTTTTCAATGCTCTGCGCCGGCGTTTTTTGGAAAACGGGGACGTTTCCATGTTGGCCGGAGGACTGTCGGTTTTAATGCGTCGGGCGGCTTTGGCGCGTTTCGGACGGGAAAAAACGGCAAATTTAAACGGACGGGCATGGATTGATTTTTTAAAACAAACGGGGGCGGATTTGGACGAACGGGATAAGCAGCTGCTGGAAAATCAGGCGTATGCGCCGCCTCTGCGCGACGCGGATTTCACGCGCGGGCGGCATTTGCTGTCGGCCGCGCATAAATGGCTGGAGAAAAATTTATGACCGGTTTTGCTTTTCCGATGATGTTTCTGCTGCTGGCGGTGCCGCTGATTATGCGTGTCGTGCTGCCGCGCGTAAATGATAAAAACGAAGACGCGCTGAAAGTTCCTTTTTTTGAAGATATGCGGCGTTTGTCGCCGGCGGGAGGCCGTTCCGTTTTCAGCGGCCTGCGTTTCCGGCGTCTGCTGGGGGCGCTGATCTGGATTTTGCTGGTTACGGCGGCCGCAAACCCGCAATGGGTCGGCGAACCGTCAAAAGTCCCGTCCGAAGGGCGCAATCTGATGTTGGTTCTGGATATTTCCGGCTCGATGCAGGAAGCCGATTTTGCCGTTCAAAATCAGGCCGTGCGGCGCTGGGACGCGGTGCAGGCCGTCGCCGACGCTTTTGTGAAAAAACGTCGGGGCGACCGGATCGGCGTTGTCCTGTTCGGGGAACGGTCGTATTTGTACGTCCCGCTGACATATGATTTAAAAACGGTTTCCGACCTGTTGAAAGAAGCCGATGTCGGCATGGCCGGATCGCAAACGGCGATCGGGGACGCGCTGGGATTGGCTTTAAAGACGATGATTGACGTTCCTGCCGAAAGCCGGGTTGTCGTTTTGCTGTCCGACGGCGCGGCGAACGCCGGAGTAATGAAACCGCTGGAAGCGGCGGAGCTGGCTGAAAAGATGGGCGTTAAGGTTTATACGATCGGGGCGGGGTCCGATATGGTTCAGATGATGGGAATGTTCGGTATGATGCAGATGCCGCGCGGCGACGAAATTGACGAAAAAACGCTGCAGGAAATCGCGCGCAAGACCGGCGGACGGTATTTCAGAGCCAAAAACACGCAGGAATTGTTGGAAATTTACAGCGAAATCGACGCTCTGGAACCGGTGGTAAATGATGATGTGTTCGTCCGTCCGGTGAAAACGCTGTTTTATTATCCGCTGGCAGCCGCTTTTGTTTTAAGCGTTCTGGGGGCGCTGCGGTTTATGACGGGCAGGAGGGCTGTATGACGGAATTTCATTTTCTGCGTCCCGAATGGCTGTGGGGGTTCGCCGTTTTTCTGTTGCTTCCTTTTCTGGCGGGCAAAACGCGTTCCGGCGGGGGATTGTGGCAAGATATCTGCGACAGGATTTTGCTGCGTTCTCAGCTGGTCGCCGGATCGGCCGCGCGGTTATTCTGGCCTTTTTTTCTGATTTCCGTCTGCTGGGCGCTGGCGTTGTTCGCTTTGGCCGGGCCGGCGTGGGAAAAGCTGCCTCAGCCGGCCGTGAAAAAAGGAACGGACACCGTTTATTTGCTGGATATTTCCGTTTTCATGACGCCTGTTGACGTTAAACCGTCGCGTATGGATCGCGCGCGGTTTAAAATGCACGACTTTCTGCGGGAAACAAAAGACGGGCAAAACGCTTTGATTTTGTATGACAACGAACCGTTTGTCGCCGTTCCTTTGACAACGGATCAAAAAGTCGTTGAACAGATTCTGCCGACGGTTCAGGCCGGTATGATGGGCGGCCGTATGCCGGACGTCAATCTGGCTTTGCAAAAGGCGGGGGAACTGCTGAAACAGGCCGGCGCCGCAAAAGGGCGGATTGTTTTGCTGGGCGGTTATATTTGCGACGATGAAATGCCGCAAGTGTTAAAAACGGCGGAAAAGCTGAAAAAAGAAGGGTATACTCTGTCTGTTTTGGGCATAGGGACGGATCACGGCGCGCCGTTGCAAATGCCGGATGGAGCGTTTTTGATGCATGAAGGCAAACCCGTTTTATCGTCTTTGTCCAATCAAAATATGAACCGGGCGGCGCAGGCAGGCGGCGGTATTTATCGGACGATCACTCTGGACGAAGAAGACGTTCGGGACGTGATCGGGGCAGCCTCCCGGCTTTCTGATGTTTCTGACGCCGAACCGCAGGCGGAAACAAAGGCGGATACCTGGAAAGATTTCGGCTCTGTTTTATGCATTTTGATTTTGCCGTTTGCGGCTTTCGGATACCGCAGAGGCTGGCTGGGCGGATTGATACTGTTTATTGTGTTTTCTTCTTCGCCGGCCTTCGCTTGGCAGCTGTCCGATTTGTGGACGCGGCCCGACCGTCGGGAGGCCGAACGCATTACTGCCGGGGAAAAACCGCAAGATCCCACGGTTTTTAAAGATAACGCCTGGCGGGGAGCCGCCGCCTATAAAGCCGGAGATTATCAAACGGCTCTGACGGCTTTGAATGATCCGGCAGATGCGGAAATGCGGTATAATCAGGGAAACGCTTTGGCGCAGGCGGGACAATACCGGCAGGCGATAGAAGCTTATAAAAAAGTGCTGGAAGAAAATCCCGGTCATGCCGATGCGGCTTTTAATAAAAAGTATTTGGAAGATCAGCTGAAAAATAATCAAAACCGGCAACAACAAGATCAACAGCAACAAGACCAACAACAGAATCAACGGCAAGATCAACAGCAAGACCGGCAGCAGGATCAGCAGCAACAACAAGACCAACAGCAGCAAGACCAGCAGCAACAGGATCAACAGCAGAATCAACAACAAGACCAGCAGCAACAGGATCAACAGCAGAATCAACAACAAGACCAGCAGCAACAGGATCAACAGCAGAATCAACAACAAGACCAGCAGCAACAGGATCAACAGCAGAATCAACAACAAGACCAACAGCAGCAGGACCAGCAACAACAACAAGACCAACAGCAGCAGGATCAACAACAGCAAAATCAGTCCGCTTTAAATTCCGAACAGCGGCAGGAGGAAAATCAGCGTCCCGATTCTCAACAAAAAGCGCCGCCCGAACAAAAAACGGATCAGGACGATCAGGAAAAACAAGAACAGCGTCAATGGCTCAGCGTTATTGAAGACGATCCGTCGGGGCTTTTGCGCGAACGGATCCGCAGACGCAATTTGATTAAAGGAGGTAGAAGATAATGAAAAACAAAATTGTTTTTGCGTTTCTTGTCACACTTGCTTTTTGTCAGACGGCTCTGGCCGGTTTCCAGGCCGACGTCAGCCGCACCGTTATTCCCGAAGGCGAAAGTTTTCAGCTTTATCTGCGTCAGGACGGCGATGCCGCGCAGCCGGATATTTCTGTTTTAAATGAAGATTTCCTGATCGTAATGGAACGTAAAAGTTTTAAATCCACCTACGTTAACGGCAAAACGCAAACCTTTAATGAAAACGTTTTAACGCTGATTCCCAAAAAAACGGGGGAAGTGACTCTGCCGTCTATCCGCGCGGGCAAGGAACAAACAAAACCGCTGAAGCTGACGGTCGTCGCCGGCGGGCAGGCTTTGCCCGACGATCCGGCGGACAGAAAAAAAGCGCAGGCCGCCCAGCCGAATGTGTTTATCCGCTATACCGTGGACAATCAAACGCCTTATGTCGGTCAGCAGGTGCCTTTGACCGTAAAATTGTATTCTTTTGTTCAAACGCCGCTGCTGGACGGGGCGGTTACGCCGCCGCAGGCCGACGGAATTACGGCCGAACAATGGGGGGACGTGAAACGGTCGCGCGAAACGGTTAACGGCAGAACGTATGACGTACTGGAATATAAATTTCTGCTGTTTGCCCAGAAAAGCGGACGAATTACATTATCTCCCGTCCGTTTCAGAGGGACGATCAGCGATCCGGAAGGACGCGATGAAACAATGGAAGACCTGTTCGGTTTCGGCGGCTCGGACTTTTTTTCAGGCTTTTTCGGCCAGAAAAACATTGCCGTACAGTCTTCGGCCGTTGTTCTGGATATTCAGCCGCAGCCGGAACAGGCCGGAATGGGGATCTGGCTGCCGGCGACGGACGTCGCCGTTTCCGAAGATTTTACGCCGCCCAAACAAACGATTTCTTTGGGGGAAGCTTTAACGCGGACGGTTACCGTCATGGCCGCGGGTGTGCGTGATAGTCAAATTCCCGATTTAACGTTTCCCGACGGAACGGATTACAAACAGTATCCGGGCAAGACGGATTCAAAAAATCTGTTTGACAACAACGGTATTGTCGGCGTGAAAACGCGTCAGATTGTCTTTATGCCGACCAAAGCGGGACAGATTGTTCTGCCTCAAATGGAAATTCCCTGGTTTGACGTTAAATCAAAGCAGATCAAAAAGGCAGTTTTACCCGCCCGTACGGTTACGGTAACGGGAACGGAAAGCAAACCGCGGACTGTTTCCGCCGTACCGGCCGCTCCGGCGGATTCCGGTACAACCGCGGCCGTGCCTGCGGTACAGCCGCCGGCCGTCGCAACGGAATCCGAATTTGCCGAAGCTTTTTCTCAGCCGCCGGAAAATACGGCGGAACAAAAAGCCGCCGCTGATTTTTGGGAAAAATATGTTCATCAGCCGCCTTTGCGTCTGTTTTTGGCCGGTATTCTGGCCGGTGGAGCCGTCGTGACGGTTTTGTGGCTTTTAATTCATTTTTTGATTTTCAGAAGAAATTCCGGCGCCGCCGTCGGAGTTCCGAATGAAACGCCGTCCCGGCGCGAAAGCGTCGACAGAGTAAAAGAAGCCTGTCTGTCGGGTTCCGCCGAACAGGTTAAACAGGCTTTGCTGGATTTGGGGCGCGTGTTTTGGGCGCAAAATCCGCCTTTGACCCTTTCCGAACTGGCGAAACGGTTTGACAGCAAAGAGTTGTCGGAACAGGTCGAAAATCTGAACCGGGCGTTGTACGCCGGCAATACCGCCGGCTGGGACGCGAAAAAGTTTTGGGCTGTTTTCAAAACGGTTGAATCCGGCGGCCGAAAACGGCAAAAGAATGAAAAAATTCCGGTTCCGCCGCTTTATCCCGATTGAGTATTCACTGTTTGTTTACGATACGGGCGTATAACCTGTAAATAACAGCAGTGTCGGGAAAGTCGGATTGATGCGCAGTCAGCATTTAACTCATGCCGTTTTGGCTTCGTTTTTATGGTGTGCGGCCGTGTTCGCGTTCGTCGGCATGAACTTTATGAAATTTGAATCCGCTTCCCGGGCTTTGCGGGATTCCAGAATCGAAACGGCGCTGACCGAGCTGCAAAGAACAATGCAGATCGAAATGGACAAAGGCGCTTCTTTGCCCGGAATTGAAAAGGCGGAAGACTATTTGTTCCGGTATGCTTCGGAAAACGACGATGTTCTGTCCGTAATGGTTTTTGAAGGGGCGGGGAAAATTTTATTCAGCACTGTCGCGGCGCAGGTCGGCATGAGCGTGCCGGCGGTCTGGCGTGAAAAATGCAGCCGTCCGGGAACGGTTTTTGTGGAAACGGAACAGGACAAAGAAACGGTCGGCCTGCCGGTACTGAACGCTTTTCTGGAAAGCGAAGGGTGTTTGGCCGCCGAATATAAAACCGGAACAAATGAAATCATTCGGGAAAAAATGATCGCGACGGCTTTTCATTTTGCCGTCAGGTTGGCGCTGATCGGGGTTGCGGCCTGTTTTCTGATTTGTTTTTCCGGAATGTTGCGCACTTTTGTTTTCGGCGGAAAAAAAGTCCGTTCCGCCGTCGTTTTAATTCTGTGCGCGGGAATGTTGTTTTTAATGCTTCAGTTGAATTTTTCGGCGATGTTTAAGGCTTTTGAACGGGATCTTCGTCAGGAAACGGCCGCAAAGACACAGACGATTGCCAGACAGGTGAAAAATCTGATTGAACGGGTTGTGCAGAGCGGCATGCCGTTTAAATCAATCAGCGGACTGGAATCTTATCTGGATCAGATTCGTCAGAAAAACAAAGAAATCCTGTTTATTTTGGTGACGGATAAAACGGGGCGCGTTTTATATGAGTCGGGGGCGGCTGCAGAAGCGTTTGACGCCGACCCGCGTACGGGCAAAATTTCTTTGCGCGAAGGATATTATAACGCTGCCGAACCCGTCAACGATGTTGAATCCGCGGCGGGCTGGGTGCAGATCGGCGTTAATGAAAGGTTTGTGCGTGAAAAAATTTTTTAGTCTGTTTTTATTTTGGCTGATTTTTCCCGTTTTCTGCGCGCAGGCGGCGGCGCCGTCAAAAGTATATATGGTGCTGTGGGACGGCTGCGAAGACGCCTGCCGTGGTTTTCTGGATTATTTAAAATCGGCCCGTGCCGATGTGGAAATTATTCAGCGCAACCTGAATAAAAAAACCGATCAGATCCCCGCTTTAATCGCCGAAGTCAAAGAACTTTCGCCCGATCTGCTGGTGACGTGGGGAACTTTGGCGACGCTGGAAATGCTGGGAACGGAAAATAACGGGCCGGTTTCAAAATACGGCGCGGTTCCGGCGCTGTTTATGGTTGTGTCGCAGCCGGTGGAAAGCGGGCTGGTTTCTTCATTGGTTTCTCAGGGACGCAATATTACGGGCGTCATGCATCTGGTGCCTTTGTCCGAACAGTTGCAATACGCCCGGCAGATTATGGCGTTCAAACGGCTGGGGATTGTTTATAATCCGGCGGAAACAAATGCGCAGATTGCGGTTGACCAGCTGAAACGGTACGCGTCCATGATGAATTTTGAATTGCTGGAACGTCCGGTGCCTTTGGATAAAAACGACAGGCCGGACGCTAAGGCTGTCGCCGGATTGGTCGCGGAACTGGCCGAAAACAAAGTTGATTTGATTTATTTGGGGCCGGACGCTTTTATGAATGCGCACCGCGGACTTTTGATTGATACGGCGGCTGCTTTTTCCATTCCCGTTTTTTCGGCTTCCGAAGGGGCGGTGCGTCACGACAACGCCTTGTTCGCTTTTGTTCACCGCTATTATACGGTCGGGCAGATGGCCGGGCGGAAAGCGATGAAGATTTTGAAAGATAAAATTCAAGCTTACGATATTCCGATTGAAGCCCCGCCGCGCGCTTTGCTGGTCGTAAACATGTCGGCGGCACAGAAAACGGGGGTATATCCGCCGCTGACATTGATGCGCAACGCGGATATGATCAATATTCCCGAAAAGAAATAATTATTTGCGCTGCCGCGGCGCGGGATAAGTTCTTTCGGCGCCGTCGGCCAGCTTTTTCTGGCCGCGCGGGTATAAAAACTTGCCGTCGGGCGTTTTAATCGTGCCGTCCGAATAAAGTTCAAATTTGAAAATATCCATTCTTGAAAAATCAGCGATGGTTTGAGAACAGTCCCGTTTGCTGCGGTTGCGCTGAAAAGCGTAACTGTTCGCTTTCGCCGTGGCATATAAACGCATGGAAGTATCTTCGGCGGCCTGGGACGGCGCCGTGTTGCTGAAGTATCTGCTGAGGATTTCTTCAAACTGATATAATTGACGGTAAGCGCCGCAGGCCAGCACAACGCCGGCCAGTGTCCCGACGCTTTCGATGTCTTTTTCCGATCGTGTCTGGGCGCGGGCGTTGAACGGTACAAGAAAAATCATGAAAATAAGCAGAAAAACGCGCATTTTTTTTAACTCTTTTGAAAAATACCCTGTCAGTTAATCTAGCAGATAAAAGTTCATAAAATACTAACGATTCGCTTTGCCGTTCGGCATTTTTTCAATCAGTGTTTGACGATTGTTTCACGGCTCGTTTAAACTAAAAGGAAATACTGTTTTAAAGGGGGTTTCCATGCCGTATGAAAAAATCAAAGGCAAGCTTTTAGTCGCGCAGGGCGGCGGGCCGACGGCCGTTATTAATCAGTCGCTGGTCGGCGTTGTGCTGGAAGCGCGGAAATTTAACCGCGTGGATCTGGTTTACGGGGCGGTGCACGGCGTGCGCGGCATCGTGAACGAAGATCTGGTTAATCTGTCCAGCGAAACGTCGCATAATCTGGAAATGGTCGCCAATACACCGTCGTCAGCTTTGGGCACGACGCGCGACAAGCCGGATTTGAAGTATTGCCAGCAGATGCTGAAAGTCATGCAGGCGCATGATATCCGTTACTTTTTGTATATCGGCGGCAACGATTCCGCCGATACGACGCGCATTATCAGCGAAGAAGCCAAAAAGGCGAACTATCGGCTGCGCTGTATTCATATTCCCAAAACGATAGACAACGATTTAATGCACAATGACCATTGCCCGGGGTATCCGTCGGCGGCGCGTTATGTTTCGCAGGCTTTTGTCGGTTTAAACCGCGACAGTTGGGCTTTGGGCGGAACGGTCATCGCCGTCGTTATGGGAAGACATGCGGGCTTTTTAACCGCTGCTGCTGCGATGGGCAAGAAATTTCCCGACGACGGGCCGCATTTGATTTATATGCCGGAACGGACTTTCGACATTGACGTTTTTGCCGATGACGTTCGGCGCGTTTATGAAAAATACGACCGCTGCGTCGTCGCCGTCAGCGAAGGCGTTCACGACGCGTCCGGTCAGCCGGTTATTACAAAACTGACGAATTGTCAGGATCGTGACGCGCACGGCAATGTCCAGCTGTCGGGATCCGGCGCTTTGGGCGATTGTCTGGCTCAGGTGTTGCGGGAAAAGGTCGGCATTAAACGTGTGCGCGCCGATACGTTGGGATATATGCAGCGTTCTTTTGTCGGCTGCGTTTCAGATGTCGATCAGCGCGAAGCCCGCGAAGTCGGCGAAAAAGCCGTTCAGTTTGCCATGTGGGGAAACAGCGACGGATCGGTCGCCATTAAACGGATCGGGTTTTATATGTGCGATTATGATTTAATTCCCCTGGATCAGGTGGCGGCGAAAACGCGCACGATGCCCGATGAATTTATTACGCCCGAAGGCAATGACGTAACGGACGCTTTCCGTATGTACCTGCGTCCTTTGCTGGGGTCAAAGATGCCGGACGCGTATCGTTTGCGCGCGCCGTTTATTCCGAAAATACTGAACGAAGGCGTGCCGTGTTCTTCCGAACGTCAGCCGAAACTGCCGCAGTGGTGATAAGAAAAACCGGACGCTGATTGCGTCCGGTTTTTTTATCTATTCTTTTCTAAAAACGATTTGTTTTAAAAAAACGCGCCAGGCGGCGGTGACGGCGGCCGGGTTTTCCAGCGGGGGCAAATGCCCGCTGTCCGCAATGACGGCATGAACGGCCGTCGGAATCTGTGCCGTCATCTGATCCAGCGATTCCGGCGGGGAAAGGGTGTCCTGCGCGCCGCCCGAAACTAAAACGGGACAACGAATGTGTTTTAGCAATTCGGTTGAATCCGGGCGACTCATGATTGTTTTTTGTTCGTTGACATATTTATCAACACCCGTCGTCTGCGCCATGTGTTCCAGAATATGACGGATAATGTCGTTGTTGCGGTGATTGGGGGAAATAATGCCGAATAAAGCGGATTCCATAACGGCCTCAATTCCTTGCGTTTGTGCCGTTTCTATCATTTCCAGCCGTTTTTTGCGCGCCGGTTCGGGATCGGCATGGGCGTTTGTGTCCATCAAAATCAGTCCGGCGACGCGCTGCGGCGCCTGACGCAGAATTTCAAAAGCGACATATCCGCCCATTGAAATTCCGCTCAGAACGAATTGCCCGCGGATTTGGGATAAAATCCGCCGGGCGGCGTCCGCAACGTTTGTATCCAGTCCCAGATCGGGCACAAAAAAGTCGGCTTCGTTTTCCAACGCTTTGATCTGATGAATAAATAAACCGGCATTACATAACAGTGCGGGCAGTAAAACAACGGGCGTTTTCATGAAACAATTATCCTCTTACCGGATCAAACGGTTCTGAATGTCTTTGAATTCCGGCGTTCCCGCCTTCCTGAGCCATTCAAATAAAACCATTTCTACGGTCGTCAGAAAAATATTTTCCTGTTGAAAACGTGTTTCGGCGGCGGCTTTGTTTTCGGCGGCGCGGCTGCCCGAAGCGTCCGTCACGACAAAAACGTCGAATCCTTTTTCCTTTAATTCGACGGCGGTCTGCAATACGCAGATGTGTTCTTCGATGCCGGCGATGATAATTTGTTTTTTGCCCAAAGCGTTTATTTTTTCCATAAATCCTTCTTCCCGCACGGCAGACAGACTGGTTTTGGGAAAATAAAGCGCTTTTTGCGGCGCAGCGTCTTTAATGTCGAAAATAGACGGCCCCAATCCTTTGGGATACTGTTCCGTAATAATGACGGGAACGTTTAAAACGTCGGCGCCTTTTAATAAACGGGAACACCCTTCGATCACGCGTCTGGGGTCGTTTGCCGCCGGTGCCAGACGTTCCTGAACGTCTATGATCAAAAGACATGAATCGGTTCTGCTGATTAACATTGTTCTGCCTTTCATTTCGGTATATAACTTTTTTATTCGTGCCACACTTTTAACGGAATACAAACACAAAAATGAAATTTTCTGATTTAGGACTCAATGAAAACACGCTCAAAGCCGTTGCCGACGTCGGTTATGAAGAACCGACGCCGATTCAGGCCAAGGCCATTCCTGAAATTTTAAAACGCAACGACGTTATGGGAATCGCGCAGACGGGAACGGGAAAAACCGCCGCGTTTACTTTGCCGATGATTGATATTCTGGCAAACGGCCGGGCAAAAGCGCTGATGCCCAGAACGCTGATTTTGTCGCCGACACGCGAATTGGCAACGCAGATCGCCGAATGTTTCCAAAAGTACGGTAAATACCAGAAACTGTCGATGGCTTTGCTGATCGGCGGGGAATCCATGATTGAACAGCAGAAAATCCTGTCGCGCGGTGTTGACGTGCTGATCGCTACGCCGGGACGCATGATTGATTTGTGCGAACGCGGCCGGATTTTGCTGCGCGACGTACAGGTATTCGTACTGGACGAAGCCGACAGAATGTTGGATATGGGCTTTATTCCCGATGTTGAAAAAATCGCCGCGAAACTGCCGGCCATGCGCCAGACGCTGCTGTTTTCCGCGACGATGCTGCCGGAAATCAAGGCTTTGGCGAAAAAGTTCATGAAATTTCCGGTTGAAGTCCGCGTCGATCCGGCAATGTCGACGGCCGATACGGTGGAACAGTTTATCGTAAAAACGAACGAACGCGGCAAACGCGAAGTGTTGCGTAACCTGATCCGGGCGGAAAACGTTCAAAACGCGATGATTTTCTGCAATCGTAAAAAAGATGTGGATATTTTGTTTAAATCATTTACGAAACATCAGTTTTCAGTCGCCGCGCTGCACGGCGATATGGCGCAGGGGGCGCGGACGGAAACGCTGAACGCTTTTCGAGACGGCAAGGTTCAGCTGCTGGTTTGTTCCGACGTTGCCGCGCGCGGGCTGGACCTGCCGGACGTGTCGCACGTATTTAATTTTGACGTTCCCGTCAATTCCGAAGATTACATTCACCGGATCGGACGCACGGGGCGCGCGGGAAAAACCGGCCGGGCATTTATGCTGATAACGTCCGCGGATTTTAAAGCTTTGGCGACGATTGAAAAAATGATCGGCAAGAAAATCGAAGAAATGTCCCGTTTTTCCGTTGAAATGGATCCGCCGCCGGAACCTAAAAGCAGGCGGCGCGGTAAAACCGGAAAACAGGAAAAAGCGGCAAAACCGGAACCTGAAAAGAAAGTAAGGGAAAAGCAGAATAAACCCGGGCCGGCGGCTGCGAAAAAAGAAAGTCCCGTCCGGGAAACAAAGGAAAAAAACGGCGGGGAGAAAAAGCGCGCCGATAAAATAAGGAAAACCGCCGGGGCTTCCGTTCCTCCGGCCGCGGAGATCAAAGCTTTCGGCAATGCCATGCCGGCGTTTATGATGAACGAGGTAAAGTTGTCATGAAACAAATTTTGACGGATTTGCCATTAAGGACTTATGCTTCTCTGCCCGAAGGAAAACCCGAACAGGCCGGCGTTTTTTTTCACGGTTACGGCGCTGACGGACAGGATCTGTTTAATATCAGCGGCGTTTTGCGCCGCTTTTTCCCGAATGCGGCGTTTTATTTCCCCGACGCGCCCGAAGAATTAGGTTTTTTCGGCGGTTATCAGTGGTTTTCTTTGGACGGTTATGATCCGGCGGTTTTGTCTGATCCTGCCGCGGGAAAAGAATATCTGGATTCTCTGATGCCGTTGGCGGAAATTGCCCGAGGCGTGACGGATCCTTATATGCGCGCTGTTTTAAAACACAGCGGCGTGTCGGCGGATAAAGCGGTTTTATGCGGTTTTTCTCAGGGCGGTTTGATGGCTGTTTATACGGCGCTGCGTTTTCCCGAAAAATTAGCCGCCGCCGTCGGATTGTCCGCGGTGGCCGTAATGTTTGACGGCAAAACGTTTTCGCCGGACAAGATTGTTTCCAAACCGCCCGTCACATTAATTCACGGCGACGCAGATAATGTTGTGCCGCCGGCGGTTTTCGAACTGAATCAACAAAATCTGCGGAACGCCGGTTTGTCGGTTGAAAGCTTTGTCGTGCCGGATTTAATGCATGGGATAGACGAAACGGCGCTGCGTCATCTTTGTTCAACACTGCAAAAAAGCTTTGCTTAGAAAAAAGAGAGCCGTCAAAAGCTCTCTTTTTTGTTTTATTTATATTCGGAAAGGTATTTTTAACGAAATAGAGCCACTATTAAAGAATGGAAAAAAGTATGTCAAATGCGTCTGTTCGCCAAAATATCAAGAAAGCCGCGGCATTGGGAATGCCTCCGGCCGACGGCGGACGTATATCTACTTTTATGTGGTTATCACGTTTTTTCAGTGTGTTGTGCTTTTTTTTAATGACGACACTGGCCGCTTTGGCGCTTTCCCTGATCCATATTACGAAAGAGGCGGAGGTTAATTCTGTTTTGGTTACGGCGCCGACATATTCGGAAAATCTGTCTTATTTTGAACCGCTGCACCCGGATATGCCCGCCATGGATATTTTGGCGGAAATGTTTGTGCGCCAATATGTGACGGCCAGAAATAACGTTTGGCGCAGTGCGCCTGAAATGCGCCGTATGTGGGGGCCCGGCGGTGTCGTGCGTTATATGTCGACGCCGGCTGTGTACGATGCCTTTCAAAGAAGAGAAGCCGGGCGATATTTTCCTGATATGGAGAGTACGCCGACAGTAATGGTTGAAACGGATATCAAGCGGATTATTAAAGAAGGTTGGAACAGTTGGCAGATCTTTTTTGATACCCGTAAAATGGAAACTTCGATCAGTCAGCCGATTATTGAACACTGGATCGCCACTATACAGTTCCGTTACTATTCCGATAATGCCGTGATGTTTTCCCGTCTGCGCAATCCGCTGGGATTTACGGTGACGCAATATCATCTGGCTCGTCAGAAGAAATAAAAGGGGAGAAATAAAGAATGAAGAAAAAAATAATCGGAAGAATGTTTTTTATGATCGCTTTATGCGCCGTGTTGAATGCGTGCGGCTCCATTTATGAAAAAGAACCGATCGGGATCGGTCCGGATATTTCTGAATTGAAACGTTCTCCATGCGCTTGTATGCTTTTAAAACTGCCGGCTGATCTGCCCGAATGGATAACGGCTCAGGGATAACGGGATAAAAAACGATGCCAAAACCGGTAAAATCAAAACAACAGCTGACAGTTAAGGAATCTGACGATAAACCTTTGCAAAAAGGCGGCTCGCGCAGCAGTGTCGATTTAAAAAAAACGGCTGCGGAAGAAACGGCGCGCGAAGAAATTTCGGTTGATCAGCTGCGTGAACGGCGCTATCTGTGGACGGCTCGCGCTTTTGCGATTGTTTCTGCCGTAGCGCTGTGCGTTAATTTGGTTTTACTGCTGGCGATTGTTCATATGATGCCGCTGAAACGTGTCGAACCGTTTTTGCTGACATTCCAGAACAGAGACGAACAGGTCGTTAAACTTCGTCCTTTAGCAAAAGATATGTCTGCCGATGACATAATTTCCGAAGCTATGATCCGGCAATATGTTTTGCTGCGCAACACCATGATTTCCGATGTTGACGAAATGTCGTTTCGGTGGGGACCGGACGGTCCTTTGCGCTGGATGTCTTCGGCGCAGGTATATAACCAGTTTGCCAAAACGGTAAAGGACTGGCTGTCCAGAATTAAACTGGAAGGCCTGACGCGCGAAGTCAGAATTGAATCCGTCGTGCGCAACCAGAACATCTGGCTGGTTTATATCGTTACGCGCGATATGCTGCCGGAAGCCGAAGAACCCGCTATTTCGCGTTGGCGTATCCGCTTGTCGATCAAGTACTTCGCCAAAGACCAGAAAGAAGTCAAATATATCGACCGTTTAAAAAATCCGCTGGGATTTGCCGTCGATGGATATTCTATTGAAAGTGCTAACGATTAAAGAAGGTGTCCCGTGAAAAGAAACTTGAAAATCCGCCTTTTTGCTTTTGTTTCGTTGTCGTTTTGTTTTTTAACGCACACAGCTGCGGCGCAGCAAACGGCGGCGCGTGAATCAATGGACGCGGCGATTGAGCAGTCAAACGGGCAGTATTCTGAAATTGATATGCCGTTTTGGTCTTTGGGCATGCAGCAAAAAGCATGGAACAAGCCGATGGAACATTTAGGCGAGGGACAATCCAAACCGGGGTATTCCAGATATTATTGGACGCCTGATCTGGTTTTGCCTCTGCGTATTCGGGAAGGCATGCATACGCTGATTAATTTCCCGTCTTGGGAATTGATTGAAAACGTTTTTCTGGGCAATGAAAGCGCTTTCGGCGCTCAAAAAGTCGCGCAGAACGCTTTGATGGTTTTCGCGACGAGTGTTGATCTGGTCGGTATGGATACGAATATGATTGTTTTCGGCCGGTCCGGCAACAGATATGTTTTTTATTTAAGAAGCGAAACCTTTAATACGGACAGAATTACAAACTCTGTCGTCGATATCGTTGTCAATGACGCGAAATTTGTGCCCGATGATTCCGGACAGACGCCTTTTGCTTCCGGCGCTGTCGGCGTGGGAGCCGCTTCCCCCATGGGCGGTGGTTTCGGTGGCGGCGGCAGTCTGCGCGGCGGCAAAAAAACGACGACAAAAAACGGGACGGAAGACTGGTTGGCGGATATTGAAGTCGATCCTGAGAAACTGCGTTTTGACATTGATGTTTTCATTCCCAATCCGGCAGATATGGAAATTGCGCCCGAACGTGTCTGGCGTGATGAAATTTTTACTTATATTGACTTCGGGCCCAAAGCTTTGACAATGACGGAACGCCCGATTGTTAACCTGTTGTCGCAGGGATCCGAAGTGCCTATCGGATTCAGGACGCGCGGACCGAACGGCAGATTAATGGTTGTCGAAGGAATCGGCGATCTGGTTTTGCGTAACGGGAAACGCATTTTATGCCTGAAAATCAGAAAAGATCCGACTTACGGCACCGAATGGGTGGAATATGAAGAATCCGTCCAGCCGAAATGGTCGCCGGGTCCGATGATTACGACGGGCGGTTATAATACATCCGCGGGCGGCGCCGGTAACGGTGCGGTTAATATGAATATGCAGGCGAACATGCAGGCGGCGGCGAATGCCATGATGATGCCGGCCGGGGCAAACGGGACGTTGTCGGCAAATCAGATCGCCCGGTTTTCGCAGCAGGGACAAAACGGTTCCCGTACTGTACAGCGTTACCGCGGCACGCCTGTGGAAACAATCGCCGTCGAACTGGGCTCTGACAGTGAAATTGCGCCGCTGGAACAGAAATGGGATAATATTTCGCGCAGAAACAAAGATCTGCTCGGCGGGTATGAACCGTATTATTCCGTCGACGCTGTTGCAGAAGGCGAATCAAGGGATTTGTTCCGTTTGCGCATCGGTCCTGTTGACAGTATCGAAGCCGGGGACAAATTATGTAATCAATTAGGTCGCCGCGGGGTGACCTGCATGGTTGTGCGGACACAATGAACGAAGAATTACTCAGCTCATCAGACAGATACTTAAAAAAATCCAACAAGATGTTGTTGATTGTCGGAATTATAGCCTTTTTGGCTTTTCTGACAGGGGTTATTGTTTTGCTGAGCGGAGGCGAGGAACGTAAGAAAGACGCCGAAGTCACTATTGGCGAATCGGCGGAAAGTTCCAGCAGTATTACCGGCGGCGATGCGGATACGTTTAATCTGGCCGAAGAACCGGTTCCTTCAACCGTAAGATTGGTCGTAACGCCGGAAACGATGCGTTTCGATCAGGTTGTGCTGGGTACTATGGCTGAAGGAACGCTGACATTGTCGGCTTCTTCCGGCCGGATCAGCATTACCTCGATAGAGTTTGAAAATAAGCAGGAAGACGGCTTTGTTCTGGAAAACAAATGCCGCAAAGACATTGTTCTGACCGGCGACGTCACCTGTAACGTTGTTGTGCGCTGGGAACCGAAAACGGCGCGGACAATTCAGTCTAATTTGGCGGTTCGTTGGGCCGATGAAACTTTCGGCGGTATCGGCAGAAAAGTCATTGTTCCCATTTCGGCAATGGCGATTGACACCAGTATGTGCGGCGTCTGCGATGAAGCGCCGGGCGGCGGCGGTTCCATGCTTGACCAGCTGCGTCAAAAAGGGCGTGTTATTCTGGGCCCTGACGGAAAACCGATCGGTTATGCCGATGAAAACGGCGTTGTTTACGGTCTGGACGGCAAACGGATAGGGACTCTGCGCCCGGACGGAACTGTTGTCGACGATCATGGATACGTTATCGGTGTAGCCGAAGGGTCGCGTTTGGCGATCGGACCGAACGGAGAAATTCTGGGAACAATTTTACCCGACGGGCGTGTCATTGACAAAGACGGCCGTCTGATCGGTTACGCTTTGCCCGACGGGACAATCGTCGATTTGGACGGGAATGTCATCGGGGCGGCAATAAAAACGGGGATAGCTTATGATAAAAACGGTAATCCGATCGGGCGGATTATGCCGGACGGAACAGTCGTTGATGAAAACGGAAACGTTATCGGTTATTTAAATCCGGACGGAACGATTGTTGACGCCAACGGTAATATTATCGGTTCGGTTGCGCCGCAGGGCACCGTTGTGGACGCGTCGGGAAAGGCGTTGGGAATTGTTATGCCGGACGGGACGGTCGTTGACGCTGACGGCAATATTATCGGCCGCGTTCTGCCTAACGGTTTTGTCGTTGATCGGGACGGCAACATTATCGGCCGCGTTGTAAAAGAAGGGCTGGCAATCGGTCCCGGCTGCCGTATGATCGGCCGGATCAGCACGGACGGTTCCGTAATGGCGTCGAACCGGCAGGTCGGGCGTTTGACGGCGTCAATGACAGTTGTTGATATGTCGGGAAATCCGATCGGCGGATACGTGGAAGAAGGAGCTTTGATTGACTGGGCCGGGAAAATTATCGGTAAAGTGGATCCGGAAGGACACCCGGTCAATTTTAAAGGGGAGCCTCTGGGGTGTCTGACGCCTTATGGCACTGTTGTCAATGATGTTGAAGAAATTACGGCGGCCGTTTTGCCCAAAGGAACTGTCGTCGGTACGCAATGCGGCGTTATCGGGCGTGTCATGCCGGACGGCAGCGTCGTCGGTGATGGCCAGATCAAAGGGCGGATTTTGCCGGACAAATCATTTTTGTCGACGGACGGAAAAATTGAAGGAGCTTTGGCGCGTCAGAATGTCGGCGTCGGGCCGGGCTGCCTGTCTTTGGGGTACGCCAATATAGACGGACAGGTTATTACGGCTAAAGGGGAATTTGTCGGTTGTCTGGCGGCAAACGGAGAAATTCTGGATAATCAAAAAGTCGTTTTGGGACGGATTTTGGATTCCGCCATTGCTTTGAATGCGGACGGCCGTGTCGTCGGCATTATGGATCCTACCGGAAAGATTCAGGATAAACAGGGAAAAATTTTGGGGTGTATGGATCCTGACGGACTGGTGATAAATTCCAAAAATGAATCGGTCGGTATGCTGATGCCGGTCGGCGGCGTTCTGGACCGCGACGGCCGCACGATCGGCTGGGTCATGCCGGACGGATCTGTTTCCAACGGTAAGAACAGCACGATCGGCAAAGTCATGCCGGACGGAACCGTCATCGACCTCAGCGGCCAGACAGTTGCGCGCGTTGCTCCGCACAAAGGCGTTGCGTTAAAAAGCGCCTGTGAACCGGCCGGAAATATTTTGATTGACGGCCGCGTTGTGGACAAAGAATTTAAACGATCTGCCTATATTCAGATGAATGACACGCTGGTTGGTGAAAACGGAGATTTTATCGGCCGTGTCGCTTACGGGTCGCGGGCGATCAGTCCCAAGGACATGTATCTGGGAACGGCGGCGCGCGACGGCGCGTTATATAATCCGGCAGGGGAAAAAATCGGCTGCCTGCGTCCGGATTCTTTATTTGTTGATTCGGGTAATAAATTTTTGGGAGCGGCCTTGCCCGAAGGAATTGCCATTAATAACAAATCAGAGCTGTATGCCCGCGGCGATTCGATTGCCAAAGCTCTGAATTTGAAGGGAACCGAGTTCATCGGATCAATAACGCTGAGCGGCTTTGTCAAGGAAGGCGATACGATTTCCGGCGGAATTATTCCGGACAGAGCTGATGTTCTGGATATTAAAACCAGTGAAAAAATCGGCCGACTGCTGCCTGACGGAACGGCTTTGGATCTGCTCAGCCGCTATTTGGGGCGTTTAAGAATGCCGGGCGGCGAAATTGTTAATAAGGACGGCCGCGTCGTCGGTAAGATATTCGTCGGTATGCGGCAGGTGATCGGTCCGAACGGAGAAATTTTGGGCGTTGTCATGCCCGATGGGACGGTTGTTGACGCTTCCGGCCGCGTTATCGGCAAAGCTGATCTGAACGGGAAAGTGGTTGACGCTTCTGGGCGCGTCATCGGCGAAGTTGTTCCGGTCGGCCAGCCGATTATAGGCCCCGACGGCAAGATTATCGGTTATGTCGGCATTGACGGTCAGATCGTTGACAAAGATGGAAATCCTGTTTTAGGACCTGACGGAAAACCTTTGCGTTACCGCGCGGGGGGCTCTGTCGTTGAGGACGGCGGAAAAGTCATCGGTAAGATCGGCGATACGCTGGAACGTCTGGTTTATGATGAAAACGGCAACGTGATCGGCCGCGTTCTGCCTGACGGAACGGTTGTTGACTTGAACGGCAACGTGATCGGAAAAATGCTTCCCGACGGAACAGTGGTTGACTTGAACGGCAATGTGATCGGCAGGGCCGGTCCTCCGGAACGTCTGGTTTATGATGAAAACGGCAATCTGATCGGCCGTGTTCTGGCCGACGGAACGGTTGTTGATCTGAAAGGCAACGTAATCGGCAGAGTCCAGCCTGACGGAACGGTGACCGCTCTGGGATCGAAAGTTATCGGTTATACTGTTAAGGACGGCTTGGGACTGAACTTTAAAAATGAAATCATCGGCAAAATCGATTCTTCCGGACAGCTGAAAGAAGCGGGATCGGATAAATCTCTGGGGGTTCTGCAGGCGGATGACACGATCACCGACAGCAGAAACGCCATTATCGGCAAAGGGGTCGTGAACGCCGTTCCCGTCGGGCTGCAATGTCAGATGCTTGGTTCGATTGATGACAGAGGACAAGTCATTGATACGGCGGGACGGCAGATCGGACGGCTGAATTTTGACCGTTCTCTGGTCAATTCCGCGAATTCCCAAATCGGTTTGGCTTTGGGACGGGAATCCGTTATTAACGAACCGTGCAAAATTATCGGGCAGATTACCGCGGAAGGAAAAGCCGTCGATACCAAAGGCGCTGAAATCGGCTGCGTCGATTTTGAAGGATTGGTGAAGGATAAGAACGGCAAACGTCTGGGACGCATTGTTCAAAAAGGACAAATCCGCGGCCCTGACGATCAGATGATCGGCAGGATTGTTGCTACCGGCGAAGCATTAGGGGCAGAAGGGAATGTTTTAGGCTGTTTCTCCGTTGACGGGGCCGTTTTAGATAAAAACAAAAAAATTCTGGGGGTCGCGGCGGACATGAAATACGCCGTTGACGATCAGGGAAAAGTTGTCGCGCATATTCTGGGCGGCACATATGGCGTTAATCCCGAAGGCGGTTCTTTTGTCGGAACATTGAACGGTCGGAATTTAACCGGGCCGGATAATAAGCAAGCAGGCGTGCTGGTACCCGCCGGCCGTCGCGTTATCGCCGTGGACGGCAAGGTGATCGGTACCGTTTTACCTCGCGGGCGCGTTCATGACGATCGCGGGGAAGAAATCGGTTATGTTACGTCTTCGATGCGTGTTTTAACCGGTGACCGTAAGTTTTTGGGCCGTGTCGTTCCGATCGGCGAAGAATGTAAGGACGGTAAAAATAATGTTGTCGGAACCGTCCATTTCGACGGAACGATTATTGACGAAAGGAAACAAGTTCTGGGACGTCTGCTCGCCAGCGGACAGGCATTGGATAATGCCGGCGCTCATTTATGTATGATCTCTTTGATCAGCACAAACGATGACGGGTCTTTGTTCCCGAAAGGATTGATCGGCAAAATGGTTTACGGGCCGGACGGCAAACCTTTGGGCGTTGTCGGGGCGGACGGTTTTATCCGTGACGCAAACGGCAATATTATCGGTCGTGTTCTGCCCGACGGGACGGTTATTGATCTGAACGGCAATGTGATCGGAAAAGCATATCCGAAAGGGGCGGTGTTCAGTCCTGACGGAAAATTCCTTGGCATCGTTGATGCGGACGGATATCTGCGTGACGAAAACGGCAACATCATCGGCAGAATGTTGCCTGACGGAACGGTTGTCGACATGAACGGCAACATCATCGGACGGGCTTTGCAGGAAGACGGTATTGTCGATTCAAAAGGCAATTTTCTGACCAAAGCGGGCGAAGACAGACTGGTTTACGATGAAAACGGCAACGTGATAGGCCGTGTTCTGCCGGACGGAACCGTCGTTGATTTAAACGGAAAAGTCATCGGAAAAATGCTTCCCGACGGAACAGTGGTTGATTTGAACGGTAAAGTCATTGGTAAAGCAGCTCCGGCCGGTCAGTCAAAAAATGTCCGTATAGCCGTGGGTCGTGACGGTAAGTTTTTGGGAATTGTCGGAGATGACGGTTTCGTTCGTGATGAAAACGGCAATATTATCGGCCGCGTTTTGCCCGACGGGACGGTCGTTGATCTGAACGGCAATGTCATCGGTTCCGTTATTGAAGGGGAACCGATGCGCGATGAAAACGGCAATATTATCGGCGTGATTATGCCCGACGGGCGGGTTGTCGATTTGGACGGCAACGTCATCGGCCGTATTAATGCGAACGGAGAAATTGTTGATGCGGACGGAACCGTGTTGGGAACATGGCGCGGCGGAAAGCTGACGGCGATGAGCGATAAGTTGCAGCAGAAACGTTTTGCCTTTGGCAAAGATGGAAAACGGATCGGCATGATTATGCCCGACGGGACGGTTGTTGACGAAAACGGCAATATTATCGGCCGCGTTGATGAAAACGGCAATGTTGTTGATCTGGAGGGCAATATTATCGGAACGACAACGGATCCCGGATCGGCTATTGAACAGCAGGGGAGCAAAGGGGATCAAAAAGATGACCGGATGTCTATTTTCGGCACCTTTGATCCGGACAACTATCGGTACCGCGGCAAATCTTTGGGAGCCGGCGGCGGAACGGGAAAAGGAGAACGTTACGATCCTGCGCGGATTAAACAGTTGCGGGCGCTGCAGATGGCTTATCGCCGTCAGATCAGGCCGGGCCGGGGAATAGGCATACCCTCTGTTGAAGAAGATTTAATGAAAACACAAAAGCGTAGTAAGAGCTGGGCTGATCTGGGTGTAATGAAAAATGTTTCGTCATATCGTGTCAACATGGATAATATGATTCTGGCGGATAAGGCAATTCCGGCTGTTTTGGTGCGTTCCATTGATACGGAACAAGATGATGTTCCTATTTCTGCAGTTGTTGAACGCAATATTTATTCTGAATCTGGGCGTAAAATCATTATTCCCGCCGGCAGCCGTATTATCGGTGAGCTGAGTGGTTCGTCAACCGGTGAGGATATTGGTTCGGCCTCTAAAGTTGAAGTTGAATGGACACGCCTGATTCGTCCGGACGGCGCGGCATTCCAGTTTGAAGAAAGTGGTGTTTCCGGCGATGCTTCCGGCCGTGGGGGTATCGGCGCATATATGGACAGGCAGCTGATGCAGAAATACGGATTACCGGTTGTTCAGTCAACGATTACTTCCGCGATTTTGTATGCAATGGCGACAAACGATTCCGCGGCTGTCGGATCTGACGGCGAAGTCGCCATGTCCGGCCGCCAGCAGGCGGCAGAAGACGCGCGTACCAGATTTTCCGATACAATGCAGCAAATCTTTGACGATATTATCAATGAAACGTCACAGTTAAAAACGCGTTTGTTTGTTCCGTCCGGAACGCGTATTACTGTTTTTGCCAAATCCGATTTGTGGCTGCGCAGTTCTTTGGAAGATGAGGACGTAGATTCTAATGCAAAAGTTGATGTTTTGATTGATCCGCACAAAAACGATAAAAGAAACGAGATTAATGAAGCTGCCGGAGAGAGTAGCGGGCTGACTGACGGCAGTGGTGCTAATCCGAACAATCAGAATGTTCAAAACGATCCGAATAATTTGCAGCAGCAACAGCAAATTTATTATAATAATTATGCTGGTCAGGCGCCGCAGCAACAGCCGCCGCAGCAACAGCTGATTGATCCTAATAAAAATAAACAGCAGCCGCCTGCGCCGCCGCCTGTTTTGCTGCAGGAAAAGAAAGAAGAACCGGTTGATCCTGTTCCGGAACTTTTCTAAAACGATACGAGGGGTAAAATGAGTACGGATTCCTTTCAGGTTTTAAAATCAACGCTGCGTTATCTGTCCTATTGGTATGAACAGGATAACGTGGAAGAAGTTGCCATTAATCGTCCGAATGAAATCTGGCTGCGTCTGCGCGGCCGCCGGGCTCACCCCTGGGCGTGCCAGCAAGACGCAAACCTGTCCAGAACATATTTGACGGATATTATGCATATTATCGCCAACACCTTTGAATTGCCGTTCGACCCCGAACAGGGATCGCCGGCCGTTTATGCCACTTTGCCGGGCGATCACCGTTTTACGGGAATCGCCGGCAAAAACGTCATGTATGATAATGAAGATTTAACCGGCGGTATCGCCATGTGCGTTCGTGTTCATTCCGACGACGTTAAATTCGGCTTGGGCGATTACGGGTTAAAATCAGGGGAACGTCTGCAAAAGTTAAATAAACTAAAAGAAGTGGAAAACCCCGAAGATCCTTATGAACGTTTAATTTTATCAATTAAGCGCGGCGATCATATTCTGGTTTCCGGGGCGACGGCAACCGGTAAAACGACATTTCTGAATAACCTGCTGACGATTTTGGATTCGCACAAACGGGTGATTACGATTGAAGATACCCGTGAATTGATCGTTCCGCACCCTAATCATGTTCATTTGGTGCTGTCACGTACCGAACAGACAAACACAATGACATATCCGAAACTGATTGACCTGGTTGTCCGTTTTACCCCCGACGCGATCATCGGAGGAGAAATTTCAACGGCGAATGCGGGGGCGTTGTGGGAATTGATGGGATCCGGGCATGATAACTGCTTTGCAACGATCCATGCTGAAAATTCCGAGGCCGCTTATAAAGCGTTCACGGACCGTATTTTGCACTGTTATCCGACGATTGACCGTGAAAAAACAATTGCCGAAATGCATGACAAACTGCGTGTTGTCCAGATTAACCGTCAGGGTAATATTCGCGCCGTAACGGAAGTGACCTGATTATTCAAAAATTATTATTTGAATTCGCCGGAAAGAGAGTATATTTCTACTCCCGAAAGGTTAGGTGTTTGTGCAGTTAAGTTTTACACTTTACGTTTCCGGTTACCTCCTTTTGTTTTTAGGATCGGCGATGCTTATTCCCGCCGGCTTGGATTATGTGCAGGGACGGCCGGATTTTGCCTTTTCTTTTGCATCATCGTCTGGCGTAACGATATTCTGGGGAATGTTGTTTGTTCTGGCTTTCAAGGGGGTTTATAAAAAACTGACTCTTGCTCAGATGTATTTGGCAACGACATTATCGTGGATTTTGATGTGTTCTTTTGCCGCAATACCGTTTGTCTTTGCGCCGTATTCCATTTCGTATACGGATGCTTTTTTTGAATCAATGTCCGGATTAACGACTTCGGGAGCAACGATCTATTCTGATTTGACGCTTTGTTCGAACGGTATTATTTTATGGCGCAGTCTGTTGCATTGGTTTGGCGGACTGGGAATTGTCGCGTTGGCCATGCTGTTGTTGCCGTTTTTAAGAATAGGCGGCATGCAGTTGTTTCAGATGGAAAGTTCTGATAAAAACGATAAAGTAAAGCCCAGAACGGTACAGGTTATCGGGACAATTACGGTTGTTTATGTCGTTGTTACGGCGTTATGCGTGGCATGCCTGTTATTAACGGAATTGGATTTTTTTGAAGCGTTGAATTTCAGTATGGCCAGTATTTCCACCGGCGGTTTTGCCCCGCGCAATACGTCGGCCGTTGATTTGTCCCCTGCGGCGCAGTATATCATAGCCTTTTTTATGTTTATTTCGGGTATGCCGTTGTTTTCCTTATATTTTATTTATAAAAGGGAATGGAAAAAAGTCACGGAAGATATTCAGATCAAAACTTATTTTTGGGTTGTTGCCGCTTTAACCGCCGTTGTGACGGCATGGCTGATGATCCATTATCCGGAAACGGATTTTTTCAAAATTTTCAGGACGACTTTATTTAATGTTATTTCGATTATTTCTTCCACCGGTTTTAACGCATCGAATTTGGAAACGGGCGGAGCCTTTGTTATTTGCATTTATTCGCTGCTGACGGTCATCGGCGCTTGTACCGGATCAACCAGCGGCGGCATAAAAATCTTTCGTTTCAACATTCTGGCCATAACCGTTATTCAGTCGCTGCGCCAAAAAATAATGCCGCATACGGTTTTAATGCCTAAATTTAACAATCGTCCGCTGACAACGGACGTTGTTTTCAGCGTGGTTGTGTTCATGGTGATGTTCTTTTTAACATCTATTGTTTCCATTTTACTGTTGTCGATGTACGGCTTGGATTTTTTAACATCGGTTTCTTCGGTTTTTTCGGCGATCGGAAATGCGGGAATCGGACTGGGCCCCGTTGTCGGCAGTTCCGGAGGCGGTTATTGTTCTTTGCCGACTTTTGTTAAGTGGGTTTTATCCGCAGATATGCTTTTGGGGCGTTTGGAATTTATGAGTATCTTTATTCTGATTTTGCCAATGGCCTGGAAACGCAATATTTTAGGGCGCTGCAAATCAGAAGCGGCGTTTTAAAGGGGAGCTTTATTTTTGTTCAGGCGCTGCCGGGGCTTCGCTTTCTTGCTGTTGCTGCGCGCGGCGCAGACTTTGTTCGTTTAACCCGCGTGCGATATTCATATTGATGCTGATCAGAATTTCCAAAGACTGCGCCGACGGTTTTGCCATTACGGCAAAAGTATGTTTAAAAATAAAATGCGCCAGATTGAAAATATTTTGTTTGATTTCCAGCGGCAGCGGGTTGGATTCTTCCGTTGCGCCGGTTACCAGAATAGTCCACAGTTTCCGGTTAAGATCCAGAGCTTCATGTAATTCCGGCGTCGGCACGGGCCAGCGTTCCTTGATGCCGTTTAAACGCGAAGCCGTCCGGATCAAAGCGCGGGCCTCCAGTTCGTTTTGCGGCATGGCGGAAGATTCTGTGGTCATATACGGATTGGTGGTCATGGCGGCGCTCCTTAAAAAAACAGGAATATGATAACTGAAGGTGTGTTAAAAATCAAAAATCTTTGCTAGATTATAAAAACGAAAAGATTAAAGATGAGTTGAATATGACAGAAACCGAAGAACTTTTTTCATGGGAAGGCGATGTCTGCCGCGATATGGTCACATATCGTTTTATCGAATTATCAATTGCCGCTTTGGCAACGGCTTTTGAACGGGATACGGAACTGCGCGATAAATACGCCTTATGGCTGTCGCGGAAAAATGACGAAACAAAACCGATTATTTTGTATACGTTTGAACCGGATCAGGACGACAGTGTCAATATTTTCGCCATGCCGCAGGAAAATCAATTTTTTATTCAGTTTCAGTCGCCGTCGTTTGAAACGTCGCTTTCAATCGTTTATGATATAGATCTGATGGATATCCGCGCGGCCAGAGTTGTTATGTTTTCCGGCAAAGCGCTGTACGCTGTTTCATGGGCAGAGGCTCTGCATGCCGCCTGGGACGATGAATTGCTGGCTTTGATGCGTTCAAAAGGAGACGATGTATGAAAATAATATCAATGTGTGTTGCCGTAATAGCTGTTTTTTTCATTTTTTCCGCTCCGGCTGCCGCTCAAGATCCGGGACAAAACTGCGGTATGAAAAAAAACGGGCAAAATCCGTTCAGAATAGTCGGATTTAAAGATTATCCGCCTTTTTCCTGGGCAGAGCTGGACGAACAATCATATAAAGACAGCGGATTTAAAAGTTATACGTATAATGGTTTTATCTTGGATCCTTTGAAACAATCTTTAGAAGAAATCGGCATTGTACGTACGAAGCCCGTTGTCTTTGACAGATTTAATGATGCGCTGAGAGCAATGCTGCACGGCAAAGCTGATTTGCTGTTTACCGGTTATTACATTGATGAAAGCAAATCGGGATTGGATTATATTTATCCGGCTTATTTCGGCAATCCGTTTATTGTGTTGTCCCGCAAATCGAAAAAAATTGATGTGGAGGACGTTTCCGAATTAAAAGGTATGAAGGGTGTTGTCCGGCGTGAAGAAGAAGTTGAATCGCTGATCCGCGGATTGCTGCCGACCGATACGAAGCTGGAAGTTGTAGACGGTCCCGAAGCCGCCTTTCGTATGCTGTTGTCCGGCAATGCCGATTTCATGATTACCAGCCCTTATGCTGCCGACGCGGAGGCAAAACGGTTCAAAATTAAAGATAAACTGCATTTTGGCAGCAAGGTTGTGCGTCATATCAAATACTTTTTGGCTTTTTCAAAGATGTCAGTTTGCCGCATATATAAAGACAAAATTGCGCAAAAATTTAACGAACGCTTTAAAAACAAAGCGGAAATTGAAAAACTGATCCATAAATATATTGATATCTGGGTTAAACTGCATGCCGACGAACCGCCGCTGGAATATACGCCTGCCGCTGATGATCAGTCTGCGCCTGCCGCAGCCGCACAACAGCCGGCGGCACCCGCGGGCTAAAAAGGGATTACCGGCCGCGCGGTGATTTTAAGATGTCGGCAATATAAATCATTATTCTGCCGGAAACGGTTTTTACCGGCATAAAAAATCAGGCCGTGTTTGTTCGCGGCCTGATAATTGTTTTCGTTATTACCGTCCGGTTGTTTTTTGTGCCAGCAGGGCAAAGCGGGACGCTTTCATCGTTTTCATCGTTTTTGCGCGCCGCTTTTGAATTTCAAGCTTTTTTGCGACTTTTTCACTTTCTGCCGCGCGCGTTTCCAATCGTTTTTTCAGATAAGGATTCTTTGCTTTGTCAGCCAGATCTTTCATTTCCCGGCGGTCTTCGGCCGTCATCTTTTTATAAATGTTTTCCTTTATCTGTTTGCGCGTTTTAACGTCGGCAAACGAATTTTCAACCGCACACAAAGTAATATCCAGCATTTCGGCTTTTGTGAAACCGAATTTTTCAGCGCTGATACGGTGTTCTTTGCCCGTATGCGTTCCGAAAATTCCTGCGTCGTCCGGATTCAGGGAAATCCGCACGCCGGCATCATACAGTCTGCGTGCCGGGTGATTAGCCAGATCGCCTTTTAAATCTGTGACCAGAATGCGGTTGGACGTCGGGCAGACTTCAACCATAATGTTTTTTTCCGCCAATTCTTTCATTACCGCCGTATCCTGCGGAGCGGAAACGCCGTGTCCGATTCGGGAAGCCCCCAGACGGACGGCGTCTTTGATGCTGTCGGGGCCACAGATTTCGCCGGCGTGCAGTGCCAGTTTCAGTCCGGCGGATCTTGCAATGGACAAAGCTTCGGCAAAATCATCAAACTTTCCGGCGCGTTCGTTGCCGGCAATTCCGAATCCCGTTACCAGTGGGTGAGGATTGTCGCGGATAAACTCGGCAACCTGTTTGACGTTTTCGGCGCCCAGATTACGAACGCCCGTAGCGATAAAACGCGTTTCCAGCCCTGTTTCTTCTTTTACTTCTTCGGCGGCTTTGGAAATGGCTTCCATCATGGCGTGATAACGCGGCGCGGACAGTTCGCTTTTGCCCGTTTCGGGGTTGACTTCGACGGCCATATGAGCCGGCGATAAAATCAATTCCGCATATACGCCGCCTTCCGCTGCGTTTTTACTGAGGTAATCTTTGGTCACATCATAATAATCCTGCGGCGTGCGCATCATGTCGGCGACGTTGTCGTATGTGCTGATAAACGCCCAGAAATCACTTTCGTCATAGGCGTAGCGGCCGTTCGGAAAATCGTTTTTATCATATTGTCCTTCAGCCATGACAAAATTGTCCGGCAGCGTGATGTGATGACGCTGAGCCAGCTTTGCCGCCATTTCCGGCGTAACGGTTCCTTCTATATGTTCATGCAGCGTTGCTTTGGGCAAAGATGCCGTATTAAATTCTTTTGTCATAGTTCACCTTCTTGGGGCATTCCGGCCCTCTGTTTATTTATTTCTTACACTTCCTCTATTTTTCATGATTCATGATAACGGACTTTAAAGTTGATGTCAACAATTTGTCCAATTTGTCCATGAAAATTTTATTAACAGATTGTTTAAAAATGAATTTTCTCGGGTAAAGAGATTTTTATTTTCTGAAAAAGCTTCTAAAACTCTTTCTTGCGCTTTCCTTTGCGTCCCTGTAATATCCTATAACAAAGGATAAATTTGTTTTTTTGAGGGGGAAAATATGGCAGTTTCTTCGGCTTTTGCCCGGGTCGGTGCGGCGGTTTTGCTGGCGGCACTCGGCGCTTGTTCTTCCGTTGATGAAGAAGACGTTTTCGGATATGAGGAAAGCTTTATCATACCGCAGCCCGACATGGTGCCGGTAACGCCCGATGATAAACCGGGGCGGACGGTCGATGAAATGCTGGATTTGAAACAGTCCGTAACGGTGAAAAAAGCCGTTTATCAGGAACCGGCCGAATCGGATCAGATGTATGAACATGCCGGGCGTTTCGGATCAAAGGAAAAAATCGCCCTGCGCAAAGGACTGAATGCGCCGGATTCTGGGATCGTTTACAGTTCACGCAAACGCCGCGGCGCCGAAGTTGTTCGGCCGCTGGAATTAAAAGAACAGGAAAAGGATCAGCTGCTGGCTGTTTCCGAAGAAGAAATGCTGGCTGAAATCATTGCGCCGAAAACGGAGGAAGTCGCGGTGATTGAAGTCGTTTCTTCCGCCGGGACGAAAGATGAAGCAAAACAGTCGGAAACTTTGCCGGCCGCGCAGGATAAACTGTCCGAACCCGCTGCGCCGGCGGTTGTGCCTCTGGTGGCGCTGACGCCGGCAAAACAGCCCGCCGCGGCGCAGCCTGTTGCTGAAAAGCCGGAACCTGTCCTGCCTGCGGTAACGTTGAAAGCACCCGAAGCGCCGGAAAAAATACCTGAACGGTTTGAACCGTTGGTGCAGCCGTCGCCGGTCGTTCAATTAACTCCGCCGTCTGCCGGCAGCGGCATTGTTTTAACGCCTCCGTCGGGTGAAACATCGGAAACGTCCGTTGAAATCTTTTTGGAAGAATAGGTGAAATATGTCGGAAATCTTTAAAGTTGCCGTCGCCGGACTGGGAACCGTCGGCAGCGGCGTTGTCAAACTGCTGCGGGAACAACGGGACGTTTTGTTAAAACGCTGCGGCAGGCTGATCGAATTAACGGCCGTTGCCGATTTGAATCCCGCCCGGGTCGAAGAATTGAACCTGCCCGCTTCGGTCGCTTTTTACCGGGACGCGCGCGAAATGGTCGAAAAAGCCGATGCGGACGTTATTATCGAACTGATCGGCGGGGCGGACGGTATTGCTTATGAACTGTGTCTGTCTGCTTTGAACCGGGATAAAAATTTTGTAACGGCGAACAAAGCTATGA
>ULQL01057038.1_pt1 | contig 60252 bp, 96 predicted proteins | sample 1954411 | NCBI WGS metagenome assembly ULQL01 (sample SAMEA4835654, study PRJEB28245) | human gut metagenome | biome: gut microbiome; material: fecal sample | place: Denmark | collected 2008 | reverse complement strand
TGGATGACCTTATTGGTCTATGACTACATCATACCAGGAGAAATATGGTAGTTAGAGAATTTTGTTTAAAGAAAACACAAGTTGGTGAGTTGTGTGTTTAGACGTGACGGATGGATCATCGGTTCAACATGGATTGATCATGAAGATTTATTTACAATTGGCGGTGACATTAAGGATAAAAAAGTGAAATCTGATGAATGGGGTGCATTGACGATCACTACAGAGCATGGAGATAAGATTCAAATTCCATGTCACTATATTGACTTTTAATGAAACTCCGAGTTCTTTGGGAAGGTGTAAATCAAAAATGATAACGGAAAATACACGGAAACAGTTAGCCGATTACAGAAAGCATGGTAAGAAACTCAAATATCTTATCAATTATCTCATGGGGTTAGTTGAGGACGAAGATGATTTCGAGAAGATTATACTAAGAGAAATGAAAGCTCTTGCATTTAATGAGGATAAGATTGTTGAATGTCTGAAATATGATTTCGGGCTTTACAGAAACTGATTATGATGCTATTACTGAACTTCATCATCTTGAAGTGCAGTGCAGTTATATTGTAAAATGGAGATTGTTATATGAAAATATGGCCTTTTAATTTGCTTGATTTTCTGGAAGTGGAAACTCAGGCCAAGAAAGATGATTTATTAGCTGGCATTGTTTTAGCAATGTCAAATTTGGAGAAGCAGGATGAAAAAATCCTGCTTCTTTATTTTACATGTGGTTACACAGTCGATGAGATTGCCAGAAAAGTTGGTGTTTGCAAAGCAACGGTGTCAAGGGCTTTAGCACGCTGCAAGAAAGTATTAAGATCACAAAATGCTAGAGTATTAATTCAGTATGGTCATGCCAGAGGACTACAGTTACTTAAAACCGATTTTTTACGTAAGGAAATGAATTACAAGTGTATTCCAACGCAGCAGGCATTTCCTGAACCAATAGTATGCAAAGCATTACTGTCTAACGGTTTACGAACATTAGGTGATGTTGAGCGTGTCTGCCCAATTCTTACGCAAAAAGTAAAGGGAATTGGTAAAAAGTATCAAGCTCTGATTAAGTTGCGATTATTTGATTATTCAGCTGTCACCAAGGTGAGAACACAGAAGAAGCCAACCATAAGATTTGCTTCTTCGCCTGAGTTTAATAAAGCTTGCAAAATGATTGGAGTGGAGCTGGTATGAGTAAAGTTAAGAAATTGAGAGTAAATAAAAAATTGGGAATAATTATTTTGATTACTGTTTTATTAATTGTAATTGTATTTCGGTGTGCTTTTTTGTTTAAGCAGTCATTTTCTGCAAACATGGTTAATGCAGAACAGCTCGATTCTATGAACGATTGCTTGAATACATACATTATCTCAAAGAATTGTTGGAGATCTTCCGGTTCAGATTATATGCAGGCTATTGCTATTCCTGGGGTTACTGTCAACTCAAATATTATGGTTAATAGTGATGAATATCCTGAGATGACAATTCAGTGCTTTGATAATGTGGTTGTGCTTGTGACACATGATAGGATCCCTTCTACAAATTTTACAATAAAAGTAAATCATGATTAGTTTTGATGTTGTACCTTATACACTGCAAACTGATTGGAAGTGGGTCACAGAATGCAAATACCGAAGTAAGCACTCTATGCTATCGTGTTTGACTAAGGCACAATGTTCATCGTGTTGGGGTTGCATCTCAAGTGATTGTTTAGAATGTGTGTTAATAACAGAGCCACCGAAACTTATATTTGATCCAGTTAATTTATGCGATTTGCTGAAAGAGTCTGGGTATCCACCAGATGCCGCTGCTGATATTGCCTACTCAAATGAAGACACAGCTGGTGTTTATTATTTTTGTGAACCTTGTGCTAAAGATTTGCTACAGAGGAATCCAAAGGTTTATAAAAAGTGTGTGCAAATATCAGCTGATAAACGAGAATTCTTTAGTGAACAAAAGTTTTTGCATAAAGATCGCGCTTTTGTACGTAAAGCATTATTAAATACTTTTCCTGATGAAGATCCACGAATATTAGAGCAACAACTTGCTTTGTTCTGGATGAGAATAAATAAATTTTAACTAGCAGATGATATTACAAAAGGTATCATCTGCTTTAGCTTTTATTATGTTATAGTATTCGGTTGTCGTGTATTATAACAGCTGATTGGAGGTAATTATGACAAATTTAGATGTTATGAAACAAGCATTAACAGCACAGATAAACAATTTATCTGCACCTGATTTTGAGATAGTAATGGATACCATCCTTGGATTAAATGCTAATGTTGATAAAAATAAACTTTTGTTTAATGACACTCTTTTATTATCCTGCGCTAATTGCCGTAAGATTCTTGGTGAATGCCATCTTAATGGGGATTCTGATGATAGTGGAATTTCCGAGTGTCATCAACGTTTTGCTGAGTTTGCAAGTAGGCATTCTGCAGACACAGAAAAAGCTGTATTAACACTAGGTCAGCTTCGTAGTTTGTGCGATCAGACTTGCGCAGTTTCAATCTGTAATAAGGCTACGCCTGAGCTGACCTATGAGACTTTTAGTCAATTTAGTGAGATTCCTGAATCATATGATCATTATGAGTTGTATGGAGTTGGGATTACAGCTGTTGATTTATCGATCAATGGTAGAATCCACTGTGTACATGGGCTTGAGTTATTGATTAAAATTCCTTAATCCGATAGTATGTGCTAAGAGAGTACCTTAATGGTGCCCTCTTATTTTTTTGGAGGTATTTATGAAACTAGATGATTTTGCCTTTGCTTGTAATCACTTATGGTATAAACTCTCACAGAAAGGCGAAAATACTAACTGGCTATGCTTAACTTTTAATCATGCTTTGCTCGATCGTATTGATTCAGCATCGGAAATGTCAGACTTTAGATGTTTGCACCCAGAAGATGACTGTTCATCAATGCATGATGTCTATACAATTATGGGGATTGATAAATTACGTCTTCCATCAAAGACAGCATTAAATAAATTATCAAGTGCCTTAAAGTTATCAATGTTTTTTGATAAAAATTGTATAACCTCAGCAACGAGGTCTGAGAATGGAAAATTATTAAATTTATTCTGTTTGGATGGAAATGAAACTAAAGAACTTCCAGTTCTTGTGCTTCCGGTTTTGCGAACAAATTTATCTTATGACAAATTTAATAATAACGCAGAGTCTTTAAAGTATTTGCTTAACGCAATATGTCGAAATGGCAATTTTCTTCCGTATAGTAAAACAACAATTTTGTGCCAGCAGGTGTCTTTAAGATTTGGTGACCTGCAGAATCCAGCACCAATGCAAGAAGAGTTATCAAAAGTATATGACAAGCTGGTATTTAATGCTTACACTTCAACACCGCCTCGATTTTTGAAATTTGTAACTCTTGATAGGTATACTCCTGACACAGGTATAACAACTGTGTTAATTATCCTGGAAAGAAAAGCTTATTTTGAAGATGAAAATTTCTTAAGAGCTAAAATTGATGTGATGTTGTCATTTATTAGAAAGCATGTTTGGCCACTTACTGTGAAATTTGGCAGTTTTCAGCTTGTCAAGCCATTATGCATACAGCAGCCTACAAAAGATCCACTAGATGATTGCTTTATTGATCCACCGCCTGAGGATACAGAACTTCCTGTGAAAATGAACATATGAGGAGGTTTTACTCTTGAAGATTCATAAACATTTTCTAGTTGTTGCAGTTGCCGTTTTATCATTAATTCAAATTTCTGCTTTTGTTGCTGCAATTTTATTTATTTTAGCAGAATGCTTGGCATTGCCACAGAGTAAATTGCTTGCCGGCTTTATTATAGCTTCTGTTTGCATTTATTTCTTATTTAGCGAAATTTTGAGAATTTATTCAGATGATTCCTAAGAAGACCAGAACAGCGCAGTCTCTTAAAGCAGATTTATAAAATAGTGTAACTTAGTAATAATTACGCAATAGGAGGAATTTATGCTAAATAATGGACTACGACAAGATTGTACAGTGAATGTTGTGACCATTGGCACACATTTATGGTACAAATTGCATGAATCGCAGGATACAATTTCTTACATGTGTATAGAAGGTATTTCTGCACAAGGCAATTTGATCAAAGGTCACGACCTTTAGATTTTAATTGACTTCATGTGAATAATCCTGATTCTGCTTTTCACAGTCTAACTTTGCTTGATGATATACAACTTATTTCTGCGAATAATATTTCAGATAGTCAGTTGCATTAAGCAGTATTTAAGGTGGTGTTATTATGGAAGTGATACATGAACCAAATGCTTATGAACGTGCAATACTCAGCAAGTCACATCTTAATGCTGATAAGTGGAGAGTAGTTGCAAAATATGGCAATACACTCGAGGTTATTAAAAATGGTAATTGTCAAAGAAGAGTCTTAAAGATTGGAGTAAAAAAATGAGAGACAGAACAATTCTGCTGGAGAGTTTTGATGAGATTAAAATTCTTCAGCAATTTCTTTATATGGATGCTGATAATTCAGTTTCTATGAAAAATAAACTTGGAGTTATAGTACAGATCAGATTAACTGATGATTTGCAGTATCTTGGAAAGAATTTGCAATTTCCAAATGTTCCTGAGATGAATTTTGATGGAGAAATGAATCTTAAAGTATTCAGGGAACTTATTCAACAGCTGAAATTACAGCCGGCTATTTCTAATACTTCTCGATTCAAATCACGCTGGGAAGAGATTTGCGAGGTTACATTAGCTAATCTTGCACTTAATAAATAAGGAGATATTCAAAATGATAAATAATAGAATTAGATTTTCTACTGCATCAGTATTAGCTGATATTGATGGTGTCCCAACACTTGTAAAAAGTGCGGCAGCTTCAAAGTGCTATGAATACTGTTTAAAACATAACTGGGTTACAGAGACTGGTGCAAGTCTCAGGATCATTGATGCTTGCAGCGCACCCCACTGTTAGGAGGTAGCTGATATGCACGAAAAATGTCCATTCTTTGTGGATAATGGGATTTTGTTTATTAATGGCACACAAGTTCATGATTTAGCATCTGTACTTGATACTACCACAGGAGAATTGCTTGCATGCGGTGATTATAATAATGATAATCTGCAGCAAGTGTTTTCTGATGCTTTTAAGCGGTATATTAGCAGCGGACAACGCGAACATGCACACTCTTTAATGATTGTACATTACAATGAGCATGATTTTAAGGATCTTGATTCAGTGTGCTCAATAGCTAATTATGAATTAGCGTGTGATAATAAGGAAAAACTAAAAGAGATTGCTTTTGCTAAAAGCACTGAATTAGAAAGACGAATTCCTGCTTTTCAGCGGCAGGGCTTCTAAAATAAACTGCGTGTCAAGAAATATTTACTCATGGCACGCAGTTTTTATTTTAGATTGTTGCTTTAACTTGTTAGGAATTACTGGAAAGGATAATGTTATGATTTTAAGATCATCTGATGATATCGTTTCATTTATATTTTTCTGCATTGCGCTGATATTTATAGGCAATGCCATCATTCACTTTTTAAAACGAATGAGAGATCGCAAACGTGATCTTGCTGCAGCTTTAGCTATGTCTGAGGATCCAAATACTATTTATTACATAGATCACGTGCAGGCTTCTTCTGACTTTGATTTTAAATCATATTATATTCAGCATAAGCATCATGTTTTGGTTTTTGCAATTCCGGATGAGAATGCTGTTTCGATTTTATCCATATAATACGAGGTTAAGTAATGTTTGCTATATTATTTGTTTTGATAAGCACGATGCTTTTATTTGTGATAATTCATTTCCTATTTAAAGGATCTGAGATTGTACTTGATATAATTATCGCTTTGTTGCTTTCATTGTGCTTGTTTTTGCCTGTTGGCAATCACTTTTTGCATTTCTTTACTATAAAAAGATTTTAAACAATACTCAGTTATGGAGATTTTATGAAACGAAATTTACAAGATGATTTAGATGCAATGATTTATCTTCTGTCCAAAGGTAAACCATACAATGATTATTGGCATTATTATAGTTTCAAGTTTTTGAATTCACAGCTACATAGTTATCATGCTTATGTAGCTCCTTTAATTCAAACACTTGAGCAAAATAAGTTAATTACGACAAAGAAACTTTCAAGGCTTAGATATATTTGTAAGATTGAAACTAAGGATATTCCTTCAGATGACTGGTTTCGCGGTTATAAAGACAGTTTAGAGAAACGAATTGCTTCAAGATCTTATCAAACAGTTCCAATTGCTAATGGCATTAGCATTAAAGCACCTACTATTAAGCATAGAAAATATAGCTTTAATGATACAAGTTCAGGTAAAAGTTTTGTGATGCCAAATCAGTTCTCAGATCTCAGTGTGAGAGAAAGCTCTATTTTGGCAAAGCAGCAGGTTTCTTATTTAACAGTTAGAGAACGAATGTTGCAAAAGGATGGAAGGTGATTGTGTGAAAAAAGTTTTAATGATCATTGCTATCATTGTTTATGATTTGTCACCTGTTGATCTATTTCCAGGTCCAATAGATGATGCCATTGTAACAATTCTTGGGTTTTTATGGACGCGTGTTATGACAACTAAAGCAGTAGGTACTTCAGGTACAGAAGCTACCGAAACGCATACTGGGAGCATTCCAGCGTCTACTGTTCTAAAGCATGTGAATACAAAGTCTATTCATAAAACAGATGCTCCAGAGAAAATGTAGGAGGTTGCATGACTGATTTAAAAATAACTTTAGAGATTCCTGTTTCTGTAAAGTTTTTGACTGGTACTTTGTTCGGCGAAAAAGTTTTTATGGCACAGGTGTCAGACAAATTAATAAATGACGATCAAAGAGTTGTTGCTGAGTTTCCTGAGAATGTTGAAGATGTTAGTACATCATTTGTTCTTGGAATGTATTCTGATCTGAAAAGAAAATATGGAAGTACGAAAGCTTTGCAAATGATGACTTTATATAGTAGTTGTCAGGATCTCAATAATAAACTTCAGAAAATAATTGATGTTTATGGTTTATCTGGTAACAGTTAATGGCATTGAATTATTTTTATGATTGAGGTATTAAACGGAGGATATTATGATCTATACAACATATTTTGGAAAATTGAATAGTAGAGATTTTGACAAAGCAAAGTTTACTCCGATTGCAATTTGTGCAAAGCCACCAGGGGGATATGCAGGCAAGTGTTTTAGTAGTCTTGCACCGCATTATGATTTCTTTATGCAGTACAAGAAAGATGGAGAGTTCACAACATTTAGCGAGCATTATAACGCTGAAGTTCTTGCAAAGCTAGATCCTTCTTTTGTTGGGCGTCAGCTACTTCTTATGGCAGATACAGGAAGATCACCAGTAATGGTGTGCTATGAGAAAGATCAAGCTACTTGCCACAGATCTCTAGTGGCTGCTTGGTTACGTAAAAATGGTTTTGAAGTGAAGGAGATTTAATATGGAATTTGTATTTTTATCAGATTATGCAGGCAACTGGAGAGCTGGTCAGGAAGTGGAAGTTACTGAAGTTCCAGGGCACGCTGCAGAATTTTTAGTTGATTCAGTTGCTCTTATACCAAAGAGCCGTTTGCTGCAGCATGGATATTTTAACGAGAATCCACCTGATGCTGTTAATTATTTTATTTTTACGGATCCTTATATGAAGTTTCAGGCAGGTGATATTTACCCAATCGTTCTTGATAAGGATGGCAGGGCTGGGTTTGCAGGCTTAACAATTGATACAGACTTGCTTTATACATTAGGGCATTTACAGTATGGCAGTACACCGAAAATTGAGGATACACTTTGTGTGATACTGCATGATCTGCTACATGAGTGCTACAAGGATGAAAAGTCTGCTTATCCATTTATTTCAGGTCAAGTCAATGATATGGTGCTGAATACCAGTATAGAAAAAGCAGTCTCTTTCTTAAATGCTTTAGTGAGAGAAAGCAGAAAGTTTGTAGAGGAGAAAGCAGAACTTTTACCTGTTCAAAAAGGAATTGTTGAAAGTTACCTGAAAACAGAATTGACAAGAGATGAATGGATAGCAATGATGCATGATTGGAATGCTTTTTCTAAAGATCCTGCTAGGTATAACAGTGCTGTGATTGTTGCTATGGTTGAGCAGTGGTTGTCCGATTACAGAAAATCGGAAGCAGATACACCAAAGACAATTAATGTTTAAGGAGCTGCTATGCAAAAAGCTAAAGTCTTGAATAAAGTTATCGATATTATCAGCATAATTTTGACAGTCTTGATTTTACCTTGGCTGTTTTTAGCTGCTCTAATTGCTGTGCTATTCACTAATGGGTCAAGTCAAGATTAGAATCATGTAAATTTTATAGATCTCTTTTGTTTTCGATACGCATATTTTCATCTTTAACGTATGCAATAAGTGATAAGATTATTACTCTAATGAAACCAGGGATTACTTTGCGCTCAAGGATAAATTGAATTATTTTTATAACTATGACCTCTTGCAGTCCGTTTAACACAAATTTTGAATTTGTAAAGGTCAGGAAAGGAGATTTTATATGATTGAATGTATTCGAACTACTGCATCAGTTAAGCTTACCAGATCATCAAAGTTGACTACATCTAAGCAGGATGCCAATGGTAAACAGACAGCAGTCCACACAGTTAAATCTAAATAATTTGTTTGGATGGTAATGATACAAAAGTCATTACTATCATTAAGGAGTTTTATTATGCAAACAGCAATTTTGGTAATTCTAGGTCTTGTATTTATTATTTTCGGATACTGGTTGGGTGTGCTTCCAGTGACGATGATAGTGAAGTTGGTTCAGTTGGTCGTGCCACTAGCGCATTCTTATTAATTATTGGTTTGATTTTGTTGATTTTAGCTCTTTTTGTTCCTAAACAGAATAATGGGCATAAACGTCTTGAGTCTGAGGCTATTGAAAAGTCTGGAGATGAAAGTAGGCTCTATGCCAATGGTAATTTTGAAAATAATATGGATATGAATGAGCTTGTCCTTAAAGATTATACTGTCACTGTTGATAAAGATAAGATTTACTTAAAGGAGAAGTATTAATGAAAGGTTTATTACTTGACACAGAAGAGAACCAGATTAGAAAAGTTGAAGTAAATGAGCTTCATGATTATTATAAGGCAATGCATTGTGATTGCATCACTGTTGTGTATACCGAACTCGAAGGTCAACAGCTTGCAATTATTTGTGACGATGAGGCTCTTTGCAAAAGTGGCTGCCTAATTCCTACAGTGAAATTGTCATCAGGTGACACTATTTTTAATAGTGTCATTTTTGCTGCTGTTGAGCCAGGGTCTGATGATTTTAGTGATCTTCCTGAAACATTGGAGAATTCTATTTTACAGAAAGTAGCACATTCAGATTCAGGTCGAATTGTGGTCCTACTGTAGCGGATGTTGTGATTGCGTGCCAAAAATAGGCATGCAAACACACATTAATACTTCAGTTTTTAGAGTAAACTATTATAAAGGAGATGCTTTATATGTCTAATAAATGTATGCTTGCAGAAGATGATTTATCCTCCAGTGAAACCAAGGCTACTGATGCTCTTAAGATTTCAGTTAGACCAGTTGTGTGTGATTATGGTATTTATGAAAATGATAAGCTTCTTACAGTTATAAATAATCGTTTCAATGCACTTTTGATGAAGGCAATACTTGTGAAAGATGTCAAATATGGACAGGGACTCAATGGAAATCCAAAATTTTCAAAGGAAGATTTTCAGGCATTGCTTGATGCATTAACAGCAAAGGAGGACAGATAATGGGAGATGGAGATTTAGAAACAACAGGATGCTCTTTTGCAGATGCAAGACGAGATTGTGATGGCGATTGGGATACTTATTGTACCAAGTCTGGAGATTGTCCTTATCAGGATTGGAAACGTGATTGTGACGGCGACTACATTGTATTTTGTCGTGCATGACAAGCTTCAGATGCTTAAACATTATAAGAAAGGATAGATATATGAAAAAGACAATAACACTATTAATCATTTTTAGCTGTAGTTTTATCTTTGGTGTTTTACTTGGTGGCTGTGAAATACCTGACACCGTTAATGCTGGCGCTGCTTTTTTCAATGATAAAAGTTCATATCGTTATGGTGGTGATACAATCTTTTTACCATTAAAATCTGGTACAATCGATGAAGGAAGTAGTTTTTGCTATTTCACTGAGTTTGTTAAGGTAGATGATAAAACTTTATGGATTCAGGATCACATAACAAACTGTGGGCTTTCTCTTACTCAAGAGTTCAATCAGGATGGTACAGCAAAAGTTTATACTGGAAATATTAAAGATCTTGTTAAAGAGTGAGCGGTGAATTTATGAGGCTATTAAAAAGTTTTGGTTTTGCAATTTATTTCTTGGTTGTTCAGTGTATTGTTACTGGATCTTACCTGCTTTTACGATTATGGTTTGATACTACTTGGTTAAATGCAGTATCAGACACATTTTACAATTCAGGTGCTGTATCACTTGCTTATCTTAAGCTGATTGCACAAGCCTGCTTGCCAGCAATGCTTATTGCTGATTGCATAGCATGCATTCCAATAATCGTGTTTCAATTAAGGCAGCATTTGGCAGTAGTTCAAAAGCCGTCAATTAAAAGCTTTCTTGTAGTTTCAACACTAGCTTTAGTACTTAATGCCATAATTTCTGTAATTGTTAGTCAATTGCCTAATTCGGCATCATCTTCTTTTTACAACTCATTAATGAATGCTTTAATATGCGATAATCATTTTTTAGTTTTTCTGGTTTCTGCAGTTGTAGCACCTGTTACTGAAGAGCTGGTGTCTAGATTTTGCATCTGTAAGGTATTGTATGCCAATAGAAGACTATTCGGAATTATAGTTTCAAGTCTATTGTTTGCACTGGCTCACTTTAATGTAATTCAGAGTACTTATGCTTTTATTCTTGGATTGATTCTTGGGTATATTTATGTACACAGTGATTTTAATCTGGCACTGCCAATTTTGTTTCATTTCATTGTAAATGGTAGCTCTGTTCTTTATGAGTATTTTAGCAAACCTACAATCATGCTTGGTATACTTTTCATACTTTTTAGTATGACATGGTTATTTCTTTGCAGGTTACAGCAGCTATTTGGGAATACATCACGTTCTCTTTGTGTTTAGAGACTTTGTTGCATTTTGTTAACTCATTGTGTTATTATTTATTTGGAGGTGAGGCTATGGCTGATAAGGATAAACTGATTCAGATCTTACAAAAATTTGATGTTGACGAGTTATGGGTTTCTTTTGATGATTTATATTCTGCAGATCATACAGACTCTAATGATTGTGTGCTTGCTGTGAAGAAAAGTGCTACTTATGCAGATCAGGATTTTAAGAGAATTTGGGCACCATTAATGCAATTTTTTGCGCCAGCTTATGACGATGATGATGACGCGGTTGCTGCTAGTGTTTACATAATGATATATGCTATCTATGGTAAAGAGCCATCAGATCAGCAGGTTTTTGAAGATTATAAATCTAAATGTCATTTAGTTTATACAAAGGATGGTGGTTTGATTGGGTGAAAAGTATAGTTTATCATGTAAGGAAATTAAGAATGCTCAAGCAATGATAATAGAGCAATTGCATAATTGGCAAATAAGGAAAAGTATCACTTCTTTGGTACTTTTCCTTATTTGGTTGTATGAGTTTCTTGAAGTTATTTCAGTTAATAATACAGGTAAGACAGCTAATCGAAAATCTGCTATTTCTGTATACAGCGACACAGAGATAATCGCTAAGTTATTTTCACTTAGATCTACATTAGTGCATAAATTTTGGACTATTGAACAAAGTTCAATTTCTGGTTTTTATAACCAATACGAAAATGAGCTCATAACACTTGTGACTATGGTGTGCTATAGTGATGTCTCAGCATATGTTGATCCACGATTCCGAGACTTGCCAGATAAGATGAATTTATAGTCTTGGGTGTGTAAAAGCCTGCAGTCAGTGCAGGCTTTTTATTAAATATCTTTTACAAGATCTTTCCAGTATGCAATTCTTTTCTTTATTATTTTTGCATCAGTAGTTCCGGATCCTCCGAATGCTCTATACTTCTTATTATTTTTGTATGTATCAGAGAAGCTAGAAAGTACAACGCAATATTTTTCAAATTTCTCAGTATTATTCATGAAAGGTTTAGCCATCATAATTATAACAGGTAATGACGTTGCCGGTATGCGCAATTTAGTTTCGTTAAATTTTTTGTCAAGAAGGCTTAAAATCTTGTCAACCTCTTTTAGTTTATTTTGTTGTTCTGTAGTGATGTTAAGCAGGAATGCATCAATATCCTGTTTCCGAAATGAAGTATAATCATGCTTATCATCAGTACAGATCAGCATTAAACTCTGTCTTATGATATCACGATCGGTTGCATTTTTCTTTTGTGCCAATGTTGTATTAATCTTAATAAATTCATGTTCAGCTAATTGTCTGACAGTTTCACGTAATTCTTTATTTTCATAAACTGTTCGCATTTGCTTCGCATTTAATGATTTTCCAGAGTTTAATCCTTCAAACAGATCCAGTATATCCTCTTCAGATGCATCTACTAACTCCATTACATGAATTTCTTCATTCAGTAGAGTTTGCTGAGTTGGTTCATCTAATTCGGAGAACTTCTTTCCAGCAAGTTCTTTCTTTTGCCCTTTGACTATAACTGGTTTTGTGTCTGATGCAAGTGCAAATTCATCAGCTATAAAATCTCTGAGCGTTGAGAATCTTTGAATTCCATCAAGTAAAGAATCATTACCTTTAATTCTTTCCGCATAGGTAAACGTCAGCGGAATTCTCTTTAACAATAGTCTAATGAATTTTGCCTGTTGTTGTGCATTCCATTGACCCTCTCTTCTTTGTAATGGATGATTGAAAAGCACTTCATTGTTTTTAATAGCATAAATCCATGCCTGGATGGTTTTTGTCTGTAAATTGGTCTCCATGAACTCCTCCTTAAATTTTTCTTATTTATAACAGTAGCACATTTAAAAATAAATGTAAATGTAAAAACTGTCAGTCAGTTGGAATTTTGAATCTTCTCTACAGGTTTCGACATTTGTCAGAACCAATTTACGTAGTTGAGATAGATATAAAATTGTAATACAACTTATTTAATTGGAGGATTTTATGAATAATACATTTATTTTATTGTGTTCTGAGAGGCCGAACACTTGTATGAATTGCCCTTGTGCTTCTGTTGTTATTAGTGACGCTAAGAAGTTTGTGCATTGCAGTTTAGTAGGAAAAACATTAGTTTCCTCAGATTCATCTTTCATCTTTGATGAATGTCCATGCGTTTCATTGTCTGATTTAAAAAGCACCATAGAACAGGCAGATAATAATGGTGACTTAAATCCTGACAATATTGCACAGATGAATTACGTCAATGGTTGGAACAGCTGCTTGTCTCACTTAAGTAATTTGATAAAAAAGCAGAACGAAATCGAATCAATGAATTCAAATGCATGCCAGCTGACTGGATCTGATCAAATGGAAGAGAATAAATCTTCAGATTTGTTAAGACAGAATATTGAAGATGAGAATGTCAAAAAACCTGTTCATATTCTGGCAAGACATGATAAGGTTTTTCAAAAAGCCTTTCAACATTTAAAGGATTATAAAGCTAAGCATGGTAATTTGTGTGTTTCACAACGTTATGTTTGCTCTGATGGTTATAAACTTGGAGATTATGTTCATTGAGCAAGAGCTACCCTTAAAGGAAAGAGAACATCATTTCTAACACAGAATGATATTGATCAGCTTAACTCAATTGGTTTTGTTTGGGACATAAGAAAGTATCAGTGGGATATTGGCTTTGCTCATGTTCAAAAATATTATGAGCGTTTTGGCAACACACGAATCACTTCTAATTACGATGATCCAGATGACGGTTTTCATACTGGCAATTGGTTTTATCATAATTGGCTTGCATGTACGGATCCTCAGAAACGTAAGGTCTTTTATGAAATTGATCCAGATTGGGGTAGAAAAGTTTCCACTGGCAAGTTGGATAAACAATCAAAGGCACTTAGTGTATCAAGTCATGACAACAGGACAATGGAAAACAATGAAGTTACTGCTTCTAGCGTAAAACAGGAAATACAGAATCTTGTAGATCAAAATCTTGGTATTCAGGAAATAACATGTGATTTACGTGTTTTACGTTGGACTCAGGGCTATAACATAGCGAAAAAGTATTTTGCATTATGTCACAACCTTTGCGTTTCTGATTCTTATCAGACAAAGAGTGGGTTTCCACTTGGAGAATGGCTGAAACGTCGTCGTGAAGAATATTGCAATGATATACTATCTGCTCGTAAGATTCAACTGCTAGATCAATTGAATATGATATGGGATAAGGGTTCTACAAATATATTACACCATTTACAGAAATAATTGGAGGCATTTAATGAAACGCATTGACGATTGGGATAGAGGGGTTAAGCATTGCGAAGATTATATTGCTGCTCATGGTGATTTGCTTTGCAATTGTAAGTATGTCGCAGATGATGGTTATAATCTTGGACAATGGATTTCGAGAAAACGGCATGCTTACAAATTAGGACAATTAACAGATTCAGAGATAGCCCAACTGACCAGATTAGGTGTCTTACATCGTAAATCTGAACGTTCATGGGAGACTGGCTGCAAGCATGCTGCTGAGTACATAATGTCTACAGGTAATTATGATGTGCCATTTGAATACTGTTGTGCAGACGGATTTCGGCTCGGTGTTTGGGTCTCTTATGCAAGAAATTGTCTTCGTAATCCAGGTCAAAGAGAGCTGTCAGATTCACAACGTATAACGTTTTTAAGTCTTGGTATTCCACTTAATAAGCATGAAGATTCATGGCTTACAGGTTTTGAGCATGCAGAGGTTTTTTGGCATTTACATCAGCATCTTAATGTACCAGCTAAGTTTGTTTGCGAAGATGGGTACCGTCTTGGTGCCTGGATTAAAAGACAGCGTAATAACTTTAGATATGCAAATGAAAAACCAGAAATAACAAGAAAGATGATTTTGCAGCATAGCATAAAGCTCAACAGAATTGGTATGTTGTGGACTACTAATGAAATTCAGTGGTGTAGAAATTTTTTCGCAGCACTCGACTTATATAGCACTCACGGATATTTTAGCGTTTATGATGCTAAAAGTGGCTATCAAATGTCACAGCTTAGAGAATGGGCAAAGATGACTAAAAATTGTCTTTCAGGTAAATCTGATAAATTTACCAAATTGATAAAATTATACGATGAAAATTTAAAAATGTTGTTTGGAGGAAAAGTATGCTAAATTCAATAATTGGCTTCATTATGGCCAATATTAAGTATGTCATTTTAATTTTGGCTGGTATTTTTGTTTTCAAGAAGGTGACACATACCATATTGAAAATTGTGATCATAATACTGTTAATACTTGTGTTTGTACATTTTACAGGTTTTACACCGGCTGGGGTTATTGGAGTCCTCAAAAATCTTTAATACAGTGTCAGTATAGCGTACAAGCAAAAATGCAAAACCAAAATATCTAAATGACGGTGTTATATAAAATTGTCATGATAAACAAGGTTGTATTCCTTGTAGTTATTCTTCTTACAATCAAGCACTTGTGATTGATTGCTGTTTGCATAACACCTAATTTTTGTATGGTATGCATGGGGTCAAATCTATGCATACCATTCAGGGCATTGTCGTGTCCTAGTATAACAATTCCTTATGCAGTAAATGTGTTACAGCTTTTACTGCATTTCGCCCATTTGGGCCATTAGCTGGAGCTAGACTCCTTAAGCGGTCTGCAGTAGTGCACATTACTGCAGACCATTACACGAATTTTGAAGAGAGCTGGAAAACCAGTTCTCTTTTTATTTTCGGTTTATTGACTTTATTTTTGTAATTTTGGAGAATTTAGTGAATGTTATTAAATGATATTGTGAAAAGCACAATTGCAACCATTACAGCTTCAAATGAGACTGCGAGTGTTACCTTGCAGTCTGAAATTGTACCAATGTGTCAAGAAGATATTGATTTTTTACAGTCCTCTTTTAAGGGTAAACGTGCACCATCTTTTTGTGCCATGCATTTAATTAAAGATGATGAAAACGTGATTATATTTGCAAATAGTACGGCAACTTGTAATTTAACTATCCTATATGATTTCAAGCCATACATATGGGTTAATGTTACTATTGTAAAAATGAATTTACCTAATCTCGGAACATGCCATGTTGCTTTTAGTTTCGATGATGTTTCTACTTTTAATAGAAGATCTGAATTTAGAGTATGGCTTGGGTGCGCTGGTATAGCGACATTTGGAGATTCTCAAGTTCCACAAGATGTGTTTGTCAGAGATTTGTCACCATCTGGTGTAGGTCTTATGGGACCAAATGATTTATCTTTGGCAAGGTATACTCCAATTCATTTGCAGTTTAGGTATTCTTTAACTAAGCAATCAGATCCTAAACTGTATACTATCGACGCTTCAATTGTGCGCTGGACACCAATTAATAGTAGCAAGTATTTAATTGGTTGCCATATGAAATCACAGAATAAAGATTTGACTAGAATGTTATATGCAAAGCAAAGACAAGATTTAAAATATGAACAGGAGCATGCATAGTAATCGAGCTTCATTTTTGCATTATTTGCAGAAATGGAGGCTTAAATGATTTTACAACTTTATGACATTAAACTTAAAGATGATATTCCAACTCTTTTTAAAGTTAAGAATTTTAACATTCCGGATGCGAATTTTAATACACCATCCATGGTTACAACAATAGTGCGTGATCTTTTTCATACAGATACATTGGCTGACGAGTTTACTTATTTACTTACTTTTGATAATGCTATGCATCCACTTGGTATTTTTGAATTATCAAGAGGTTCTGTTAATTTCTGCTTGGTTTCAATGAGAGGTATTTTTATTCGTGCTCTACTTACAGGTGCATCTTCAATAATATTATTGCATAATCATACCAGTGGTGATACATCACCTTCGAGAGCTGACTTTAAAACTGCAATAAGATTAAAAATTCTTGGCAATGTTTTAGAAATTCCACTGCTTGATTTTTTAATTATTGGCAAAGATTCTTATTACAGTATGCAAGAGAATAATTTTAGAGATACACTTAATTAGGTTAGTATTTGCAATTTTCTAGAAATTCAGAATTGTAATTACAACAAGATTGGTGTATATAATAGTGTGATATAATGTAATTTGATGGAGGTGATTTTATGTTCTGGAATGGTAAGAGAGAAGTAACAAAGCAGGATATCAGAGATATTTATGCTGAAGAGTTGACAAAGCAAGGTGCTAAAGAACTTTGGACTCTAAACCCTACTAATTTTGAGACCAGAGAAGTTTGCCCAGATGTCGTAGTTGTAACAGATAAGCCATTTGATACAGAGCGATTACGAGCATGCTATGAGGATGAAGATTTTACAACGTACCTTTCAATTCGGGTGAAACATGATATTCATGAAATGGATGGACTGTTTAAAACACCATATACATGCATGTTCAGAGAGGGGGCTTGGCAGGATGCCAACTAGGCAACCAGTAACTTTTGAGATGGTTACAAAATGGAATATTATTTTTAAACAAATACAACAGGATTTAAATGAGTGCACTTGCATTAGTGCACTCATTTCTTTTATCACTTATTTGTATGAAGTATCTATTGTAACAATGACATTTAAGCATTCTCCAGGAAAAATAGCTTCTTATAGAGAAGTTTCAAAATGTTTACCTTGCACAAATAATATTTCCATGCTTGTCATGCTTCGAAATAAATTAATTCATGAACTATATGATGTTGATAATGTAATAGCATTTATCAAGGATGGGATTACTGATTTTGGCAAGGAAAATTGTGATTTTTTGTCAGAACAGTGCTTTAATTGGGAAATTGATATCTGGTATGAGTTTCAAAAGGCATTTCTAAAAATTGGAGATTGTCACTTAAATTCTCCTGAGAAAATGTCATTTTAGGGAACCAAGCGGGAATCCTTGGTTATTTAATTGCCGAGATGAAAGCGTTATGATAAAAGCAACCGAACATCAGGTTTCTTTTATCAGCACTTTATGCTATACTATGTGTATGAAAGAAAACCTTATACATTACCGTACTTCGGTATGCAACATCAACTACCATGTGGTATGGTCTGTCAAATACCGCAGGAAGGTCCTGACATCCGAAGTGGAATCTTATATGAAAGAACTCATCCAGCAGATCGCAAAAGAAAAAGGATTTACCGTCCAGCTTTTTGAATGCGGTGAATGTGATCATGTACATTGTTTTGTTACTGCACCACCGAAACTGTCTGTGACAACCATTGTGAAATACTTGAAGGGTATCACAGGGCGGAAACTTTTTGAGCAGTTTCCTGACCTGCGTTCTAAACTGTGGAAAGGGGAACTCTGGAACCATTCCTATTATTGCGAGACGATCGGTTCTGTATCGGAAGAAAACATCCGCCGGTATATTGAACACCAGAGCAAATCTTACTGAAAGGAGAAATGTTTATGCTGCTGTCACATAAGACATCTGTAAAATTAACAGAAGACCAGGCAAATATCATAGGGCATATGTGTTATGCAGCATCCAAGCTCTGGAACGTCTGCAATTATGAAAGACTTCATTACAAAAAGACGGAACCTGATGAATATCCTGACTGGTACTACCAGAAAAAAGCACATAAGGACGACTTGTGGTATAAGCAGCTGCCATCACAGACTGCACAGGAAGTATGCAAACTTCTTGATAAGGCGTGGAAATCTTTTTATCAGCTGCAGAGAACACATGGTGTTGCAAATCCAAACCCTCCAAGATTCAAACAGGAGAATATTGCAATCACTTACATGCAGAACGGCATCGTTCATTCCGAAGGTGACAGTACCGTACGACTTACGCTGTCGAAACAGCTGAAACAGTTCATGTCCGGGCAGTATGACATCACAAACAACTTTCTTTACCTTAAAAATAAGATTTTTAAGGATACTGATGTTATCAAACAGATCCGGATCTATCCTCCGGGAAACGGAATCTGCACGGTGGTTGTTGTGTATGAAGTAAATGATGCCGTTATGCTTTCTGATAACGGAAGATACCTGTCTGTTGATATCGGACTCCATAACCTTATGACCTGCTATGCCCCATCCACAGGAGAGTCTTTTATTGCTGGCAGGAAATATCTTTCCGTCTGCCATTACTTTGACAAAGAGATTGCCAGTGTGCAGTCCCAGTGGTACAAAACGCAGACAAAAGCCGGTGTGAAATATCCAAAGATGTCAAAGCATGTGCAGAAACTGTATAAAAAGAAAAATGACTGTATCAGCGATTACCTGCATAAAGTAACACGGTTTATCGCTGAATATTGTCATGACAACGGTATCAATACTGTAGTGATCGGTGATATCACAAACATCCGTAAAGATAATAACAAAGGTTCTGTGACAAACCAGAAATTACATTCACTGCCATACCGGAAACTGTATATCCTTCTGGAATACAAGCTTGCGATGTATGGTATACGGTTTGTAAAACAGAATGAAGCTTATTCCAGCCAGACCAGTCCACTTATGTCGGAGGTCTGTAAAGAGAACGCTGAAAAGTCCAACCGTGTCAAGCGGGGCCTTTATACGGATGGTGACAAAAGATGGAATGCCGACTGTGTCGGAGCTTTCAATATCCTGCGACTGTACTTTCAGTCGAATGGAATAGAAAAACAAATGGACCCACTTAAGATAGCAGATCCATATGTAATAAAAGTAGCTGTTTAATAGCAGTATTGGTGCCATGGACGCACCCTGAATCTACGATCCACAAGGACCGCACATCAGATGCTCGGTTATTCAATTGCCGAGTAGTTCACAGGAAATTCAGTACCGGTATAAATACGCAGCAAAATTTATATAATTTTGTAATTACATAGAAGATAATAAATAAGCGATTTTGGGAAATTCAGAACCTGAAATTGCTTATTGTGTTTTCTATATAATTTTGTAAATCAAAGATTGTTAAATCTGATGATTTAGTGTTTTTGCTTGAGTAGCTCAGTGGGAGAGCAGTGAGGCTGAGGCTTAGTGCAAATCGTATGCATGGGTTCGAATCCCATCTCAAGTATTACATACTTATAACTTAGTGTACATAAAAATTGGCAAGAAAAGTACATCTTGCACCTGTGAGTGAGGTATAAACTACATGTAGCATAAGTGATAGGTGTGTAAATGATTGAATGTTTTCTTATCATTCAGTCCTCCATTGTAAGTTCAAATATGGTAAGTTAAACTTGCCAGCAATTGGTTAGTGTAGACCTACCCCAAGTTTTGCACTAGCCATTCTTCCTCTATAGCTCAAAGGTAGAGCACCTGACTGTTAATCAGGTTGTTGCAGGTTCGAGCCCTGCTGGAGGAGTTGGTAGCAGTGAAGGAGTATTTAGCACAGTGCCAGGTGACTAATGGGCACTCACATTAAGCAAGGCAAGGGCATGCCGTGGGCAGCTACTATCCTTGTTCAGTCATTTTTATGACAGGTAGTTATTATTGAAAGTTGCGTGTGTTCTGAGAAATAACTACCTCCAGGCTAGGACACAACTATGAGTAAAACTTTAGCAACGGCTTGGTCCTTTCGTTTTTTGTCGTTATGGCGGAAATGGTAGACGCGCCAGATTTAGGTTCTGGTATCATGCAGATGTGTGGGTTCAAATCCCACTAACGACATTCTTCCCTGGGGGAGAATTTTATTGCGGGGTGGAGAAGTGGAAACTCACTAGGCTCATAACCTAGAGGTCGCAGGTTCAAATCCTGTCCCCGCCATTTTTGTTAAATTTTCTTTTTTAAGAAAGCTCTACAATGGCAACACCAAAGAAGATGACTATAGAAAATGGAAATACTGTATCTTAAGTATCCAATAAAGATCAGAAGTTACAAGAGCTTGCAATGGCTCTTATTAAGCATAAGACACCAGAAATTGTAATAGTACAATTTCTTTCAAACAGCGGATACGATGAGGAGAAAATTAACAAAATTATTGCAGAACTACAAGCAACTGAGAATCTTTGGAATGTTCATGTTTCCTGATCAGTGTTGGAGGTTTAAAAAAGATATGGAGAAAGCTTTTATTTTTATAAGTGTATTCATGTGTACTATTTTACTGGGATTTAGTTGTGTTACTTTTCATGCTATACACACTGTTAATGTATCAAATAATAAAAAATTAACAGAGGCATCAGAGCAAATTGAAGAGTACAGGGCTAAAAAAGAAACTTTAATCAAAAAAGCGAAAAAGAAAGATGCAGCTTATTACGTTGATGGTGTAAAGCAGGATACTGATTTTGATCCGGATGGACTAAATCTTGATGATTACAAAGTTGAATACAATGAGAATAAGTTATACTTCAAAAAGGTAGAGAAAGTTCAAAATTCTACAAAGAGTTATACAAATTTCATGCCATTGTTTTTACCTATTTTTCATTGATATTTTTTGGGCTATCGCCAAGCGGTAAGGCACAGGATTTTGATTCCTGCATTCGTTGGTTCGAATCCAACTAGCCCAGTTCGGAGTCTGCTACCACAATTTGTGGTAATACGGATTCCGGCAGCGGAAAGAGTTCCGCTTTATAAATTTATACCACATAGGCTTGGCAGTTAGAGAACTGCGGTTAATTGTGGTGATCGCGCATGCAACCGGGTATGCTGCGATCGTATTATTTTTGGAAGTGGTTAAGTCCTGTAATGTGAGCTTTTAGCATAAACGTTACTGGGTAAGATGAGTTGGACCACCGACTGTGCTGATGGGTGTTGAGAGCGCATGGTTTGTTTGATCAACAAATCAGATGATCTTATAATCATTGCAACGTATAGCGTGCGATGAAATCAGAGTGATCAACTGATAACTGTATGGTGACCAAGGGAGATGCTGATGATTATAAGGAATTTTCAGTAGCCATACTTTTACAGTAAATTGCTTGGCGCAGCCCAGAGCGTAAGAGATGGGAGGGGTAATCGCAGATGTAATTATGCTGGTGATTACAAGCATTTAAGATGGGAACGGGTAGGAATGAAGTGTGTATCCGATAGCGCGCATTGGATACATGCGACTATGAAATCATCATTCAAGGTGGTGGAGATGACTACAGGCCAGGAGGAGCATTTAGTTTGCATTGGCACTGTAGCACGAGGGAATGTTTATGCATTTGTGTAGGATGAATGATTTTATAGTATTGAATCAAGAGTTAACAAAGTGCTTTATTCGGTAGTTCTATGACTATGACATGTATACGAGATTCAGATCTTGATTTAATGTTTTTTATGAATGATACATCAAATTAAGCGAAATTAGATGTGTCTGAAAAAGCATAGATTGCTTGCAATTGGAACGCTGATATTTCATGGGGTGACACTATGACAAGAGATGATCGTGCGCTCAAAGATGCTATGGAAATTGTGGTGAGAATAGTATGAGCAAGTTATTACAATGTGCAAATGCAGCTTTAGAAGTATGTAAGATGGCTAAAGGAAAATTACAAATTGGATAGCAAAAGCAACTTCACCTACACTGAATAAGATTTTGATATAACAATTGAAAACGGAGATTTAAGGAGCAGAAAATCTGCTCCTTTTATTATGTACTTTGTTCATTAAGTGAAGAAAGGAATTATATGAAAAAGAAAGAATTTGTACTGCTACTGGAATCACTGACAATAGGTGGGAAGACGACAGTTGCTGTTGCATTGTGCGCTTCACAGCATAGAGCAAATATGTCCGCATTAATAAATAAGGGATCAACTTTTACTGTAGATTGGGCTTATGATGCTGATGTAAATGACATAGCTCTGCAAGATATTTTATTGAATTATCAAAGTGTGTTTGGCACAGAACGCAGTGAACGAATAAATGCTAAGCAATTTGCTGAAATATTGGACAGTGAAGCAGGAAAATATTTAAAGAATATTTTTGGGTTAGAGAAGCAAGATGATTTGTATGGAAGGGAATTGGAACAGTATGTTTTAGATGCTGTTGCTAAGTACGTGCAACATTGCGATAAGACTAAATTAGCAGAATTGTTTAAGAGCAAGATCTGCAGTCGGTTTATAAGCAGGATTAAAGTAGCCATACCGCCTGTCACAGGATTATGTAAGTTTCTGGATGAAAGAAATACCACATTGGTATTACGTGACATGCATGGTAACTTTGATAAAGATCCGGCTGATGTTGATGTAATTAGAACAAGCACAGATCAAGAATTAGGGATCGACTGCATAGATGCAATTTTGCTTCTAAGTACAACAGAACCATTTGCAAACACAGTAGCGCTTTACAAAAATGTTTATCAGTATACATTTGAATCAGTACCCGTTTTTATAATGAACCGTTTAAGCACAGTTTCTTCCTTGTATGATTGTGTGTACGGGTTGGATGCAGAGAATGTTACAGTAGAGCATGTTCAATCATTTTTACAGGCAGTCAAAGATGGTGATGAAAAAGGATTCCGAGAAATCCCGGCTACTTTTGTACAAAGTTACAAGCTATTGGAATTGCTTGGCGTTGGATATGTTGATGGGCTTGGTTTTAACTATAATCATAAAGATTATGAGAGCACAGATTTACGATACGTGTATCCATATGTGAATTCGTTATCACTAAGTCATACAGAACCTGATTACACAGCAGCTGATTATCATTTGTATGAGCTGATTGTACTCAAAAACATCGAAGGTATGATAGATAAAGTCTTTACATTTGATAAAAACAATTTATCAAATTCCAAACCTGAGAAGATTCTCTTATGATGAAGCAATTGCATTGAATGTATGCTAAAGGGGCAGATTTTCTGCCCCTTTATTTTGGGGTTGTATTTTGGTTTCGACAGGGATAGGAACATTTACAAATCGCTCGTGGGCAACCTACGTAATGGAAGAAAATTAAAATTAAACGCAAATACACGTTTACAGATGGCTGCCTAATTGCAGTTGACTCAGCAAGTAGATAATGCTGGTATCTTGTGAGTCGAAAGGACAAGCTTTGTGCGTTTCTTGGTAGGCTAAATGTGAAACCAAGTGGTGGAATAGACGGAAAAGATGAGACGCTTAAACCTACGCGTCTAACAGCGTAAAGTTTGTAAATAAGTATTATTTTTGGACAGGGGTTCGACTCCCCTCAGCTCCATTAACTTGATAATTGGATAGTGTAAGGTGCAGTACGGTTGAGGTACCGCAGTAACCGGTTATAGGTTTGTTACAACCTTACACATTAGGTTAAATTATCCTTGTTAACTATAATTAAAAATGGCACGTATGGAATGTGCACTGAAACAAAGAATGTTATAGTTTAATGAGTTACAATTAAATATGGCTTCACAACCAAATAAGATAAGGTGTATGACTGCTGAGATCATTTTGTGCGTTTCGGTACCAGGCAGTCGAGAGATTCAGTAGAGAAGAGTATCTTGCCTCACAATTATGTTAGGAGACCGCGAGTAGTAACGCACCGCCTGGATCGCAGAGAAACACATTTTGGACCATTAGCTCAGATGGTTAGAGCGTCCGGCTCATAACCGGATTGTCTGAGGTTCAAGTCCTTGATGGTCCATTGCATCTTTAGATGCTTATTTGCGTAAGGTTATTGATGGTAATCAATGCTAAATTCCCTTAAAAAGGTTTCTGTGATGAGCAGAGTAATATTAAACACGCGGTCTCGTGTTTTCGACCATGCGACTTACGTAAACAATAAATGAAGTGCATGATGCTGTCAGGCATGACTGAGGGGTTCGATTCCTCCTAGAAGTAAGGTACACATAAGATACAAAAGCAGTTTGAGTCTGCTCGCTTCATTTGTTTAGATTATTAAGCAGTGCTGAAAGATAGACAGGCAATCCACGTTCAATAGCGAGAGTGATCATGCGCCGTGCAGTTAACACGGAGTAGGGTGAGCTAATCTACACCTTGGGCGTGCGTAAGGTTGACTTGGTGACAAGTGTGCATGGGTGAGAGGCCTGTGCCTGCTTAGAAAAGGGAACTGGAGGGAACTGGAATGTCCTCCAGTTCCCTTTTTGCTTTTTAGGATGCCTCAATAATTACACCTAATTTTAATAGGTGTGTTTATTCATGAATTACCTTTAATTAATTGACAGTTTTGGTGTATCATACTATTATAGTAGTGAGAATTTTATTTTATTTTAATGATCTCTATGGGATAATGAGTAGGTGATAATATTATGAAGATTAAGAAATTAGTAGATTGTGCTGGGGCGGAAAGATTTGGGACTTGCGCTGAATGCGGAAAAGGATCTAAGGAGGATCCCGAAATGTTTAAAATAATATGGGATGGAAATAGCTCTATAATCTTATGTAAGGAATGCGCAGCTAAATTAAAAAGCCAATTATAAGACAATGAAATTTGTCTTCGAGGAAGAGTTGGGAGTGTAACATTACTATTGGCTTGTATGATGAGCTATTATCATTTTGTGAGGCAATTTTGACTGAAACTAAAATACCTTTATTTTTAATGGATGACCTAGGTCATCCATTTCTTTTTAGGAGGATTTTATGGAAAAAGATTTTGATGAAATTTTAAAGACTGAATACTCAAACCGGTTCGATGAGATACGAAAAAAACAAATGATAACGTCTTTTTACAAGTATGGCGCATTAAAAGACAATTATCAGAAATTCAAGTGTATGAAAGCACTTGAAGATGTTCAGCTTCGTATTCAAAAATATAAAGAAACTGGCAATACTGAATTTCTTGCAGATGCAGCTAACTTTCTCATGATTGAGTTTATGTATCCAAGTATTGATGGCGCAAAGTATACTCCAACTCATACAGGGGCCTGTGAGATTGCAGGTTTTAGCATTAATGAGATTAGAGCAGGTAAGTCATAGACAAAGATTGAATAGAGAAAGTACTGGTGTTATTGATAAATGCGATTTAAATTGAAGAGGTAATTATTATGACATTATATCATGTTTCATTTGGTTTACAAGAGATTGAAAAAGCTTTTATACCTAAAGTGCCTGAATCGTGCGCTGCAATTCTGGGAGAAGATGCAAAAACACCACGTATCTGCTTTTCTTCAAGTATAGCAAGGTGTATTCAGGCTACTGAATGCTTACCAGCAGTTGGAGAACCAATCACTGTTTATAAATTAGAAGTTGAACCAAATGATAGTAGTTTAATATCGCCAAAGGTTTTATACTACTCTGGTAAAGTACCGGATGCATTAGAAAATCATGAATACTGGTATCTTAAAGAAGTCAGTTTAATAGGTGAACATCGCATTATTACACACCAAGATTATGAGCTTTCACTCGCTTGGTCTGTAATAAAAATGCAGGATGTTATTAAAATTGTACAGAGTATAATAGATGCTAATTTTCTAGGTGTTAATCTGGAGATTTTTACTTCTGAGAGAAATTCAAATGCTATTTATAGAACTTTTTGCCAATGGCTTGATAGGAACGGTTTCTATTCTTTAGAGGATGAATTGTATGATAGGATCTCTGAGCTACCATGGGCACAGGTGAAAGTTGTTACTCGTTTGGATACAGTGAATTACAACGGTGCAAGATTCGGATTTGTTGCAATTGATAACAAACCTCATATTGCTTTTTCCAGCTCAGTGATGAATGCTGCACAGGCAACAGGTATTGTGTCAAATCAGTTCTTACTTTATGATTATAAGGAACAGGTTTTCTGTAGAAGTCTGACAGATGGCTTACACTGGTTCAGATGTGACGATTTAAAAGAGGTAAGTGAACCACGAAAACTTAAGATTTAAGAAACAGCACAGTGTACTTTAACTTTAGTGTAAATGGAGCAATAAAGATGTTTGAAAATGATATAAGAACTTGTCAATGTTGTAATAAGAAAATAGCGCGTAGTGATATGCTGTTCACGAAGGACTGCCATGGCATAACTTATCGTTTAGTATGTTATAACTGCTATAAGAAATTAATGGCTAAGGGGTATGATGGAGAGTATTATGATGCCAATGACGAAAACTTAAGTATTGATGATTACTAATTCTTGTATAGCCTTTAATTTCCGGTTTTGAGTTAAAGATAATGGTTTGTATCGTATTTTTATTAGTGTGAGGTTAATTAAAAGTGTTGAAGAGAAAATCTTCAACACTTTTTTGTTTTCTGGGTATTTACTACAATTTTTAGTTTGGGATAATCAGAACTCCAAACAGATAGCTTTACCAATATATTATTATAAGGAGGCATTAAAAGATGGAAAGAAATGAATTTATTGAAGGTTTTGGCAAAATATCTTCAGATTGCAATCGTATGACTGAAAAGCATGACATTCATTATATGATTGATAATACAAGTGCCGCTCCAAATGTTAGAGGTAGAAAAACACTTGTTATTATTATGGAAGAACTTGCAGAGTTGTCAAAAGAGGTTGCAAAAGCTTACAGGGACAAAGTAGACTATTTTAATTTACTTCAAGAGATGGGAGATGTTCTGATATGTTTGGATTCTTTGCAGGATATATTTGGAATATCAGATGAAGATCTACAAAAAGCTAAAAATGTTAAGCTAGCTAGAAATATGCAGAGAGTTAAAGATAACGGAACTTTTGATTAGAGGTAATTATGAAGAAGCAATTAATTTTATTATGTAGTATTGCATTACTTGGTTTGACAGTAATTGGTTGTGATGATGATAATGAAGCTAATTCATCTGAGTCTTGTGCCTCAGTGAGCGATAATGATTTGTTTGTACTTATTACTGAAGATAAATCTAATACTTTAACAGTGAATAGCAATAATTATCACCATTACTATTATTTACGTGATACTGGAATTGTTTACGCTGGTTTAATAGCACCTAATACTGTTAAAAGTGATAGTGAATTTATTTCTCCTGTTATTTCAGAGAATGGAAATTATTATCGTTATGATGTAGAGAAACTGCGAGTTGCGGAAGTAAATTAGCAATACTTAGAATATAAAGAGAGAATGAAGAAAACTTTGATAGCTAGCGTATTTACTGGTTGTGATAGAGCAACCTGTTATCATAGGTAAATGAGGGGTTTGTACAATGCGTGAAACAACAGAAACTCAGAAATTAAAGACTAAGTTCGTAAATAGGGATGTTGCTATTGGTGGCAATAAACAAATTTTAGAGTTCATAGCTGGGGTACGTTTTCAATGTTCCCCGGCTTGCTCCACAGATACAAGTATAGAAACTATACGTTATTTGTTTGAGGCGGGTTACTGTTATTATTTTGCACGCATGCTGGAAGATGCTTTCCCAGGTGGTGATGTGTGTTTAATGTATCCTTTTGGTCATATAACATATGTTTATGATGGGATTATTTATGATATTGGTGGCATAAGTGATGCTGAGTATGAATCACTTATTCCTATCAAGTATCTTGGCAATACAATTAGTGTTTTTAAGCACAATGGCAGCTCTGATGTTTCAAGAGAAGATGGTAGACGTATAGCTGATGAGTGTATTAAACAAGGTAAAATTATTGCTGGCAAGGGTTATTTTGAATTGACTAAGCGACCACAAAAAAATAAACCACAAAATAAAACAATAGTTTAGGAGGATTAAGTTATGAAAGATGAGAATCAACATTTTAAAATTACTAGTGTGCAGTGTACATATTATAAGCCAGGACACTTACGTCCTATTTTAATGCTGAAACCACATTATTCTAGTAAATGTAACTGCGGTTGCCACTTCTTTATGCATGTATTAGTTGTTTCTGATAGTGGAACAGAATTTGTTGGACTGAGCTGTATTAATTGCCACAGATCGGATATATGTTTCAAGGATGAAGCTGATGCTGCTTTAAAGACTGGAGTGTGGGCAGATTATGAAACTTTTATAGATAAAGCTATCTCGTGGGATTCGTACGTTGGTGCTGACGGGAAACCACACTTCATTGAATTTGAGCAGCAGGATGCTTGTACATGTGGCAGTTTAGAGTTTGCATATTATAAGAGAACTACAGACTGTAATGATATGCTTACTTGCTGTAACTGTGGACGTTGTATTCCTATAAGTAATCTACAACTTTCAGCTGTTCAACGTTCAACAGGAAAGGTTTTTGATCCAGAAGAGCGTGATGATTGGTCCGATGATGATCAAAAGATATATGATTCAATTCCGGAAAATGAGAGGTATACATATGGTTTGACTCATCGTAGTGTAGTCGAAACGTTTAAGAAGTTGCATTCAAAGAAAAACGAAGGAACTCCAAGTAAAATGGAATTCTAATATAAATGTGATGAATATTGCAACTAGTAATCTTAATTAGGCACAAGAGAAATGAAATTACAGTTAGAAAGAAGGTATATTATGAAAGTAATAGAGAAGAGAGAATATTCTTTTGATAACGAAGATTTAAAGCTTTTAAAAGAAACACTGCCAGACAATCCATGTGAAAAGTGCAGCCCTAGTGAACGTATGGTTTGCTGTGGTTGTCCAGATCGACGTGAATATGACAAGGTCATAAAAGTATATGAAGACCACAATATTTATGAAATAGCATGCGCTATTAATAAAGTTGATGCGCTTGTAGACGAGGAAACTAGACTTAAGACACAGATCCAAGCAGTGAAGCGCGACATTGCTTTAGCAATGTCGTCAATCCCTGATGAGATTTGTGCAGCTCTTAATTACGAAACTCCTTGCCACAGGGACTTACATGCTACTACTAATCATGATGTAAATCTCAATATACCAACTAAATTAAAGTTTTAATAAATGTATTAATTTTGCATTTTGAATAAATTCATAGGAGAATTAAATCATGGGAGACAAAAGGTGGACATTGAAACAATGGAAAGAAGCAGTTGGTGATTCTCCTAATTGGGAGATTTTTGAGATACCGGCTGAAGTTATTGAAAAAAGAGGACTTGAACAGGATTATTCGATTAAGTATGTCGGACCAATTGAGAATGGAACAACTGTAGAAGAAGTACCAAGGTGCCATTGCTGTACAGAACTTTTGCAGATTTAAAAGATTTAATCGAATTACCATTAGGTTTACGAAAGGGACTCAATTATGATATTGTTGCTGGTTGCAGCAATTTTAATCCTTCGTCCGATGCACTACAGAAATTAACGTTAGGAGAGTTTTGTACTCCGTATACAACTAATTTCTTGAATGATACAGGATCTCCAAATATTATTGATCATAACAAACTTGGTGACAAACCAAGTTTGTTAGTTGCAAAATTGTTATGTCTTGATCCTTCTGATGTACATAAAGTTTTAACAGAGGCTTACGGGGAAGATTTTGATAGGTTCAATAGCTCTAGTTTCCACAGTGCTTTTGAGGTAAATGGTTTTATGCGTTCCAGTAAATTATTAAAATCCTTGAATTGCTTTAAAGTTGCATTTTCACACTTTACTGTTCGAAAGTTTTCTTCTGGCAGCACACTAACCTTGAAAGAAGCGGGTAAGGCTAGTGATATGAAATGTCCTGTATGCTCAATTTATGATCGCATAGCTATTTGCAGCGATTATTTCCCAGCATATCCATTAAGATTCGATTGCATTATTTATCATCTTTCAGATGATTTTATTTTAGACACTGACGATGAAAAATTGGTGAATGCATTAGGCATCAAGTTTAATAACACTCATCTAAAGCATTCATATAAAGCTGGAAAAGATGCCGTCGTTGAAGTGATTGGTGACAACAGCATAGTTGCCACAGGTTGCCCATTGCAAGCAAGTGGCACATTAACTATTAAAGGATCTGGAATGCTAACACTTGAGTGCTCTGAAGGAATGCAGGCATGTATTGGTACTGAAACACATACAGGTATGAGCTACGGTCGTTGGGAGCCTGGTAGAGGGCCTTCTTTGAATAAAATAATTGTTGACGGCGTAAAAGTTGATTGTGTATCAAGAGTAGACAACTTTGCACTTGGCAGTTATGGTGAAGTTTCTACGCCTAGGATTGAGTGCATCAATGGTGGATCTATTGAATGCCCAGAAGTTACAGGTTTTCGCGTTATGGAAAGATCTGGTGCGGAAGGTTTGTGCGGTAGTACGAAACGTGAGTGTGAAGCAGTGTATTCAATTAAACAGTTTTCCGATGTGGTTAAGGATGACAGGCAGCCACAGAAGATGCTGTTTTAAGAATGGAGGTTTGCATATGAAATTTGATAAAGAATCCAAAGGAATTTTACCTTATTTTTTGATAGCTTTTGTAATGATTCTGCTTACTTATGGTTTTAAGAAGGGGCTAATTACAATGTCTGCTTTTTTATTTTGTTGTGTTATTGTGGTAGCAGCCGTTTGGCTAATTGCTTTTCTTATTGTTTGTATCTTGCTTGGTAGCATCAAAAAAGCATGGATTGAAATGAATCCGATGACTATGATTAAGGAACTATGTTTTAGTGCAATGTATTAAGTCCAGTATTCTGTATAAGGAGTTTACGCTGGGGCAGATGGAAGTTATTCACTCAAGTTTGAGAATGCATCAGGTAATACACCAAAGAAAATGCAATTTTAGGAGGAATTTAATATGGCAAAGTTTTGGTTAGAACACAATGAAGTAAAAAGCGATATGGATCTTTCCGTTTTTGATCATGATCAAATGAGAGAGATTTATTTGGGTTTGGAGAGAAACCTAGACGTTTCAGCATATGCAAAGTCAGAGTATGATGATTATCAAATGAAAGAGATTCGCCGGGGTTTGGAGAGAAACCTAGATGTCTCCATTTACGCAAAGCCAGAATACATCTGGGATCAAATGGCAGAGATTCGTCGTGGTTTAGAGGAAAACCTAAATGTCTCCATTTATGCAAAACCAAAGTATACACGGTATCAAATGGCAGAGATTCGTAGAGGTTTGGAGAGAAACATTGATGTTACAATTTACGTAAAGTCAGAGTATGATGAGTATCAAATGAAAGAGATTCGTCGTGGTTTAGAGGAAAACCTTGATGTTTCAGCGTATGCGAAACCAAAGTATACACGGGATCAGATGGCAGAGATTCGCCAGGTTTAGAGAGAAATCTAGACGTTTCAGTGTATGCAAAACAAGAATTCAATAGTGATCAGATGAGAAAGATGCGTAAAGAACTGGAAAAGAGTAGCTCACCTAAGAAATTGGAAATTTAGGAGGTGTTACAATGAGTGTATGGTTACAAAGACTCTTAGCCTTTATTCTTTTTCATGGGTTTTATGAGTCTTGTGAAGAATAAGAAAAAATAAGATAACAAAAACCACTGGCAGAATCATATCAGTGGTTTTTGTTTTTTGGAGGTGCAATTTGAAAAAAATATTTTTATAAGTTATTTTCATTATTTTTAGCTGCAATATTATTTTCCACAATTATTTTAATAGACACAAGTACTGCATGGGCAGCGACTGGTGATTTAAAATATACTAGTCAATACAATGACTATTCATCTAGATGGTATTACGATCATTTAGACAATGAACAGCAGGAACTATATCAAGCATGGGTCGATGCATGTAATGACGCACTTGTAACAGACAACGATATTGTAGAGTTTCAGAATATTGATGTATATTGCATAGATTCACAGAAATTAACATCCGTATCATATGCAAAAGCAGAAGAGACTTATTTGCTGCTACGCTTGGATAATCCACAATACTTCTTCTTGCCAAATTATCTATTACATATAACATATCCTGACGGATCAGAAGAAGCTGGGATATGTACATACCCAAAATTTGCTGATGGCAAGCTACGAATAGCAACCAAAAACAAAATGTTTAAGACACTACGATCTTGGCAGAAGCAGATAGTAAAAGCTAATCAGTCAAAAGCAAAATGTGTAAGATGCATGACATTATTATAAAGAAAACAAGCTATGATTATTCAATAACAGATCTAAATAATGATGATGATGTTGATATGTCGCAGAGTATTTGCAGTGTGTTTCTGGATAAGAGTGCAATTTGTTATTGATACGCAGCAACATTTTCAATGCTGTGTAACTATAATAATATAAAGAACAACATTCTTATGAGTGATTGTCATGCTTGGAATCGTGTTTATTATAATAAGTCATGGAAATATGTCGATTGTACGTGTAATGCTCTTGATATGGGAGAGTTTCAGGCATGGGACTATTTCCTGATTTCGCGTAGCAAAGCATTAAAAGCAGACGAACAAGATGAGCACATTGTTTCTGAATGGCTAAAACAGTATGTAAAATGAGTTTACTATATGAGTGTGATAGCATATTACTGAGAAGTGAGAATTATGATATTACGAGACTTAAAGCATAGGATAGATGACAGATCAGTAATCTTTGTTCAAAAGAATTCGAGCGAAGATCCAGAGTTTTACTCATCTTTGGAAGAGTCTTATTATTCGTTGAATGAAACTGAACGCGATGTCAGTGTATCATTGGATTTACAGAATGGGATCTTAATCAGATATAAAATCAGCGATGAGGTTTTTAAATGTAAGAGAAATTAATGTTGTCTTCATTGGATGGAGCGACATGCAATATGATTTGAATAAATAGTGAGATGATAAAGTGTAAGAGCTTCATCATCTTTTGATATTGCTTTGTATACAAATGCAAGTTATTTAAAACATCTTTAAATGATTTACATTTGTATAACACAGTAATGATTTGGAGATACACACATGAATAGAGTTTAAAAAGAAAATAGTACCAGGTATCTTGATGCAGTTGCTAAATAGCGTAAAAAGTTTGAATTGCGCAAAGATGGTGATTGTGCGAAAGTTGACGATTGTTCAAGATTGCGTGCACTTACATGCTGTAAGTGCATAGGACGCGAGATCACTCTGGATGTTACATATACATTACGTGATGCTGAGGAGTATGGATTGATGCCTGGATATGTAATTATTGGAATCGAGAAAGGAAAGTAATATGGATGACAAGGTTTTTACGATATAATTAACTGCATTGATAGCGCTGCTCTGCCATTGGCATGGCCAGCTGTGCAACTTATTATTGGTTTTCTTTTGGCACTTATAGTTTATCTTTTGTGGCATTGGCTTGATGAGATGTAAATTGTAATAGATATAACGGGAAATAGGAGGACACTATTATGGTTAGAAAATTATTAACAAATGTATGGTTTCAGCGTATATTCGGTTGTTTAATAACTGCTTTTGCTCTATCTGTTTTAATTATTAGTGCAGTATCATTTGTTGCAGAGATTTGGTTTGACATTAACATTGGTTTTATGTTGTTTGCTACAATATTCTTGCTGTTGCTTATGCTCTTTCTTGCAAGCATTGGCTTATATGCAGTTAATACAAAAATGTGGGATGCTGTACATGAGTACAAGAGCAATAATATATGCTTCATGCTATTACCAGATTTAAAGGGAATCGTTGAAATGCTACAGTGGGTAGGAGATCTCACTAATGGAGACGCTTGAAGGTATAGGAGAAAGAGCGATGAACGAATTAAGTACGAATACTGATTTTATGCAAGCATTGTACAGTCTTGGTGAGTCATCAGAATGCACAGAGACCTTATTAAAGGTGATCACAATAATGTTAGACGCACACAAAGACGACAAACGCGAAAGTTTGTGTACAATCGATACAGAAACAGGTGAGTATTGCCTGGAGCATGAGACCACGAGGGACAATATTGTAACAACTTCAGAAGATATGAAATTGTTTATAGCTAATCATACAGATATTGTCATTATACATACGCATCCAGCAGTAAGCTGGCCAAGTGCACAAGATTTTCTTGCATCTTATAAATTCCCATGTACTTATTGTTTGGAGATATCACCAGATGGTAGTTTTTGGAAATTCAAGGCATATACCCATCTGCGGAAGAAGTATTTGAAGAAGTTATGGTTTCAGCATTGCACAGCACAAACGCAACTTGCAGAGGAGCTGGTTAATGATAGCATAACTAAAAAGGACTTTAGTCTATTATATCATAGATTCTTCAATCAGTTTAGAACATGGCTTGGTCTGTTTGGTATAGATTTGCGTGAAATGTATTATACTGAGAGCCCTATGCTTTATTATTCTGAAGAGCTATTAAATAATATGAGATCACATTATGTTGAAAACGCAGTACTCACTAGAGAGCAATATCTTGTTGATAAGCTAGTCGAGACAACAATAAAATATGAGAAATCATTGAAATCATAATACTACTGCAAACCATGTACTGATAACTTGGAGGGAGATACTATTATGACTACATTCAATCAAAAGATGTAGATTTATTAACACTTGGGCAGTATCTTGCTGTTATTATTGGTCAAGGCTATACCGTTCTCGGTTTGCAAGGTATTTTACTAAAGGAGTTATATTGGTGTCATCACCCTAGAAAGCGTGATTATGAGCTATTTGAAAAATGGAAGATTTCGCAATTGAAAGAGACTGGGGTTGATTCATAGAGATTGGAGGTTTAGTACAGTGGCATTTTGGTTACAAATTTTGGAGCAAACATCAGCTGCATATTTTGTGTAGATTGTGACTATAACGACTACGATTATGACTGATGAAACTAAGATTTTGGGAAGGTGCGAATTCATGAAATATAACAATGATGAGCTGAAAATTATCAATGAATGGCTGACTTCTTTGGCAGTGCAACATTTGGTTGATGAAGATTTTTTTGAATATAAGGATGGACAGTTACTTGAGTTTGCAAAAGCAAAAGAAGGTAGTTTACTAACATGGGATGAGTGGCAGCATCTACAGATTATGATGGATATGGAAATTCCGTTAAAAATGGCCATTAGGTTTGTAGATATCCTTTGGGAAAATGATATTGAAGTATTAGAAATGAATACTACTAAAAGTAAAGAGTATGAAGAGAAGTGTAATAAAATATATGCATGTAGTAAGACAAAGGATGAAATTCTTGAGATTATTACGGAAGAGCTTAAAAAAGTAAACAGAGATTATGATGATGCAATGCAAAATAGCAACGAGAAACTCAAGGTACGGAATCAGGGCAGGTATGTAACAATGTCTGATTTATTATATAAGTTAGAGACTTAGGAAAAGGAGATTTTAGTATGAGTTGGGATTTTGCTTTATGTGATCCAGTCACAAAGGAAGTCTTAGAAACAGAGGAAAAACATGATATAAAATGTGGAACGTATTGTGTCAGTGGTACAACGGAAATGACAGTTAATATTACTTATAACTATTCTGATATTATAAATAGAAAGAAGAAAGAACTTGGAATAGGCAAAGGAGATTCACATAGTTATGCATATTATCTTGACGGAAGAACTGGTGCCGAAACAATTGAACCATTAAAGAAAATCATAGCATCCTTAAAAGATGATGCAGATGAAGATTATTGGAAGGCAACAGAAGGAAATGCTAAAAGAGCCTTGTGCGGATTATTAATGTTTGCACAGTTAAGACCAGATGGTGTATGGAGCGTATGCTAGTAACACTTTGAAACTGAGTTTCTTTAGAAGGAGTAATGGAATGTCACATATTGAAGAATTAAAAGAAGATGCACGGAACTTAAATGAACTCACGGATCATTTAATTAAATTACTTGAATTGGATGACAAGCGGTTCTCATTTGTATTTTGTGTAGGCGGTACAATGGAAATTTGTGACAACGAAAAAGAAATCGGGTATGTAGTTAATATTGCACCAATTGAAAGAAACTGTGGTCAATCCACAGGGATTGGAGGTTTAGTATGGCATGGGCAGCTGAATTGAAACGCAGACAGTCCGCAGGGAATGGAGGTTTAATATGGTAACAGTTATTCATACATGGAAAGAATTTGAGGAGTGGGCTGAGAAGCATCCAGAAACTGAAGTTGCAACTTTGACAGTAAATAGTGAAAGATTATCAGAACGTGCATACCTTAAGGCAAAAAATCGAGTGAGTGGTCCAAAGCAGGTCTTTATACAAGATGAAACACGTATCGATCATTATTTCACATCACATGTTCTGCGGCCAGGTTTCCATTATTTAACTGAGGAAGCTAATCGTATTTTAAATGATTGCAAGTTCGATTGTGTGCTACAACCAATGGAGGTGATTTAGCATGGCTTGGAGAGCAGAGTTATTAAGAAGACAATGGTATTGTATTTGCGGAACTTTTATGCCAGAGATTTTCAGTAGACAGTTATACGATGAATGGTATGCATCCTTAAGTGAAGAAGCTAAACAGCGTTTAGCAAAGAAAGTGCAGAAGAAGAGAGAAAAAGAGTATCGTGAGTTACAACAAGGGTTACGTAATATTTCTACACTCGCGACTGCAGCATATCAATATCGTGATCGTCTTTTTTCACGTTAACCAAAGGAGAGATAATATGGCATGGATGGCAGAATTGAAACGAAGACATTGGTATTGTATTTGCGGACTTTTTATGCCACAGGCTTTTAGTAAGTATTTATATGACCAATGGTATTCATCATTAAGTACTGAGGATAAACAGCTACTGGCAGAACACAAAAGAAAAGAGAAGGAAAAAGATGACATTGAGTTACAAGAGTGCCTGCATAAGATTGCAATGATTACAGCAGTCTGTAGAAGCATTTCAGATGGGCCTTGGACTCATTGATTGCAGATTGAGTAAATAAAAGGAGAGATAATATGGAGAACAGAAATGCTAGATATTGGGATGATAAAGCTGCACGTTCTATTGAAGCCAAGAAACACTTAGATTATGTTTCTTCTAAGTATGCAGATAATATTAATGTACAGATTGCAAATACAGTTTTGTATGATGCAAGGGATTTGCAAATCTCAACTGAGATGGATAATCCACGGAAATTCTTTTTGCCAGTGGACACAGTGACTGCTATTTTTATCACCAAGCGTAGTGTCAGCGTTGGTAAAGTTGCAGCATTGAATTTCGCGTCATTCAAAAATCCTGGTGGAATGTTTTTAAAAGGTAGTAAAGCACAGGAAGAGTGTTTATGCATGAATTCAACTTTGTATCCGGTGCTTGACAGTTTTCGTGATACATATTATGAACCAAATAAGAAACTTTTGAACCGGGCATTGTATACAGACCGTGCATTGTATACGCCGGATGTGATCTTTGAAAGCAAGGAGCTTACGGTTAAAGCAGATATCATAACCTGTGCTGCACCAAATAAATATGCTGCGCAGAAATACCAGAATGTCAGTGATGAGGAGAATGAGAAGGTTTTACGAAAGCGGCTTCTTTTTATAAGGGATATTGTAACCGATCAGGGTGTTGATACATTAATTCTCGGTGCTTTTGGATGCGGCGTGTTTGGGCAGAATCCACAGCAGGTTGCCGATCTGATGGATGAAATTTTTGGCATTGCTCCAATAAAGAATATTGTGTGTGCAGTCCCTGGGCAGGACAAAACTGCAAACACTTTTGCAATGAAGTTTTCCAAACAAGGAGTTACAAATGGATAAAATAAACAGTATGAGTAATCTTCTTGATTTAGAAGTGTGTTTGACAAGTCAAATTCATAATCTTGTAAATGAATATGAGCGTGAGGGTAAAGTTTCAGAGGATTATCTTGACCAAGTCAAGTGTGTGATGATTCGAAAAATTGACAGCACTTTTGATTTTGTAAAAAGATGATGTTTTTAACAGATTTGGAGCCATAGCATTTTATGACATGAAAATATAATAATATACATTCAAAGCCTGTTAGAGTAATATCTAGCAGGCTTTTTAAAATAGGAGGAATTGTTTATGAGACAGTTAACTATCAATGGCAGAACTTTCAAAACTGGTAATATTGTTAGGCATTTCAAGAGGGAAACTTTGCAAGGGCCTGGAACGAAATACATGTATGCTATTTTAGGTTTTGCTACGCATACAGAAACTGGTGAGATACTTGTTTTGTATCAGGCATTGTATGAAGATACTGAAATGCATGTCAATTATGATGTTTTTGCACGCCCGGCTGAGATGTTTTTCTCTGATGTTGATCGAAACAAATATCCGGATATTAGGCAGAAGTATCGTTTCGAGGAATGGCATTTGGATACATCGCCATTATTGGTGTTCCGGAGCGCTTTCAAGGCAAAGAAGCATTTACAGAAAGATTAATTTGAGGTGATTATTATGAAAGATTTTTATATTTCAGCGAAGATCTCTGTTGACGATTCACAGGATATTCAGGAGTTTAAAAGATTAGAGCATCATGCAGAATTTTTATTTGATCTTGAAAGCTATCCAGAGATAAAGGAAGTGTCTGATTTACATGTCATTACTACGGGAGCATCTGATTTGCTAGGTGCAATCAATAAGGTTTGTTTGAACTGTGTTGAAGACACGTTGCAGTACCCGGAAGTTTGTACTAAGTGTCCTGTAAGAAAATTATGTGACAGTTTAGGAAATGAGAGGAATAAAGACTTATGACAATCATATCATGATTTCACTGATAGGTGGTTTAATTTTATTGACTCTTTGTATTATCTTGTTTGCGCAAATTGTAACATATAAATTAAGGATTAGAAAAAGTAATCTGCTGATCTGCATATGCTTTATGATTTTAGCAGTTGCTGATATTGTAACAGGGATTTTTAACATTTAGAGGTTTTAATCATGAATAACGTTGTATTGATAATTATAGCTATTGCCGCAGTATTTGTAGTTGATATAGTATTTGGTGATGTTCTAAGTCCTACTGCAAAATCTATTGTGACAGGGTTGACGCTATTGCTTTTTGCTTTTATTTATGTTTTTGGACAGTGTGCAGCTGGTTCTGCAGTTGCTAGACTACACAAACTTGGAGAGCAACTAGATACAGAACAGCAGAGTCAGGCAGTAGAGACAGAAAAACAATCTAATCACAAAACGCAAACAAGAAAAGAGCAGGAAGAGAAATTACATAAACTTGCCGCATCTGGTAAAGCGAAGATTGTAATAGATGGTGAACCGACAAGTGATGAGTTTGATATTGATGGCATTAGGTTAAAAGATTATGATATCAAATTTAAGAATGGAAAAGTCTATTTGATATCAAAATAGGGATTTCAGCACTTGGAGGATTTTAAATGTTTATTGTTTTGGCTGGCATACTAGCCTGCATTTTGTTTTATTTTGCATACGATTGTATATGCAATAAATGGGAAAATATCATTGGAGTTCTATGTATACTCGTTGGTATCGCATGTCTTGCTTTCGGCTTTAAAGCTCAACAAGACGTGCATCAGTCTAAAAAAGACATAGCTACTGAAAAGCAAACAGAAACCGGTTCAGAAAAATTATTTGAAATATTAAAGTGAGGAAAAATTTTATGGGAAGTCAACGGAATGAATTAAATGTACATCTAAAATTATTTGAAAATACTCAGTTTTCAGATGAATTTTTAGACACGAAACTAATAAATTTATATTGTAAACATATGATACGCACCAATTTAAATAAAGATTCCAAAGCAAATCGTCTTCTTGCTGCATCTTATAAGGCTGGATATGAGTTTTGTGAATGGGGATCTCATGAAGAATTGCCAAGTGACTTATTACATCATCTTAACATCATAACAAAAATGGAAGACGATGATTACAGACATGCTGTTCGTATTGTTATTTGTCAGTATTGTTTTTGCGAGAGACCTGTCATCTGGTCAGATAATCTGCATAGCACTGTTAAATATATAAGAGAATTTGGAAAAGAGGCATGCTTACGCGATATTCCTTTTTATGTTATTGATTTAACGCATCTTAAGGACCCGGTTGCTAAAGGTTATGGAGACAGCCTTAATCACAATATTTCAGATATTCTGGGCGCTGTCTCCTGTGCCTTCTCCCGGTATAATAGGTCAAATTTAAAAGAGCTTGTAGATGTACATTACACAATAAATGATCTTTTGAATGATAATACAGAATTATATACATTTCATAATAACCATTTAGGGGTAATTCAGAATGGTGATCCTGTAAGAATTATAATAGAAAAAATCTCAGGCTATTAATTCATTATTCTTTCCTAAAAAATAGAAGCCAAAAATAGATTATTCTTGCAAAAATGCGTTTAAGGAGGAACAAATTTTAATGAATAAGTTAGATAATTTAAAATTAGTATGTTTTGATTTTGATGATACGCTGTGTATACATAGCAAACGTGTTGACGAAGGTACGTTTAAATACTTATGCAGTATGCATGCAGATAACGACTATTGGAAGGATTCAGAAGTGAATTTACAGTTAAAATTGTTTATGGATTACTTGCATGCCAAAGGCATTAAAATGTGCCTTATTGGTGGTGTTGATTCATTTAAAGAGTCTGAAAGAAAGATCAAATGGGTTAAAGAGAATTACGGTTATTGGCTGGAGAATTACTGCGTATGCAGTCAGGAGCAGAAGATTGTTGAACTTAAGGTCCTTGCAAAGGTCAACATGCTTCATGAAAACCAGATTGCTATTATTGATGATATGTATCCAAACCTTGAAAAAGCAGAAAGTGATGGATTCATTGCTCTTTCACCAATGCAGGTTGTTAATATGTTCAATGAAGTACCTGAGCAGTAGTCTGTTGCAAGGACCATATCCGATTACGATTTTCCGCTACAGGGTGAACTGAAGGATAAATACATATTCTGGGATGTAGATGGCACTTTAGCGGCATACCGGTTTAACGGGCATGTTTCAGATCCGGAGGGTACCGATAATGGTATGAGTTTAAAAGAAATCGAAGATGGGGTTTTTCTTAAGAGGAAGCCATCCTGTCATATGCAGATGGTGTTGTCTACATGTGGCGCGAAGCAGAACATTGTGATGGGACACTGCCAAGTGCAGAAAGAAATTGATGATAAGCAGCTCTGGCTGGACAAGTATTATCCAAGTATCACAGAACGTTTACTTGTATCGGAAGACAAATCAAAAGCAGATACCATTTTGCAATACTGTAATGATCATGATATTAGCTTACAAGATGTAGTATTTGTAGACGATGTGATTCCATTTTTACGTGAAGCAGAGCGAAAAGGGATTAAATCATTTCATATCAGCAGTTTTTTAGATTGGAATTTCGAAGGGAGACAGAAATGTTAAACAGTTATATTAAGTTATTGCAACATGCGACAGAGGTAATGACAAATGTTGACAGATCTAATGCCGGCGCTGCATTGTATTTTCAGGCAGTAGGATATGAGTTTGTTGTTGCAGTCCCAGTTTTAGTATTTTACTACGGAATTCATAAAGGTGGTCTTGCTTCAAAGACTTTAAAGAAGTTTTCTGAGATAGTCTTAGATAGTTATCAAGCTAATGGTGAACGTTATCGTTTATGTAGTTCTTTTGTGACTAGTAATAAAGAGTCACGCATCGAAGCATATGAAAAATTATGTACATTGCTTACTAAATATTGTAAAGAATTTACTGCACTAAATTGGTATGATTGCGTTCCTGGTGATACTCTTGAAGATAAGAGAAGGTTTTTGAAAGAAGATAAACATTTTTCTAACATTTTACAAGGTCTTCCATCCTTACCTCACTGTCTCATAGGAGATGCTTCATTTAAGTATCTTATTTGTCCAGATGTATTTTATTATATGACGCATCCAAAGAGGTCTACTTCTGTGTTTACTGATCGTGTGAAAGAGTTATATCCAACAGATGCAGATTATCGACGTGACTTAAGAAGTTTCCAAATCAAGTGTAAAGCAATTCTTGTTATTGCTTTAGTTCTGTATGCAATTTTCATGCTTCCGTTATGCCTGATGTTCTTTTAATTAGCCTTGATGATTAAGACTGTTATTACTTCAGGTGTGAGGCTTAAGAGTTACTTATACGCGGATTTTGATTATTCATGGGTGTAGAGTGTAAAAGCTCTACACCCATTTGTGCTTTAGTACAAATAAATTTAAGGAGGCAACATTATGAATTTATGTGTTGATTGTAACTTATTGTTCGCTGAGCTGGAGAAGCATGTTTTTTGCCCTGGTTTTTCAGCAGTTATCTATGGAGTATTTGATAAATGCCAGGTGGACTACTGGCATCGCGGAGATTTTGTCTGTTGCATTAAATCAGAGGGAATGATTGCAACTAGCGTATTCTTTGTTATTGGGAATGAATTAAGAGATGACTTCACTACTTACTCTAGTATTATTAAGTTCCTGGATGCCGCTGACCATCTAGATGTTCACTGGAAACCATCCATTCTCAAGACGTTTGAAAATGTTATATTTAGCAGTCATTCTGATGCATTTGCTAAATATAAGGAGATGCTTACTGTATTTCCAAAATTCACACCAGCATTTAAGGAATTGTTTGCAGAAGAGATGGATGCTCTTGCAGGATCTGATACGCAAATTCAGATCAAACCGGATTTGTCTAAAATTTATATAAGTGAAGAACATGAATATTGCTATATTGTAGCTGCTTCACCTGATAGTGTTTATATGAAGCGGCTCAATAACTCATCTTTTGGTAGTGAACTGGATTATCGTGAACTGCAGAAGTTTACAATAGATCCAGAAGCTTTTAATGAATTGCATTCTTTATTATTGACAGTATTACACGATCTTTCTTCCATTATCAGAATAGATAATTTGCCGAAAGCTAATGGTGGATCTTTAAAATATTATAATGAATCAGATTGTATAGATCAATCTTACACTATAGCTAGTCCGAATTTTCAAATGAAACTCTATGCACTGATTGGTGTTTCCTGCCACTTAACTGACAATTCACGCACGATTAACCAAGATAAAAAATGCCAGGCCAGCGATATTATTGACATCTTTTCAGGATATAATAATAACACTAAGTGTTTTCATGATTTTCTTATACAACTCATGAAAACGTTTGCCCCTATTTTACTTGGCGATCTGGCATTGCGGAAACAGCTTTTTGATTATTTGTACACACTTGAGGATGATGACAATTCCATTAATGCACAGCAGCGTGGGTTACCAAGTAGTGAAAATATTGGTTCATTACCAGCAAGTGAGCAATCAACAAGTATTGATTTTGCTTCATTTGCATGTGAACCTGAGGATTTTACACATGGTTCAATTTTTACAGAGCCACTGTATTATTTCCTTAATTTGTCTTCTGATGCAGATTACAAGAAGTACTCTGCCAAGTTAAAGGGTGATAATGTTGCATTCTCAGGTGAATATTCTCTTTCTACAGAGTTGTCTAATAATACAAAAATTAATCTTTGTGATCAAATTCCGGAAGTCTTTTTGCATACTCGGATACCTGTTATTTTTGTTGTTGATAGCTTTTCAGTTTTACAAGATAACACTGATTGGGTAAATAAACGTTCTGATTTATTGGATGGGGTAATGGACAAAGAAGGAACCACAAAGTTTTTGAAAGATATTGTTTCTGAACAGTCGCCTTCTGCAATCATAATTTAGAGAGAAGGAGGCTTTATGAAACAGATTGAACTTTCGTCATTGCCAGATATAATTTATAATCTTCAAAATTGGAAATGTGTACATAAAAAATTGTATTCCGTGTATATGACGCGACCATTATTTGGAACAGAATGTTATAATGCCCACGAAGATTGTCATTATGTTACAGATCAAAATAAGCAGTTTATTTTGAGTGGGTTGAGTGGTGAATTTTGGGTAATTAATGAAGTACAGCTCTCTAACACTTATACGTTTGCTGATGGGACACCTATAACTACTGCGTCTTTGAAGAAAATAAGTTTACCGACTGGTGAGATACCTTGGCATAAGATTGTAACGAATTATGGGAATGTTACTAATTACGCCTTTCATTTATCACTGAATTATATAAATTATCCAGTAAAAACTCTTTTGGGTGACATTTTAATTGCAAACCGGGAAGGTATTGAGCACGGCAGTGGTGATTTTTTAGTTTGCTCTGCATTAGCTAATGGAAAGCCTAATCTAAGAGATATGTGGGTTGTGAATGGTGTACATTTTCTAGACAAATACAGTATAAAAGATTCCTCGCATATGGCATGCGAGGAATCTTTACTTGAACCAGTTTTCCCTTCAAAAGATTTTGTAAAATTTAAAATTTAGGAGGTTTTATGGAACACAAAGGGTTTGATCAGTATACAGCTGATCTTTTAACATTAGGACGATACATAGCAGATGCTGCAAATATTAAATCATGCACAAATGATGATTACACTGAATTGGCGCAGAAATTTTTTCTGTATTATCTTAATTATTCCAATACAGAAAAATCTTTTAATTTAATTCCAAATGATGATACTTTTCACAAGCATCTTCATCAAGTAACAAAGCAACTGTTAGTTGGGAGTTTACGGTACATTCAGCTTATTCTAATTCAATTTCTTTTAAGTGATAATTTCACTACTGGTTTTGCAAGTAAGACAATTGATCTCAGAACAGAAGATGCTTGCTGCAGTGTTGCACTTTACAACATTATAGACGATTTTCATTTAGATAATGTTCCATTTTACGTTTACGACTTTACAGAGTATTGTAAAAAATTTGTTGCAATTAAAAAGATTGAGAGTGCTGCTAAAGGTGCTGCTGCAAAACTTCTCAATGAACTTACTGGGACTATGAATGTTCCTATTATATTGGAAGCTGGATATTTACATTATGGAGACTATGAGGTTTTTTCAAACAATTTGGATGCACATGACATTGTGCCCGATATAGTAAAATATTATGAATCTCTCGGCTTCAAGAATGTAAATAATCACATTGGTCATTCTGAAGAGTCAGTTGTTATGCTTTATGACAAAACGAACTTATTTAGCGAGGAACCGAAGAACATATTTATTTAGTTAAGAAAGGGGTTAATTATGGATAGTGAGGAACAATATGCAAATCTGGAGTTAGGAAAGACTTATGATTTTATGGGTTACAAATGGACGGCCTGTGAACTGATCAACAATGGTAAAACCCTTGTGATTCAGTCCCACGGGGTAACCCATGGTGCATGGCCGGGCTTTGTAATGCCACAATTTGGAAATGGTGATTACTATTCCCAATCCATTGATGGACAGGATATCAGCGGTTATGATGACAAGACGCAGAAACTGTATGATGCCATCAAGGATGTTGAAGACACATCAGTTTCTTACGGAAAAGGATTGTATCTTATTAGTAAAGAAAAAACCGGGTTTACCGAAATTGGTGATCCTGGTTCAGGCTATTATTGGACGGAATTAAAGGCAGTAGCAGAGAACACCAGTGCGTTCGGGAATGCCAGCTACAGCGCGTGGCTCGGTTCTGCATTCGGCAGCTACTACGCATGGTTTGTCAGCTCAGACGGCAGCATCTACGGCTACGCTCAGAACGTCGATTTTGTTATTGCGCCAGCTTTCAATTTAGATTTGTCTAAAGTTGAAATCAAAGGCGATGAGATTATTAAGAAGTCTAAATTTGATTTCGCTTCAATGGCAGTGGCAACACCTTCTGATAATAATATATCTGCTAACAGTAATCATACCTCAATGTCTGCAGCAGATGTTAAAAATCTATTTAAGGATTTTGCAGAGCGTTTACCTTCTGATAAATTTTATGAAATGTCGCAGAACAATAGTTCCATTCAACCTGATGATTCGGCGGTAGATAATCGTAAAGCACAATTTATAATTGCTGAACAGGGAATAGCTGAACTTGCAGGTGCAGTGACAGCACAATCTGATTCATCAAAAGAATTAACAGATTCATCCCAATACCGTTCAATCTGGGAATACGGTTTTGATTTCACCAGAAATGGTGAAACATTTCATCTTGATCCGGAGATGGTAAGCCAGATTTACGAAGCAATAACAGAAGATAACGGCAGAAATTACGTTGCTACTTACACAAGCCGGAAGTTTACCAGAGAGCAGTACATTGCTATCTGCGATGAAGTCGAAAACCTGCTTACGAATGATTCTGTCGAATACCGGGCCTGCGAAAATGTTCTTGGAGTCGGTTTCGATAATTATACAGGTCAGCCAGCTTCTGATAATTTACCAAAGAAACTAGATCTTTAATTATGTGAAAGTGTGATCTATAAAAATTATGAATATGGACCATTTAAATGAAATAAAGAAAGAGATCGTAACATCCATGAAAATCATGGATGTTACGATTAAAGGTGTCAAGGAATCTGATGAATATAAAATGGCTCAGGCTTGTAATCAAGGATTATGAGATGTTGTGAACATTTTTGAAAGAGAAATGAAATTTTAGGAGGAAACTAAAATGATAAAAGTTTGGTTAGAAAACAATGAAGTGAAAGGTGATACGGATCTTTCAATTTTTAATGATGCTCAAATGAAAGAAATCCGCTTAGGTTTAACGAGAAATCTTGATGTTTCCATTTATGCAAAACTGGAGTACACCTGGGAGCAAATGGAAGAAATCCGCTTAGGCTTGGAGGACTGCCTCAATGTTAAACTTTACGCAAAGGCAGAGTACCACTGGGCTCAAATGAAAGAAATTCGTTTAGGTTTGATGAAAAATCTCGATGTTACGCTTTACGCAAATCCAGAATACAATCAGTATCAGATGGAAGAAATTCGACTAGGCTTAATGAAAAATCTTGATGTTTCAATTTATGCAAAACCAGAATATAACGGTGATCAGATGGAAGCTATCCGTTTAGGTTTAATGCAAAATCTTGATGTTTCAGTTTATGCAAAACCAGAGTACACGCGTAATCAAATGGGAGTTATTTGCATAGGCTTAATGAAAAATCTTGATGTTTCATCCTACGCAAAACCAGAGTACAACCAAAGTCAGATGGAAGAAATCCTCGCAGGTTTAGAGGCCGGCCTTGATGTTTCAGCATATGCAAAACCGGAGTATGATTGTATTCAAATGAAAGAAATTCGTTTAGGTTTAGCAAATGCATTTACAAATGATGATAAACTTGTTGAGCTGTGCAAAGAGGTTTTACAACGTACAGCTTCTGACAATTCCTATGCTAAAAGCTTACTTTTACAAATCTGCAAAAGACTTAATTGGGATATTAATAAGCGGTATAATGATGCCGCGAAAATTCTTTCACAAATTGTATCTACTGGATTACACATTACATCTGAGACGGTGAGTAAATCAGATATTTTTGAGCTTATGTTTCACCTTCTGACAGATTTAGATTTTGTAGACTTCGTTCATAATTATAGTGATCAGTCAGCTTCTGACAGTACACCAAAGAAAATGGATCTTTAGTCGTGTAAAAGTGTATTTACAGAAAATTATGAATATTGATAATTTGTCAAGAATTTTGTGTAAGAAAATAGGGTGCAACAGCCCTATTTTCTTTTAGGAGGTATTATGATTAAAGAATTGCATGTTAACAAGGCTTCAGTTAGTAAAAAAGAAGTTAAAATCTTGCAGGAGAGAATTAGTGCATTATCATTGCCAAAAAGTAGAGCCAAGAGTTGTAAATGGTTGATGTTTACAGTATTCGCTTTACTTTTCTTTTTTATTTTCTTTTACACTGTGGCAGCCTTATGCAGCTATCCAGACATTTTTGAACTTTCTGAGTTAGTTCAATACATTATTTTCTTTGGTATTTTATGTGCTTTGGCTTTTGTGATATGTTGTTTTTCTTGGACAATTTCCGCTGTTCCTAGGATTGACAAGAAGTGTATAGCAGCTAAACAGAATCAGAAGAACTTATTGAAGAGCGCGCAGAATTTGACAGACTTAATTACCTTACAGGAAAATCTTAAATGTACTTTTGCTCTAAATAAAGACTGGCAGGCTTGCGTGACTATGGATCATGTCTATCTATTTGAAAGTAAAGGTTCAGTTCTTGCTGTGCTAAAAGATTTTGAACTTCCATCAGGTGTCTTTAGTGCAGAAGATCCATATAGCCTCGATTTTAGCATTATTGACAGTATGTATCAGGAATTAAGCGTAAAGGTTGCTTCTTGGAATAAGTAAGGGTGGAAAATGAGAGAGTTGATTGAAATTATAAAAGGTATCTCAAATATACAGTTTTTAGTTATAAACAGCTTATTGGCAGTTTGCTTACTTGTGAGAACGGTTTTCTTCTTAGTAAGTAAAATGCCGGCAAAACAAATTTATTTGTTTACTTCACCAGTTGTTATACTTTTGAGCGCATGTATGGCTATTGCAAGTAAGACATTAATTAGTCTTTGCTTGTGCCTTGCCCTTATATTTGGTGAGGTGTTTGTATGTTCACTTCACATTTTAGCGCATCGTTTGCATAAGAAGATTGACTCTGATAACGCTAAGGATGACTCAGAGCTGCATTAGCGGTTACATCTATCTTGTTGCACAGTTAATGCTATTCTCATAATGACTATTATTTTGCAATGTGTTATACTAAATACATTACAGGAGGTTTTCTATGAGATACGATGAAATACCAAAATTCAAAAATTTTAGTATTGATACAAATCTTGCTTATGGGTTTGTTGGGTATATTAATTTTATTCATGATGCAGTACAGAACCAAGGACTTCAAATGCAACCATGGTTTCAGCGACAACATGTCTGGACTGAAGATCAGCAGGTTGCTTATATTGAATTTTTCCTAAAAGGTGGGATATCTGGTAGAGATGTATTTTTTAATCTCAATTTGTCTACAGGTGAGTTCGTTTGCGTAGATGGATTACAAAGAACAACTGCAATGGAACGATTTGTAGATAATGAGATTTGTGCTTTTGGTCAGCATTGTAGTGATTTTGGGTTCCCTATAAGGGATGTCGCAGGTATTCCTAGCGCAGATTTTAAAGTTAATGTGCACATGAATCACTTGGAGACCCACAGAGAAATTCTTGAGTGGTATTATTCTTTGAATTCTGGAGGAACACCTCATTCCAAAGAGGAGCTTGATAAAATAAGACAATTTATTGCTGAAACAACTGACTAATTTAATTATTGAGAATATAATTGTATTCTTCAGCTGTGTTTCTAAATTCTATTGTCCATGTGTGTCTTGCATAATTATAGCACAATACAAATTTAAGAACTCTATCATACTGAACTGTACTGCATAAATATGAAGCATGCATTTGCTTCATATTTGGTTTAAGTATTTCAATTTTATTGTATGTCTCTATTTCATCCTGTGTGTTTCTGAACCGGACATGTATAGGGATTATATTGCCATTTGTGTCAGTTACAGAAAATACCTGCGCTGGAATACTAAGAGTGTTGTTCATTGTGCACCTCATAATATACAATATTAATAACTATGAAACTATGGTCTTAAGGACTAGAGTATAAGTCTCATTCTATTGTACCATAAATTGCAATAAATATGTTATATTAAAAGTAATGGAGGTATTTATTTTGTATTTACTTTTGAATAAGAATCAGAAAATCGCTAAATTTAGTGTAGATGAGGTGTTTGATACCATCACAATTGAAGAGCAGTACATTAAGCTACCTTCTTGGTACGGAGATTTAGACACTTTTATTCAAAATAGAAGAGCACCTAAACATAGAGAAAATATTGAGAAATTACTACAGCAGAGTGGCTGCAATACTCTGAGTGGTTTTTTAAACATCTCTCATGCATTATCCTTAATTGACACTTTTTGGGTAAAAGATGAACACAGTAATTTAGATTGGGAGGCAGTCTCTTTATTTACGCATCCATTCAATGAAGTGATAGCAAAGACTGCTTTCGAAGGTGGTTTGCATGATCAGCAGCTTAGTACAACTTCACCGGAGTACGGTACCGATGGCTCTTTTGCTAAATGCTGGATACGCGAAAACGAAACAATTAAAATGCTGAAGCGTGGTAGTTCTGTAGCAAGCAATGCAGGCTTAGAACCATATTCTGAATTTTATGCATCACAGTTGGTTTCAAAGTTTACTAGTAATTTCGTAAATTATGATTTGCGCACTAAAGATAACCGATTATGTTCTGTTTGTGATATTTTCACATCAGAAGATTATGGTTTTATTCCATACGCTGCAGTCGATCAGGGGAATACTTCAGTAATGCAAGTATTGCGTAATATGAAAGATCTTGGTTTTGCAGATGAAGCGAAAACAATGTTTGTTGTTGATGCTTTAATTATGAATGCTGATCGACATAAAAATAATTTTGGTTTTATCATTGACAATAAAACATTAGAGATTCAAGCAATGGCACCATTATTCGATCATAATCTTGCTTTAATGCCATATGCTATTGATGCTGATGAATTAACATTTGATAGTGAATACTACAGAGAGTATGGACCAAGAATCGGTGATGAGTGGGTTAAGGCCGCTGCAATGTGCTTAACATCAAAAACACGGAAATTGTTGATTGATTTACATGATTTCAAGTTTGAGAAACATAGAAAATTAAATTTACCAGATTGGAGACTTGAGTCACTTACTGTAATGTTACATGATACAATAGAAGCTGTCTTAGAACTGGATCGCAAAGCAAGAGGTCCTATTTATATGAATATTTAAGGTGATTGATAATGGAAAGATGGAGTATTTATTGCAAGAAATGCGGTAAATTTATTTTAACAGAAGAGAAAGATACACGTAATGAAATTCATTGCGTTGCTGGCAGTTATGAGGATGGTTACTATCTTGGTGCAGAAGATGCCTTTTATTGTAATGACTGCGCGTCATCCCTTGGATTAAACTAATCACATTCTGCAGCTTTGAAACAAAATATAACGTATCACCTGATCAGAGAAAGAATTTATTGACTGATAGAGTTCGCAAATAAAAAGGAGTTGCATTATATGGCAGAATTTCAGCAATTAAAAACAGCATACAAAATACCGGAAATGTTACAGAGAGATATTGATGCTCTTGAAGAGGGTGTAAAGAATGAGGTATCATATGTTGACTGCCTGCAGGATGAAGTTAGAGGATCTGCTCATGGCGTGACAGGCGGCGAAAATGGTATCACAGAGGATCAGGCTGAAGAGATAATAGATTATTATTGTAGAAGGAGATGGTTTTGATGATTGACTTTACATCTTGCATAGTGGATAAGTCAGCTAATTACGGTGGATCTGATAAGAAAAGAGGTATATTTTATAATGGTGAACGCTATATGCTTAAACTATCAGACAGAATTGCAGAAGATAAAAGAAATGACTTAAACAGTTCTTACACCAATAGTGCTTATTCTGAATATCTAGGATGCCATATTATTAAAAGTATAGGACTTTCTGTACAAAATACGTTGCTTGGTACCATAACTTTAATTTCAAGTAATGGAATAACACGAGAATATCCTGTTGTTGCATGCGAAAACTTTGTGCCAGATGGATACTCATTGGTTGAGTTTAAGAATATTGAGAATGCACTATTGGATCACAAAGCACCAAAGATCCCCAAGATACAGGATGTGTATGATGTCCTTACGCATGCTAATCCTTATTTTTCAGGTCAGTTTGCCAAAAGCGCTTTAGCAAATTTTTGGGATATCTTCATTATTGATGCATTACTTGGAAATTTTGACAGACATGCAAACAATTGGGCATATTTGGTAAATGATGAAACTCAAGAAATGCAGATAGCACCTATTTATGACTGTGGTTCATGTTTATATCCGCAGTTGGCTGATGACGCATTAGAAAATATTATAACACACCAAGATGAAATTCAAATGAGAATCGATAAATTTCCATTGGCAGCGCTTGAAGGACTTGATGGCAGAAAGATTTCTTATAAAAATTATATCAACTCATGTATTAATGCAGATTGCACCAACGCATTAATAAGGATTTTTCCGAGGATCGATATGAATGCTATCATGAAGATTATCGACAGTACAGAGGGCTTAACTCCTATTCGTAAGCGTTTTTATAAAGTGATGTTGTCTGCTAGGTATAATCAGATTTTATCATCAGCTTATAATAGAATAATGAATGATAGCAAGAGTATGCCTGAAATAATGAAAATCTAGTAAAAATTGTTATTTTAGAGGATCAGGATGAAGAGATAATAGATTATTATTGTAGAAGTAGATGGTTGTGATGAGTAATTATTTTGAATGTGGGTTACCAGAATGGCTGTTGGAGAGCATACAGAATTATGAGAACGGCAAAGATAGCTCAATTTGGGATTGCTTGTACTGTGAGCTGCAGTCAGATATCAATGTTGCAGAGGTTGAGCAGATTATTACGTCTGAACAAGCTTGGTTTTTAAGAGAAAAGTATTTGGGATTACGAAAGGAAGATAATACATGATAGATTTTACAAGTTGTAAAGTACTCAAAAATGCTTATGGTGGTGCAAACTGGTCAAAAATCACAGATTGTTTTAACACAAATTTCGTTCTTACAAATTTAATTTTGTCTATGCCTGGATCATTTACTATTACAGATGTTTGTGATAGGTTAAAACAATATTCTTTAGTTATTCATACTAATGTTGTCAAGAGGGCAATTGAACGCTTAAGAGATAATGACTATTTGGATGAAATTGGTTGTACTTATACTGCCATACCACAAGAGAATTCATGTAGATGGTAAGTAACTAGCTTCAATATTAAACTGAAGAAAATTCTATTTGACTGTAAGTTGTAATAAGAGTAAATTAAAAACTTATAAATGAGCATCCCTCTTGCATTAAGAGCGATGCTCATTTATAATAGAAAGAAAGGTGGAGATGTTGTTATGGCAGAGCCAATGAAAATGAATATCTTTGATAGTGTTGATAACAATCATGAGGCTTCTGAAGATTTGCCAGTTATTTCAAAAGATGCTTCAGATCAGGATATGCTCGATTATATGGTATTAGTATTATCACGGCGGCTACAAAGACCGAAAGCTTTCAAGGGAGGCTATTTATTAAATCAGCTTTTAGGAAGCCAGAGTCGAATGACACATGATGTTGATTTTTCTATTGACGATGAGAAAACTTATGAACTTGTAAAGGTAATCTTAACTGAGATCGCAGAGAAGTTTTTAGAAATAGGTTTAATTGCTGAGTATAAGGTAAAAGAGACAATTGCACCAACTCGTTCTGGAGGTATTGATTTTTATGGAGAGAGCGGCAAGAAAATACTTGGTGTTGATGTTGGGTTGCATCCTTTAAGTTGGGGTGTTACCGCTTATAAGTTTGATATTACTACACTTGATGGATTTACAGTAGAGCGAATGCTGTCTGATAAAATAATAGCCATTTTATCAAGAAAGCGTTTTCGTCGCCCAAAAGACTTATATGATTTATGGGTTATTACAAATAATTTTGATTTTGATCCAAATTTGGTCTTACAGTTTATTAAAAAGCGTGGAAACGCTGAATGGGATAATATTCCGTTTAGCGATACGATTCTTGTAGAGTATAAAAAAGCGTGGGATGCTTTGATATTGCAGTCACTGAATGAAACTACACTAGAAAAGCCTTCATTTAATGAAGAAGTATTACCTAGGTTTAATATAATAGCTTTTGCACTTAAAAATGGTAATTGTCTTGATCGTTGGGATCACATACAGCATAATTTTGTGAGGTTAAATAATGCATATTAGTTATGATGATTTAGTAACGGAAAAAAGAGTCTTGTGTGGACCTTGTGCTTTAGCTAGAGCTGGACTTTGTACATACAGTACAGTTTTGCTTTTTTTAGAAACCCCTTATAAAGAGATAGATGGTATTTGTGCTGCTTGCATTACGTATTGGTATTATCCAAGTATTGACTATGAATATGAGTTAACGCCAACAGATAATAACCCATTAATATTGCAGCCATCTAAGGAGCGAGCTCTTGTTGAATTTATTATGTATAGCAAAGCTGCAGATGAGGGCATTTTAATTGAAGCCATGCAAAACTACTTATTGTGGTTCAGAAACGATGAAAAATTGTATAAGTGTGCAGACCATTTCAATGTATCCAGAGAAACCATTGATTATTGGATCCGGGAAGCCGAGGAAGATGAAGAAGTATGAGATAAATAGACATCAGTAGTATTGTGTGACTTGTAAGAGTAGCAATTGTAACAAATGCATCTTCAAAGGTAATCAAAGAAAGTGATTTATGCTCAATGCATATTCAAAGAACACTTTAGTGCAAACATAGTAAAAGATATCTCATTAGTCAAAACTGGAGGACTTATGTATTTAGTAAGAACAAAACAAGGTGACAAATTTGTAGAATCGGCAGATGATGTTAAGCATATAAATAAAAATGATGTTTTAGAAGTTTTTATGCTTGAAAAATTGGATTATGATTCAATTGCGTCTACATCAGAGATACGAGACTGCCTCTACAATTATTTGAAGGATGATCAGATTGATCGCGATACTGTGCTTGATTATGTTGCAGCAACTTTGGATGTACCAAAATCTAAGGTATCTAAAGTGATTAACTCAATGATAAAAGAAAAAATTATATATGTTGTTGAGGATGATGGGTGGCTTGGGATCAATTAAACTAATCAAATTTGCTGAACTCCATCCTATATTTACTAATATTGATCGACTAAAACATTAGTCTTTACTGTAAGTTGATGACATGTTGAACATATAATTAAAAATTATTCTAGTGATGATATAAAGGAATACCAAAAATGGTAGTTTCAAAATAGAAACTGCCATTTTGCATTATGGAGGTGTAGGCATGATTTATATTACAGGCGACACTCATGGCAGTTTTGCACGATTTTCAAAGAAAAACCTGATCAGGCAGCAAGTTGAATTGACAGATAAGGATTTTGTAATTGTCTGCGGAGATTTTGGACTGTGCTGGGCAAGAGATAAGACATTTGAATATAATTGCAAGCTTTTTTCTAATAAACAATATACAGTTTTGTGGGTTTCAGGGAATCATGAAAATTATGATATGATTGAAGAGTTTCCTATTGAACTTTGGCATGGCGGAAAGGTACGCCATATTGTAAGAAATAAGGTAATTCTCCTTGAAAGAGGACAGATTTTTGAAATTGCTGGTAAAACATTTTTTACATTTGGAGGGGCTGCTTCACATGACATTCAAGGCGGAATTCTTGATCCAGCTGATCCAATGTTCATTAAGAAGAAAAGAATGCTTTTAGCATCAGGAGAACAAAATCATTTTAGAATTTTACATGAGTCTTGGTGGCCACAAGAGCTTCCAACTACAATAGAACTTCAAGAAGGACTACGTAATCTGGAAAATGTGAATTACAAGGTTGATTATGTTATTACACATTGTTGCTCAACAAGCTTGCAAAATAAGCTATGTAGAGGAATACAAGGTGTATATCAATCAGATATTTTGACTGATTATTTTGATGATCTTGAAAAGAAACTTCAGTTCAATCATTGGTATTTCGGTCATTATCACAGTGATATAAATATTGCTGACAAATATACATTACTATATCATGCATTAATTCCAATTGATTATCCAAAGACTTTAGAGGATATTACAATAATTGGGAGGCCGAAATATAATTATAAAGATACGGTTCAGTTTTCATGCGGAGATGAGCAGCATACCGGAACTATCTGTGTTGTTGATGCTTGGGGGACATTTGAGCAGAATGAAGAGCCTTCCTATGATATCTTGGTAAGTGATTGCATCTATAAACATATACGTGAAAGCCTGATTAGTGACGTTAAGGCGCAATGAGTGATAAAGACCATTGTATCGTTCTTCAGTAGTCGGCTTATTTATCAGTATCCAGATATAGGTAGTGGCAGCTAGTATGTAGCGTTTGGTTATTTCTTGATAATGGAACATGATGGATTTCTGTCAGTAAGGAGACAATATGAAGGAAAATAATTCACAAATTAATTTTAAGATTCCAGAGCTCAGTTGGAAAGAAAATAAAAATATGATGCCAGTCCATACTGTGATAGAAGAAGTGGCACAAATTTGTAAAGATTGCGATGTTAAGCATTTAGCTTTATTTGGATCGTTTGCAAAGGGGTTATCACATCCAAACAGCGATATTGATCTTGTGGTATATGGCTGTCCTGATTTTATAGATCTTGAAGATAAAATTGAAGATCAGATATTAACGGTAAGAGAAATTAATCTTTTTGATTATGATACCATCAAAAATAAAGAATTACTGAAGGATATTAAAGATTATGCAATACAAATCTGTTAGGAGATATCAGTCTTTTTGTAAATCAATAGACAATTTAATGGCGATGGACAATGAAACTTTTACATCACCATTTGCATTGCCATGTGTTATGCAGTGCTTTTGTCTTGCTTTGATTTGAGCTGGAAGGTTATGAAAGATATTTTAACGGAGTGCCTTGGGGTTATTGATTTTGGAATTGGTTCGCCTTCATAGACGCTGGAACAGGCTTTTTCCTGTAGATTGATAGATGCAGATGCATGGAAACGGATGTTAAAGAGTCGGAATCAGCTTGCGCATGATTATAATGGCACCTATGCACTTGATATGATTGAAATGATCGAAAAGCAATATCTTCCTTTACTGGAAAAGTTTTGTGCACTTGCACAAAAATATTATAACGATGATATTCAAAAGATCGATATTTAAAAGCTCTGTCGTAAAAGACAGGGCGCTGTTGTGTTATACGGATGAAATGTGATAAAATAGTAAGAAAGCAAAATGGAGAGTGTTACGGACAAAATAAGAGAATATGATTAGCCAATACAAGGTGGGCAGTAAGAGATTTGTTTTTTGAACGATAAGAATTAGCAATAGGGTGAGGTGAAGAAAAAATTAGCAGTTTAATAGATTCTATAGAGATGATATGAAATATAGACTAATAAAGATTAAAAATGAATGGTTAATGAAAGGAGAAAAATGAAAGCGATAGCAATGTTTAATAATAAAGGAGGAGTAGGGAAAACCACGTTAACTTGTAATTTGAGTGCATATATTGCTAGAACAGGAAAAAAAGTGATGTTAATTGATGCTGATCCACAATGCAATTCTACTATTTATTGTTTTATGGATGATTTGTTCTCAAAAGTGTATTATGACAAAAAGGGATTTACAATTTATGACGTGATAAAACCGGTAAATCAAGGAATAGGGTATGTTAAAAACGTTGAAGTATATAATTTAGAGAAGTTCGGTTTTGATTTTTTGGCAGGAGATCCGAAACTTGCACTTTTTGAAGATACTTTGGCATCTGATTGGAGCGCAGCGTTATCAGGGGGAGAACGTGGAATTAGAACAACATTGACATTTAATAATTTAATAAAACAATTTGATGACTATGATTATGTGTTTTTTGATATGGGACCATCATTAGGGGCAATAAATAGATCTATCTTATTATCGTGTGATTATTTTGTGACCCCTATGTCTTCTGATATTTTTAGTATTTTGGCTATTGAAAATATAGGAAAAACAATAAAAAATTGGAGAGATACGTTTAAAGAAGGATTTAATATGTGTACTGATACAGAACTAAAAAATATTTTTGAACCAATTTCATATATACAATTTTTGGGTTATGTTACACAGCAATATACCAGTAAAACAGTGGACGGAATTAGAAGACCTGTACAGGCTTATGAAAGAATTTTATCAGAAGTTCCTACGACCATAAAAAGAGAACTTATAGATATAGTTAATGAAAAAAATAAAGGAAATGAGATCAATTATGAATTAGGAACTATACCGAATTTTAATAGTATTGTCCAACTGTCTCAGTCAGCGCATAGACCAGCGTTCGAATTAACTAGTACAGATGGTATTGTAGGTGCTCATTTTGCAAAAGTGAAAGATTTTAAAGTAGTAATGGATAAGATTACAAATCAGATGATGATTAATTTGGAGAAAATGTAATGAAATGGCCAGTAGATATTATAGAGAAGATTGCGAAGCGGAAAGTAGTTTTATTTTTAGGTGCGGGGTATCAGCAAATGCTATAAGCGAAAAAGGCGATAAACGCCCTCCTATGTGGGAACAGTTTTTGAATAAGGGCATAAGTGAAGTCACAGATGAAAATATCGTTGAATATGTAAGAAAGTTGTTAAATGAAAAAGATTATTTAACAGCATGTGAAGTACTAGTAAATCAAATAGGAAATGAAAGGTTCGAACGCATTGCGAGAGAAGAATTTCTGACACCTAAATACAAAAGTCATAGAATACGTGAAAATATTCTGAAATTAGATTCAAAAATTGTGATTACACCGAATGTAGATAAAATATATGAAGTATATACGCAGGCAGAAACAGCAGGAACAATTTTAGTGAAGAAATATTATGATTCAGATTTGGTTAATAAGATAAAATCAGAAGAACGGATTATTTTAAAAATTCATGGAACTCTTGATGAAAGTTCAAAAATGATTTTTACGAGAAGTCAGTATACAAATGCTAGATATCAAAATGCAGCTTTTTATAGACTGTTGGAGGCTCTTTCTCTTACGCATACGTTTATATTTATAGGTTGCGGTTTTTCTGATCCGGATATACAATTAGTCTTAGAAAATTATTCATTTGTATTTCCGGGTAGTCCCTGCCATTATTTTATTACTTCTAAAGATGGAATTAATACTGAGTATAAAAGAATAGTAAAGGAAAATCGAAATTTAGAAATAATCACATATGATTCGAAAGATAATCACAGGGAATTACATGATGCATTGGAAGAATTAGTTCCAATGGTGGAAGATGAGAGAAGTAGAATAGCTAAAGAAATGGACTGGTAATTATTGATAATTACGGGGATATAAGTGAATTAAAAAGAAACATACGAGTTCGAGAAAAAGAAGAGAATCATTCGGCTTTTTTCATGCCCATTTTTAGTACATAGCCATTCCACACAAAGGAGTGGCTATAAATTTTTCAAGAGAGGAGGTAGACCGAGATGTCAGAATGTAAAGGGATTGCTATTGCCAATCAGAAAGGAGGAACAGGCAAGACTACCACTACGGTCAATTTAGGGATAGGACTTGCAAATCAAGGGAAAAGGGTTCTTCTGGTGGACGCTGATCCACAGGGGGATTTAACAACATCATTAGGGTGGGCAGAAACGGATGATCTTCATGTCACGTTAGCAACACAGATGGAGAAGATTATCCATGATGCCATACCTTCCGGAGAAGCTTTATGCGGAGCTTCGCAGGTTATCTATGTTCAGAGATCAGCTGAATGAGGACAGAATCCGGGCAATTAACCGTATGCACAGGGAAATGAAGATTTATTTCCCCGAATACAAGGACGCATTTGGAAAATAGACGGAGCATTTAGTTTAGAACTGCTTAAGGAGGCACCATTTCCGGATGAACTGGCTACCCTTGGAACAGAGGGAATGAAACAGATATGGCATGAGGCGAAGCTTCGTGGACGAGGCTATGCAAATGCATCATCTATTCTGGAATACGCAAGGAAAAGCGTAGGGATCAAGGATGGAGCGGATGCCGGCAGACAGGCTGTTAAGTGGTTCGTCAGCCGGATTATTGAGCTTGATGAGCAGCTTTCAGATATAGAAAACCAGTTAAAACAAAGATGCAATGAGATTCCATATGCAAAGAACATTCTGACAATATCAGGAATCGGTGAAAACATCCTGTCTGGGATACTTGC
>ULQL01040663.1_pt1 | contig 66930 bp, 58 predicted proteins | sample 1954411 | NCBI WGS metagenome assembly ULQL01 (sample SAMEA4835654, study PRJEB28245) | human gut metagenome | biome: gut microbiome; material: fecal sample | place: Denmark | collected 2008 | reverse complement strand
AAAGACGATCTTAAAAATGATACTTTTTAACTGGGTTGATCCGTCCTTGAAACAGAAATCGGCATGATTATTTATAGTCGCCATATCCTGAACGACTATGGTTAAAAGGGTGTTTGAAGCCCTAGGCCGCTGATTTAAGCGGCTTGCGAAAGATTATATCAAAAAAACAATTTAATGCCACCTGAATCTGGTGTCGGCAATAACGACATTTTACGACGCAGTTGCTAAAATGAGTTCGTTCACCGTATAATTTCCGTATGCACGATATTTGGAATCCCTGGCACGGCTGTATTAAAAAAAGCGAAGGCTGCCAAAACTGTTATATGTACTTTTTAGACCGTCAGCGCGGCAAAAACGGCGCGGACGTTTTTAAAGTCGGCAATAATTTTGATTATCCCCTGCAAAAGGATAAAAGCGGACATTATAAAATAGCCGCCGGAGAAATGATCCGCGTTTGCATGACGTCCGATTTCTTTTTACCGCAGGCCGACGCCTGGCGCGGCGAAGCCTGGCAGATTATCCGCCGGCGTCCCGACGTTATTTTTATGCTGCTGACCAAACGCCCCGAACGGGTCGGGAACTGTCTGCCGGAAAACTGGGGTTCGGGCTGGGAAAACGTTTTTTTTAACGTCACCTGCGAAAACCAAACGCGCGCCGACGAACGTATCCCGATAATGTTTTCTTTGCCTTTTAAACATAAAGGTATCGTCGCCGCCCCTTTTATCGGTCCCGTCAGTTTAAAAAAATACCTGCCGGCCGGCCAGATCGAACAAGTCATTGCCGGCGGAGAAAACTACGACGGCGCGCGACCGTTACATTATGAATGGGTCAAAGCGCTGTACGATGAATGCGTTGATTTTAATATCCGGTTTTGCTTCATGGAAACGGGCACAAACTTTATCAAAGATGGCAAAACGTACCATATGCCGTCCAAATCGCTGCAAAGCGTTCAGGCGTTTAAATCCGGCCTGCATCATCACGGCAAACCGCTTGATTTTAAACTGATGCCCCCAGACCAGCCGTCTTTGTTTCGTGCGGCTCCTTATGAAAAAAAATTCAAGCCGTTTTGCGCGCAGTGCGGCGGACAGATGATCTGCAACGGCTGCTCGTTTTGCAAAAAATGCGTTCAGGAAAAAATTTAACACTTGATAATCTGTTTTTCAACATCGCGGGCAGCTGCGAATTTAACCAGCAGCGCTTCCGTTTTATCCAGCCAGGCGGGCAACTCTTCCACCCCGTCAAAAGCGTAAATCACATACAATAACCGCCTTCCCTGCCCCGGATTGATCATCGTTCTGCGGCTGTCGCTGGTCGGGTTTCCGAAAACGCCTTCATCGTCATACAGTGCCGGCAGATGTTCGATATTTAAAACGTCTTTGCCGATTCCCTGATATTTTTCGCCGTCCGGCGTTCTTTTCCAAACGATTTGCCCTTTAACGGCCGCCAGATCGTACGATCCCAAAGAATACCCCGATTCCACCGAAACCATGTTATTAATGTCAACCGCGTTATTTACCCGGTACAGCCCGTTTTTTTTGGCGATTCGTCGCAGCATCGCTTCGGCCGAATTGCGGTATTTCGACGGATCCTTTCCCAAAGCTTTATAGGCTTCGCGCGTCGCGGCAACATGCGGGTTTTGCGCCACAAAAGGCAAATCCGGATACTTTGTTTCCAACGCTTCGGTCAATTTATCAAATTCTTCCAGCTGCCCGGCGCCGCTTTCCGCCACGTCCGCCGCGCACGACAAAACCCCCAGAGCCGCGCGAGGCAGCAGCGCTTTTAAAGAATCATCAATTAAAATCATTTTTTTTGTCCCCGTTTAAATCCCTGCGGTTTTTCATAGATTCAAAAAATTCGTTATTTTGCAAGCCTTTTTTTTCATACTTTTTCACATAATGCTGTTGACTTCGATACGAACGCCTTTAGACTATTTGTCAAACGAAGACAAATCGTTGATCATTTACTTTAAATTTTTTACTTAGTTAGGAGTCACCATGGCTGAAACAAAAAAGAAATGCTGCAGAAAATCTGCCGCCAAAACCTGTGAAACAAAAAAGACCTGTTCCACAAAGGCGGAATGCTGCTGCAAGCATTACGAAGAACTGATTAAGGAAATCAAAAGCTATAAATCCGATCTGGATAAAAAAGATTTCCTGCTGACCTGGGAACAAAGCGAAGACGAACTGAAACGTGTTTTGGCCGTTGCTGAAATTTTAAAGCTGTTCCGCGATAAAAACATTTCTTCAAAAGTCTTTGAAACAGGTCTGGGAATTTCCATTTTCCGCGACAATTCGACGCGCACGCGCTTTTCCTTTACCTCTGCCTGTAACCTTTTGGGGCTGGGCATGCAGGATCTGGACGAAACGAAATCGCAGATTGCTCACGGCGAAACGGTTCAGGAAACGGCCAACATGATTTCTTTCTGCGCCGAAGTCATCGGTATCCGCGACGACATGTATTTGGGCGCCGGCCACACCTATCAGGTCGAAGTCGCCGAAGCGCTGGATATGGGATATAAAGAAGGCGTTCTGCCCAACCGTCCGGCAATGATCAACCTGCAGTGCGACATTGACCACCCGACGCAGTCCATGGCCGACCTGGCTTGGCTGAAAGAACATTTCGGCGGACTGGAAAATCTGAAGGGCAAAAAACTGGCCATGACATGGGCTTATTCCCCGTCTTACGGCAAGCCGCTGTCCGTTCCGCAGGGCATTATCGGCCTGATGACCCGTTTCGGCATGGACGTTTCTCTGGCTTATCCGGAAGGATACAACCTGATTCCGGAAGTCGAACAGGTCGCCGCCAAACAGGCAAAAGCCAACGGAACGAAATTTGAAATCGTTCATTCCATGGAAGAAGCGTTCAAAGACGCCGATATCGTTTATCCGAAATCCTGGGCGCCATACGCCGTCATGGGCCGCCGCACCGAATTGCTGAAGGCCAAAGACATGGACGGCCTGAAGGCTTTGGAAAAAGAATGTCTGGCCAACAACGCCAAATTCAAAAACTGGGAATGCACCGAAGAAAAAATGAAGCTGACAAAAGGCGGAAAAGCATTGTACATGCACTGCCTGCCGGCTGACATTACCGGCGTTTCCTGCAAAGAAGGCGAAGTCGCCGCTTCCGTGTTTGATCGTTATCGTCTGGATACGTATCATGAAGCCGGCTGGAAACCCTATATCATTGCGTCCATGATTATGAACCGCCGCTTTAAAGACGTGGCTGCCGTTCTGGAAGCGATGAAAGAACGTGCAACTCCGCGCATCAATTTCTAATTTAAAAAGCAGAAGCCTGATGAAAGGCTTCTGCCTGTCTTTTTTACAGAATCTAACGAAAGGATCAAAATCCAATGGATACAAAAATCATTCAGGCCGCTGAAAAATATCGCGACGATATGACGAAGTTTTTGCGCGATATGGTTGCCATTCCGTCTGAATCCTGTCAGGAAAAAGACGTTATCCTGCGCATTAAACAGGAAATGGAAAAAGTCGGCTTTGACGAAGTCCGCATCGACAAGATGGGCAACATTTTGGGTCGTATCGGACACGGCAAACACGTTATCGCCATGGACGCTCATATTGACACGGTCGGTATCGCCGATCCGAAATTGTGGTCCTGCGATCCGTACAAAGGCAAATTGGAAAACGGCATCATCTACGGTCGCGGCGCTTCCGATCAGGAAGGCGGTATGGCGTCCATGGTTTATGCCGGCAAGATCATTAAGGATCTGGGACTGGAAGGCGATTACACCTTGTGGGTCACCGGTACCGTTCAGGAAGAAGACTGCGACGGTTTGTGTTGGGACGTCATCATGAAAGAAAAAGTTCTGGATCCCGCTCCGGAAATCGTCGTCATTACGGAACCCACGAACCTGAACATCTATCGCGGTCATCGCGGTCGTATGGAAATCTGTGTGCGCACACACGGTGTTTCCTGCCACGGTTCCGCGCCCGAACGCGGTAAAAACGCCGTCTATATGATGGCCAAGATTGCCAACGAAATCGAAAAATTGAATGATCGTTTGCATGTTGATCCGTTCTTGGGCAAAGGCACGATTACGATTTCTTACATTGATTGCAAAACGCCGTCTTTGTGTGCCGTTCCCGATGAAGCTTACATTCATTTGGATCGCCGTCTGACCGCCGGTGAAACCGAAGAAATCGCCGTCAATGAAGTCAAAGACGCCGTTAAACGCGCCGGATTTGAAGTCGGCAAAGACGCCGACGTCGAAGTTTTGACATATACGACGCCGTCTTACACGGGTTATGTGCCGAACTTTAAAAAATACTATCCGACATGGGTTCTGGAAGAAGATCACCCGGGGTGTGTCGCCGCGGTTGAAGCGTACAAAGACACTGTCGGCCCGACGCCGAAAGTGGACAAGTGGACGTTTTCGACAAACGGCATCGCCACCATGGGACTGCACAAGATTCCGACAATCGGCTTTGGTCCGGCAAACGAAATCTATGCCCATACGGTTGAAGATCAGTGCCCGGTAGACCATCTGGTCAAGGCAGCGGCTTTCTATGCGGCTTTCCCCGCCAAATATCTGGCCGCGATCAAGAAATAAGTTCTCCTTGGAACGGAAAAGGTCCCCTTTGCGAAAAGGGGATCTTTTTTTTATAAAAATCCGTTTTTTCTTTTTCACATTTTCATAAAATGCTACACTTTTTACAGTTTTTTTATATGGGAATGACCGTCATGTCCGCCGCGCTTTTTTTAATTATCCTGATCCCTCTTTATCTTGTTTTTCTTTACAACCGTTTTGTCCGCATGCAAAACCAATGCGAAGAAGGCTGGAGCGGCATTTCCGTCCAGTTAAAACGCCGTTACGATCTGATCCCCAATCTGGTGGAATGCGTTAAAGGATACGCCGGATATGAACAAAAGACTCTGGAACAAATCGTCGAAAAGCGCAGCGCGGCGATCAACGCGGCAACGCCCGTTCAAAAAGCAGCGGCCGAGAACGATTTGACGCAAAGCCTGAAATCTCTGTTTGCTTTAAGCGAAAGATACCCGGATTTAAAAGCCAGCAATAATTTTATCGAATTGCAAAATTCTTTAAATACGGTTGAAGACGATCTGCAAAACGCCCGCCGTTATTACAACGCGACGGTGCGCAATTATAATACGGCCGTTGATTCTTTTCCTTCAAATCTGATTGCGCGGCGATTCGGTTTTGCCAAAAAAGAATTCTTCGATATTGATGACGCTGCCAAAGAAAATGTCAAAGTAACCTTTTAAATGAAAAAAATCTTATTTTTATTCTTATTCTTTTTGTTTTCCGGTTCGGCTTTTGCCGCCGAAGAAATTTTAAATTACGATACGGAAATCACCGTTCGGACGGACGCTTCCGTCATTGTTCGCGAACGCATTACGGTTCAGCGTGAAGGCAAGAAAATAAAGCGCGGCATTTATCGTGATTTACCCAAAACAAAAGGCGTAACCTATGACGTTTTATCGGTACGCCGGGACAATCAACCGGAACCGTACTTTACGGGAAACACCGGTTCTTATTTCAGAATAAACACGGGAACCGATGATTTTTTACCTCATGACGGCGTATATACTTTTGAAATCACATATCGGGCCGAAAATGTCATCTCAGGCTTTGACGACTATGACGAGTTGTACTGGAATGTCACCGGAGACCGCTGGCAATTCCCCATTCGCAAGGCTTCCGCCCGCGTGATTTTGCCTGATAACATTCCGGTTTTGCAACAAGCCTCATACATCGGGAAAAAAGGTTCCAAAGAAAAAGGAAGTTATGAAAACGGCGTTTTTACGACGGGACGGACTTTAAAAAGCAAAGAGGGCTTCACGATTGCCGCAGGATTTCAAAAAGGAATCGTCAATATTCCCGTTTTGCCTTTTTATGATCAGGTGCCTTTAACGAAAATGTTTCGTTTATCCGCCGTCATTTTTCTGGGCTATTTATTTATTACTTGGTTCTTTTTTGGGAAAGACCCGCAAAAAGAAGCTGTTATGCCCCGATTTAAAGGCGTTCCCGATTTAACGCCGGCTCAGGCGGGCTGGATTTATTCTTACGGCAAAAATAAAGACGGCTGTTTTTCCGCCGCTTTGTTGCAAGGGTGCATTTCAGGATTTTTAAGTATTAAAGAAAAGAGTTCGTTCCATATTTCCCGTTTGCGGGACGGTGAAAACGGAGAAGAAAAATATTTCGAGCACAATCTTAAATTTCCTTTAACCCTTTCGGGAACATATACGCCGACAATGGAAAAATTCCTCAAGGATTTTTGTTCTTTTCTGGATCGAAAGACAGGCAAAAAATATTTTAACTCCCATACGCCTTTTGTGATTTTCGGTCTTTTGTTGTTAGTCGGTCTGACAATATATCAATGTTATAAAGTCAACGCCCTGCCCTTATCTTTCGTTATGGCGTTTTATATGATCTTCCTCATACCGGTCGGAAAAAGCATTCTGAAAATGATCTCATCAGGCGTGATCAGCTATATGCCGATCGTTGTTTTACTTTTTATCGCGGCTCATTTTTATATGATCATGACGACAACTTACACTGTCGAGTATATTCATCAAATTATTCTTTTTTACGTGATCGGTGCTCTGGCTTTGTTGATTTACGCTCATTTAATTATTCTGCCGACCGAGGAAGGTATGCAGGTCATCGCTTACATGGACGGGATCAAAATGTTCTTAACAACCGTTGATACCGGAATGCCAAAGGAAGTCGATTTCGATAAAATGGAACGGCTGTTGCCTTATGCCGTTTTATTGGGACTGGAAAAAGAATGGGCGGAAAAAATGCAACAGATCTCTGCTCAAATGAGCTATAAACCACAATGGTATTCGGGACGGCCTTTTTCTTCCGCCCGTTTTGCGGACGGTTTGCGCACCGCGGTTGCCGGATCCTGCCTGCGACCAAGCAAATCGGGATCGGGCGGCGGCGGTTTTTCGGGCGGCGGATTCGGCGGCGGCGGGGGCGGCGGTCGTTAATCCGAACCGTCCAACAGTTTTTTGGAAAAAACGTATCTCTTTTTATTCTTTGTATAATGTCCGTATTGGATTGCCTGTTGCGGACAATAATTCAGGCACGCCTGACACATTTCGCAACGATCGCCCCAAACCGGTTTTTCGGTCACGCAAATGTTGTGCACGGGACAGACTTTTTCACATAAACCGCATTGATTGCACGCATCGGTGACATAAAACCCTTTGACCGTCATAAATTTTTCAAACAACGGTCTGCCGATTGAAGAAAGCAAAGAAGCTCCGATCCCGCGTCCGATTTTAAAAACGTTTTCTTTGTTTCGGATTTTTTCTTCAATCATATCCAGACGCGCCTGCGCTTGAGCAACCAGTCGTATTTTCTTTTTTTCGGAATCGACTTTAACAAAAGGTGCCAACAAATAATTGTTCGGCATTCTTAAAGAAAATCCCGCATCGCAAGACAAGCCTTTTTTGGCAAGAGCTTTTTTCATGATTTTATCAATCGTTCCTGTCTGCGTATGGCACGTACAAACAAAGTAAACAAAGGGATTCTTCACGTTTTCAAATTGAACGCGATCAATAAAATCAAAGACGATTTTCGGTGCGGACCACGCATAAATCGGAAAGACAAATCCGATTTTTTCATCTTCGTCCGATTTGTATTCCGTTTTGGCTTGAGGAATAAAGACGGCTTTGTCTTTTAGCCGGTGAGCCAGTTCTTCGGCCACCCATTTCGAATTTCCCGTTCCTGAAAAATAAAAAATCATAGATCCGCCTTGAGTAAAATTTTTTCGATTTCCGCGATGTAAAGCGTGTGATAATCCTTTTCGGGATACCATTTTTCACGCGCCGCAAGATCAATAAAGCAATCCGGCGACATCTTTTGAGCATACATTTTCTTACACAGCATCACGGCCGTTGCTTCTTCGAAATAAGGCGTTTTGCCGTCATATAAGACCGTCAATCCCGATTGAGCGATTTTATCTTCGTTTCTGCCGCTGGTCGTTCCCATATACGTCAGCATATCCCTGAAACAATCCCCGAAAAACGACAAGGAAAACGTTTCGGCTTTATCGACCAGTTCTTTTGTATAACGTTGCGGGCGCAAAACAATGTAAGCGACATTTTTTCCCCACATCACCCCCAGTCCGCCCCAAGACGCCGTCATGGCATTCACTTTTCCGTCACTTTCGGCGCAAATCAACTGCCAGACTTTACCGATCAAATGAAACGGGCTTTGAATGAATTTATCCGGATTGATTTCATGAAATTCCGACATTTTCTTTTCCTGCTTTTTTAAATTCTGAACCGATATATTATAGCCCCTTTTTATGAAAAGACCATATCTTCAAAAGGCTTTAATCGACAAATCGGTTTTGCCTTGCGTTTTAAAACAAAAAAAACAACAATAACAGACAGGTTTCTTTTTTTAGCGGAGATCCGTCATGAAAAAAATATTCACTTTTTTAACGGCTTGCCTTTTAACGGCCTGTTCTGCTTCGACAGAACCCTTGGATAACAGAACTTATCAGCTGCAAAACGCGATGAATAATGCCGAGATCACGATCAGCTTCAATCCCGCTGAGATGAAATACGCCGGAAAATCCGCCGTCAACCGCTATTTCGGCGCTTATAAGCTTGAAGGCAACAAATTAACGTTGGGACCGGCGGGCGTTACCATGATGATGGGACCGCAGGAATTGATGCAGGCGGAACAAAACTATCTGCAATCCTTGTCAAAAGTCGTTTCCTATGAACGCAAAGGCGATGAATTGACCTTGACCACGTCCGACGGACAAAAGCTGAGCTTCAAGCAGACGAACGAAACCGAAGAATAAGCTTATTTTGCTTTGAAGAATCAAAGGTATCTGGTATAACAGCCGTAATTTCATTGATTAAAAGAGGAACATTATGGCTTCATACCAGTATATCTATGTGATGAAAAACCTGTCCAAGACCTATCCGGGGGGCAAGCAGGTGTTAAACAACATCTGGCTGTCTTTCTTTCCGGGGGCAAAGATCGGTGTTTTGGGCGCGAACGGTGCCGGTAAATCGACATTGTTAAAGATCATGGCCGGCATTGAAACCGAATTTAACGGCGAAGCGTGGGCGGCCGAAGGGGCGAGCGTAGGCTATTTGCCTCAGGAACCGCAGTTGGATCCGACAAAGAACGTTATGGAAAACGTCATGGACGGATGCGGTGAAACGCGTGATCTGTTGAAGCGTTTTGAAGAAATTTCCATGAAATTCGCCGAAGAAATGACCGACGACGAAATGAACGCTCTGATTGCCGAACAGGCGGAACTGCAGGAAAAAATCGACGCCTGCAACGGCTGGGATCTGGAACGCACGATTGAAATCGCGATGGACGCGCTGCGCTGTCCGCCGGCGGACGCCGATGTGACCAAGCTGTCCGGCGGTGAAAAACGCCGTGTCGCGTTGTGCCGCTTATTGCTGTCAAAACCTGATTTGTTGCTGTTGGACGAACCGACAAACCATCTGGACGCCGAATCCGTTGCCTGGTTGCAACAACACTTGCACGATTATCCGGGAACCGTTGTCATGGTAACGCACGATCGTTACTTTTTGGATAACGTGACCGGTTGGATTTTGGAACTCGATCGCGGAGAAGGCATTCCGTATGAAGGCAACTATTCTTCTTGGTTGGAACAAAAGGAAAAACGTCTGGCGCAGGAAGCCAAAGAAGAATCCGCCCGTCAGCGCACGATCAAGCAGGAACTGGAATGGATCCGTCAAAGTCCGCGCGCCCGCCAGGCAAAATCAAAAGCCCGTATTCAGGCGTTTGACGCTTTGGTCAACGAAGCGGACAAACAGACAATCGAAAATGCGCAGATTGTTATTCCGCCCTGCCCGCGTTTAGGCGACCTGGTCATCGAAGCCAAAAACATTTCCAAAGGTTACGGCGACCGTTTACTGATTGACGATTTGTCTTTCAAACTGCCGCCCGGCGGTATTGTCGGCGTAATCGGCCCGAACGGCGCGGGAAAAACGACGCTGATGCGCATGATTACGGGTCAGGAAACCCCGGATTCCGGCAATTTCCGCATCGGCGAAACCGTTGTTTTGGGCTATGTTGACCAAAGCCGCGACGCTTTGGATCCCAATAAAACGGTATGGGAAGAAATTTCCGGCGGCAATGACGAAGTGACGCTGGGCAAACGTAAAATTCCGTCGCGCGCTTATGTCGGCCAGTTTAATTTCAAAGGTTCCGATCAGCAAAAAAAAGTCGGCTTGTTGTCCGGCGGAGAACGCAACCGCGTCCATATGGCCAAAATGCTGAAATCGGGTTCCAATGTGATTTTGTTGGACGAACCGACAAACGATTTGGACGTTGATACGCTGCGCGCATTGGAACAAGCGTTGCAGGCTTTCCCGGGCTGCGCCGTCGTGACGTCGCACGACCGCTGGTTTTTAGACCGTATTGCAACGCATATTCTGGCATTCGAAGGCGACAGCCACGTCGAATGGTTCGAAGGCAATTATGAAGAATACGAAGCTGACAAAAAACGCCGTCTGGGCGCCGACGCCGATCAGCCTCACCGCGTGAAATACAAACCGCTGGTTCGGAAATAACCGTATTTTTAAAATATGGAAAAGCCCTCGTCAGAGGGCTTTTCTTTATTTATTCAAATTCGATTTTGACCCGCTTGCCGTAAAAACGAGCCAAGCGGAATAATTCCCCGAAACCGCTGACGTTTCCCGTTTCCATGTTCATTAACGTTCTGACGGGAATATTCATGGCTTCGGACAAATCGTACACCGTTTCATATCCGTGATTGATCCGTTCCGTGCGCAGTGTTTCCGCCAAACGGTATCTGAACTCTTCGATTGAATGGGTTTTTAATGGCATTTCTGTAACTCCTCTTAGTTTGTAAAAAAACAAACTCACCTTAGGGATTAGTCCTTAAGGTGAGGGAGTTAGCAACTGTAAGATGTCAGTCCGGGTTATTCGACGCATACACGCTTATATCCCCGGCTCCCTCGTAAAAGGACGGGATTTTTCATCTTAAGGAGCTGCTACACTCCGCAGCCGGCCTACCGGCTGCGAAAATAATACTAATCAAATAAATACAAAAAGAAAAGCCCTCTTCAGAAGGCTTTTTTTATTATACTCCAACCACTTAATTTAACATACCGGCAATCAGTCGAAAACAAACCCGAATTGGCTCGTCCGATTTCCCCTGATCACATGCGATGACAACTACTTATACATATCGTACATACTCCAGATATGTTTCCCGCCATAAGTTTTGTCGGTAATATCAAAAAAATCAGATAGATTATAACTTGAAGAAATAAAAAAATTAAAATTTTTAATTTCACATAATACATAAAAAATTAAAATACAAACAACCTCCTACATAATAAATACTCTGCATATCAATTATTATCAATAGATTTATGACAAACTTCTATCTCCTTGACTTATCGAAAAAATCGACTAAAGTTTTAGAAAAATAGGGCAAAGAGCTATGAAAATATTAATTGCAGGCAAAGATTCGAAGTTTAAAAAACAGTTGATTATCGTTCTTCGCACGTTTAATAACGTGACGGATATTAATGAATTTTTCGGTTTTGAAGAATTGCTTTTATTTGTTAAACAACAAAAAGCAACAGATTTTCTTTTTATTGAAAAAGAACTGGTCGTTTCTCCGCGAAAAGAAAAAATAACGGAACTGTTGGATTTAATGTCGCCGACAAAAATCGTTTTAATGTCAAACAGCACAAAAAACATTCTCAGTTTTTTTACTTTCGGTATCAGCGGATATATCTGCAAAAAAAGCCCGGAGGCTCTTAATACGAATGTCCTGCGTCTGATTTTGGACGGCATACCGTATCTGCCGGCGCAGATATTGGAAAACCTGCCCGACCGTTACAAACCCGGCAGAAAAGAATTGTTCCAAAAAAAATATAAACTGACGCCGCGGCAGATCGAAACGTTGAAACATCTGGGCGAAGGTTGTTCCAATCACACTATTGCGCTGAGAATGAATATTTCCGAATCCACGGTCAAACTGCACATCAATTCGCTGCTGACCCGTCTGCATGCGGAAAACAGAACAAAAGCCGTTTTAATTGCCCAGCAGCTGGGATTTATTTAAGACGGGCAAATAAAATTTCCGCCTTGCCATAAACGCGGCGGTCCGTTACCGCAAAATCCGGCGGCAGCACATCTTGTTCATGACGCGCGACTTCAACAACGCATATTGTCTGCCGGTCAATCCACCCTTTCCGGGTTAAAATATCCAACGCGGGAGCAACCAGCCCCTGATCATACGGCGGATCCATGAACACGATCGAAGCCGGAACGCGCGCCGACGGAGGATCCAGCGCATCAGAAAACAAACAAACCTGCAAGCCGTCTTTGATACAAGAGGCGGCATTTTGATAAAAACACCGCGCGGCCGCCGGATCTTTTTCCGCGGCGAACAAAACTTTTGCCCCACGGGACAAAGCCTCGATCCCCAAAGCCCCCGTTCCTGCGAAAACGTCCAGAACGACCAGATTTTCCCAGCCGGCGCCGTTTTTGCGCAGCTTGGAATCCAACATGTTAAAAACAGCTTCGCGCGCCCTGTCCGAAGTCGGCCGAGTCGTCATACCGTCCGGAGCCGTCAGTTTTTTTGCCCGATATTTCCCAGCAATAATCCGCATTCTTTTTAATCCTCTTTTTCTTTTTTATTTGACAAAAAAGACAAAAGCAAGTATTTTTGTCAAAAATACCTTTTGTGACAGGAGCTTTTCATGGTTAAGTCTGTAACGGAATTTTGTCTTGGAACATACCCTTTATGCGACTTGATGCCCAGCGGCGCGCAGGCGGTGCAAACGGGTGAAAAACGCCGTGCGATCGGGTTTAACCGTGAAGGGGAATTTATTTCAAAATCTCCCGAAAATATTTTGCTGGAACAGCTGGGAATGCGCCGGGCCATCGGCTTCGGGCGCGAAGGCGAGCTGATTAAAAACGGCCCGTCCGGCAAGGAAACCGCCGTCGGTTTCGGACGCGGCGGAGAACCGGCGGCTCAGCCTGCCAAACCGGCAAAAAAAATCGGGTATCAGAGAATTTCCAGAATAAAAGGTTTGGAAAGGTAACTTTTCATTTCGTTTTCCCAAAAAAACTCTCAGGGAGGTTTGCAAAAACTTCCCTTCTTTTTTATCGTAAAAAACAAATTTTCCTATTTTTTGTGACGAGGCAGCTTTTCAATGGCGATCTTGCCGCCGGTCTGTTCTTGTAAAGCCTTGCCTGAAATTTCATCAACGGCGCCTTTTTCCAGATTCCCCAGCTGAAAAGGACCGTAAGAAATGCGAATCAGCCGGGTAACCTGAAATCCGAAAAATTCCATCAGCCGCCGGATTTCACGATTTTTTCCTTCTTTCAAAGCAACGGTCAGCCACGTATTCGACCCTTGTTTTTTATCAATGACGACCTGAACGCCGGCATAACGCACACCTTCAACCGTAACGCCGGCCGCCAGCTTTTCCATGATTTCGGGCGTCATTTCACCATGTATGCGCACCCGGTAACGCCGTGTCCACCCCGTTGACGGCAATTCCATCTGACGAGCGAACTCTCCGTCGTTGGTTAACAGCAGCAGGCCTTCCGAATTTAAATCCAGCCGACCGACGGAAATAACGCGCGGCAGCGTGTCGGGCAGAGAATCAAAAACAGTCGGCCGCCCTTCCGGATCTTTGTGCGAAGTCACCAGTCCGGCCGGTTTATAATACCGCCAGACACGTGTTTTTTCTTTTGCCGGCAAAGGTTTCTGATCTACGGTAATCACATCGGCCTGCGTTACGACAACGGCGGGCGACGTCAGTACTCGGCCGTTAACGGCGATACGGCCCTGCTCAATATAGCGTTCGGCTTCACGGCGCGAACAAATGCCCGCGCGGGCAACGACTTTGGCGATTCTTTCGCCTTTCGGGGTATTCATCTGGTTTCCTTTTTCTGTTGTGCGAAGGGTTCTGCCGGAACGGCGCTGGCCGTCATTAAAACGGGCAGAGCCGATTGGACAATATATTCGTCCGTTTCAAAAAATGTGACCTGATCGGCGGTATAAACCGGCTTTTTTTCAGGATCGACCTCCGTTTCCAAAGACGTAATTCCCTTCAGCTGATAACTGGCGCGCACGGACGGCAGAAAATCGGCGGAAACGGCGTCGCTGTTGCCGGAAAAGGCTTCCAGCTCAAAAGAATCCCGTTTTAACGCGTTCAAAGCGTCCTCATCGTCCAGATTAATACCTTCGCCGGGCAAAATTTTTGCCAGCTCAAAACTTTCAACGACTTTGGGCATCGGCGCGGGCGTCTGGCCGGACGCCACACCGGTCAGGCCGGCTTCCATTTTTAAAATAGGCGCTTCGACGACGACGGAAGATTTTTTGTTTTTACGTTCGCCGGGCTGCCTGTCCAGCCAGACTTTCAACGATTTCGGCAAAACGGCGAAACGGTCGATATTGTCCTGAAAAATTTCTTCAATTTTCTGACGAACCTGACGAACCGTGCGCATTTTCTTTTTTTCGGTATAAAAGATCGGCGGATTGGCCAAAGCGGCTTCCGGAAACAGATCGGCCGCATATTTGTACGGCGTAAATTTATCCGCGCGCAGCAGCATAACAGCCCCGGACGGCCCCATGAAATGAGCCAGATACAAATCGACGGGGCTGATTTCTCCGCCGATCTGATCGCTTAAAATTTTCTGATTGCTTTTGGCAAATTCGGCCGCCAGCAAAGCCGATATGCGCGGAGAACGGCGCAAAGACAGGATTTCCTCGCGGTCTTCGGGTGTTTTAACGCGGTATCGCCCCCGGCCGTCGCGGTAAATCTGCGACGCCAGCCGGGCATAACCGTATTTCGCCCCGTGCAGTTTCATCTGCTGCAGCCAGGTATCGGCCGTAAACTGGTACAATCCTTCCGCGCTGGAACGTTCGGCGGCGGCGTTGACTTCAAACCGGCTTTCATGACCGGCCTTCGCCATCATATAATCAAAGCTGACGCCGCTGATTTCACTGGCTTCCCGAATATAGCGGACAATTTCCCGGTCAACTTTAAAGCCGCCGATTTTATAAACCGTATTTTCTATCGCAACGTCTGCCGCCACATTTTTATCCTTTTACAAAGCACAGCAGTATACCAACCCCTTATGCCGATTAAAAGAGGTTTTTCTTGACTTCCTTTTTTAAGAAAGACACTTTCATTATATGGATACTTTTTTAAAAAATGTTATAGATACGGCCGTAAAAAAAGCGGAAAAAGCAGCAGAAGCCGGTGAAATTCCTGTCTGCGCCGTCATTTTTAACCCGGAAAGGCGTCAAATCGTCGCGTCGGCCGTCAACCGCACCGAACGCGACCGGGATCCGACGGCGCACGCCGAAATTCTGGCGATAAAAAAGGCCTGCCGTTTAACAAAACAAACCCGTTTAAACGGATACGACATGTATGTTACTCTGGAACCGTGCCCGATGTGCGCGGCGGCTGTTTCTTTCGCCCGTCTGCGCCGGCTGTATTTCGGGGCTTATGACGTTAAAGGCGGCGGCGTTGAACACGGCTGCAGGCTTTATCAGCACGCGCCGAATTTGTTTGTGCCGGAAATTTACGGCGGCATGGCGCAGACGCGATGCGCCGGTCTGCTGACGGACTTTTTCAAAACGCTGCGCGGAGAGGAAAAATGACCACAAAACCTTTGTTTGTTGATTTGCCCGAAATAGCCGCCGATCTGCCCGCCGTCGAAAAAGCGGTTCCCGAACCGTTATCCGTAACGGCCGTTTCTCTGGCTTTAAAAGGGCTGGTGGAAAATAATTTCGCCTTTGTCCGCGTCAAAGGCGAAATATCCGGATTTAAAAAGGCGGCGTCCGGACACATGTACTTTGCCTTGAAAGACGAAGAATCCGTTCTGGACGGCGTATGCTGGCGCGGCGGCACGTCAAAGCTGGACGTCGTTCCCGAAGACGGGCTGGAAGTCGTCTGCACCGGCAAAATCACGACCTATCCCGGCCGATCGAAATATCAGATGATCGTGGAAACCATGCAGGCCGCCGGAGTCGGCGCGTTGCTGAAACTGCTTGAAGAACGCCGTAAAAAACTGGAAGCGGAAGGACTGTTTTCCTCCGAACGCAAAAAGAAAATCCCCTTTTTGCCGGACGTTATCGGCGTTATTACTTCGCCGACCGGCGCCGTAATCCGCGATATTATGCATCGTTTAAACGACCGTTTTCCCCGGCATGTCTTATTGTGGCCGTCCCTGATGCAAGGGGAAGAAGCCGCCGGACAGGTTGCCGCGGCCATTCGCGGATTTAATGCGATTCCGCCGGCGGGATTGCAGACTCCGGACGGCCTGATCCCGCGCCCCGACGTATTGATCGTCGCACGCGGCGGCGGATCATTAGAGGATTTATGGGCGTTTAACGAAGAAATCGTCGTGCGCGCCGCGGCCGAATCGCAGATTCCGCTGATTTCTGCCGTCGGTCATGAAACAGACACGACTTTGATCGACTACGCGGCCGATTTGCGTGCGCCGACTCCGACGGGGGCCGCGGAAAAAGCCGTTCCCGTACGCAAAGAATTAAGTCTGGCGCTCTCCGAAGCCGAAATGCGGCTGAAAGCAGCCGTCAATCGTCTGACAACCGAACAAAGCAATATTTTGACGGGGTTAATACGCGGCCTGCCGTCTTTGGAACAAATCGTCGAAGAACAGGCGCAACGGCTGGACGACAGAACCGAGCGGCTGGAAAACGCGTTAAAAGTTTTTATTGCCGATAAAAAGAATTTTTTGGACGCTTCCGCTTTGCGCCTGACACGTCCGGATTTTCTGTTGGAACAAGCCAAAAATAAATTGTTCCAAACCGCTTTTCCATTAGGAACGCAGATTCAGACTCTGCTGACCCGGACAGAAAACCGTTTTCAAACGGCCACCCGTCTGCTAGACAGTTTTTCATACGAACGTATATTGGAACGCGGTTTTGTCCTGGCGCTGACGAAACAGGGAAAACCGCTGGCAGCGGCGGCGGAAGCCGCTGCGCATCAAGAATTGATGTTGAAATTTTCAGACGGCGTTCTGCCTGTGTCCACACAAACCGGAACGGCAAAAACGTCCGCCCGGAAAAAACAAAAAACAACCGATGACGACAAACAGGGACGATTATTATGAAACGCCTTTTTTTGATTTTTATGTTTTCTGCCGCCGTAACAGCGGGAACGGCCTTTGCCGAAGAAGCGCCCGTTTTGTTTTTTCAAGGCCAGATGCGTCAGGGAGAAATGCTGTTCGGCTTTGTCACGCCGGGATCGGATCTGACTGTCAACGGGGAAAAAATCGCGCTGCGCAAAGACGGCTGGTTTGCTTTCGGCATCGGACGCGACGACACGGGAACTTTGACCTTTACCGCCGTAAAAGACAAACAAAAAACCGTCCGAACCTATCCGATCATGCCCAGAAAATGGAATATTCAGCGCGTTGACGGCCTGCCGCAAAATACGGTCACACCTTCCGAAGAAGAAGAGAAACGAATCGCCGAAGAAGCCGTTTTAACTCAAAACGCTCGCCTGAAGAACGTCGATATGGATCTGCCACTGTGTTTTGCCATGCCGGCCGCCGGCAGAATTTCCAGCGTTTACGGGTCTCAGCGCATCATGAACGGCGTTCCGGGAAATTCTCATAATGCTTTGGACATCGCCAACAAAGAAGGATCGAAAATCACCGCTCCGGCTGACGGAGTCGTTTTATTGGCGCATGACGACATGTTCTTATCGGGTAAAACCGTTTTGATCGGCCACGGTCAGGATATTGTCACCAGCTATATCCACATGAGCAAAATTGCCGTCAAAGAAGGACAAAAAATTAAAAAAGGTCAGGAAATCGGCCGAATCGGTATGACGGGCCGCGCGACGGGGCCTCATCTGCACTGGGTGGTTTCCTGGAAAAACAAACGGATTGATCCGCAGGTTTTTTTAAAAAATTCGGAAAAATTCTGCCCGCCGGCGGTGAAGAAACCGGCCGAAAAGGCAAAGAAAAAAGCAGCGAAAAAAACGGCTGAAAAATCAGCTCAATCCCGAAAAAAAGGAGGTAAAGCATGAAAAAAATCCATCATTTGCTGATCTGCTGCACTCTTTCTTCATTTTTTGCAGTGCCCGTATCGGCGCAGATGTTTTACAATGCCGGTACAGGATTTGATTCAACGGGGTCATCTTCGTACGGCGGAAATTCATTGCGCCCGGCTGCCGAAGAAAGTGATACAGGCAATAAAGAAGAAGAACCTTATGAAAAAATCGTTGCCAGAGAAATACGCGAACGTATCCGCGCGGACGCCGCCTATATCGTCGGCGAACCGGAAGAAGCGCTCTGTTACGGAATTGCCAGAAAAAGCCCTAAAAAACGCAGCGCAACAATTGACGGATACGCGCACACCGGCAACTGCGGTTCATTGAACGAAACCGGCATGAAAGAAGTCCAAAATAAACTGTTCAACGCCGCCAGTTATGACATGAACGTTACGAAAATCGTTTCCTGTGTAACGACTCCCCGTCTGGCATTGCGTTTCAGAAAAGGGTTTGACTTTGTGGACGTTATTTTATCCGGCGGAAACTGTCCGGCCGTTTCGTTTTTATACGGCGGCGATACAAAAGAATTTTCCGCCAAACCGATCAAAGAATGGCTGGATACGTTTATAGACGCCGTATCCAAAGATTTGGAACCCGTTAATCCCGAAGAAATCGAAAAAGCAGCAACCGGCATGTTCAAAAAAAGGGAACCGGCGCAGGAAACCGCGGCCGAACCTGAAAAACCGGCAGCGCCTAAAATGTGGGGACGCCGCGTTATCAAACCCGAAGAATCCGAAACGCCGCCCGTATCGGATCCGTCCGTCCCGCCGCCGCAGTAACACTTGCCGAAAAAGCCCCGGATCCGGGGCTTTTTCATCACTCAACGGATAAAAGACACGGATAATTAAATAAAATCAATACGGATACGTTTTCCGTAAAATTTTGCCAACCGGAATAAAACGCCGAAACTTTTCATATTACCTGTTTCCAAAGCCATTAATTCTTTTACGGGCAGATTAATGGCTGCCGCCAGGTCATATACAGTTTCATATCCGTGCTCCAGCCGGACTTTTCGGACAGTTTCAGCCAGACGGTATCTGAACTCTTCGGGTGAATGTGTGGTAATCATGATTTCAAACTCCTGATATTTGTTTAAAAAAAACAAACTCACCTTAGAAAAGCTTCTAAGGTGAGGGAGTTAGCAACTGTACCAATACAGTCCGGGTTATTCGACATAAGCTTATTTCCCCGGCTCCCTCGAAAAAGGGCGGGTTTTTTTATTGGTAAGGAGCTGCTACACTCCGCGGGCCGAATTCCCCCCGGCCGCCCTTTGATACTAGAAGCAGCCCGATTGTTTGTAAAGCCAAGAAAAAATATAAAACAGATTATTCCCGCCGTCCCGACGGGGAAACAAAACGCGTTATTCTTTGTGTCGTTTCAGCCATTCGGCAAAAGGCAAACCGTCCAGTATCAAATCCCGCGGGAATGCCCGGCCGTCGCGGGAAACGCTTAAAAGCAGCTGAGGGTTGTTTTCCGGTTTGCGGACAGCTTGTTCCAACGGACGCGATAATTTTTCGGGAATATAAAAACGGCTGACATTATCGTTAAAACGTCCGTAACGGCAGTAACCTTTGATAAAAACAGTGCAATCCGCCGGTTTGTTTAAAACAATTTTTCCGATATCGGGACAGAAAAACGCTTCGGCTTTTTGCCAGCGCTGCTTTCCCTGCCTGTCGGCACATTCGGACGCAAACGCGTCATAATCAACGGCGACGGCCAAATAATGTCCGGCCAGAATATCGCGCGGATCAAATCCGCGGACAGGCATAACGATCGGCGTTCCCGTCGATACGGCGGTTTGAACGGAAATAACCCACCCCAATAAAATCATAACCGGTATAAACAATAATAATGCCGCTTTATTCATTCTTTTTTCCTTTCCCGGCCGCATTTAATTTCAAATAGGCGTCCGCCCGCAGACAACCGTAAGCAATTCCCAGAATAACCAGTCCGGAAACAATCAGCCCGACCCCCGTATACAACAAAGACCCGAACAAAGAAAAGAAAGCGATCAGCATTCTGAACGCCGTCACACAGGCCAGCAGACGGGCCGTTTTTTCCCCGCCGAAACGATACGCCGTAAAGACAAAACCGATCAAGATCGTCAATTGAAAGAAATAATTGACAGATTTAAAAGCGGGGCACAGGAAAAACAGTACATATAATCCCGTCACTCCCAGCGCCGCCTGTTTTTCAGACCGGCTGAACGGCGCGTATTTCCAGACATACACCGCAAACCCTGCCGCAGCGGCGAAGAACAAAACCGGCGTCCAGGCGATATGATATTTGAAAACCGAATAAGCATATTCGCCGAACATCAGGCAGAACAGTGCGAAGAAGGCTGCCAAAGAACGCAAAGGCGCGACAAAAACCCGGGCTTTTTCAACACGCAGCAAAACAAAGAACAGCGCCGTACACAAAAAAGAAAGACACAACTGGGAAGGAAACAAAGTTCTAAAGAAAAATTCCCAGAAATCCCTACCCCACGGCGAACAGCTGAAAGCCGCGATAAAAATAATTTCCCAAATATAGCCCAATAATACTTTGCGCGTCAGAAACAACAGCGGAAAAGCAAGAACGGACCAAAATAAAAACGCTTTATACGTGTCACTTTTCAAATGATACACCTGTCCGACCAAACCGATGGCCGCGAACAGCAACAGCATATAAAAGAACAGCCCGCCTTCAAATCCGACGGGGTGTTTTTCCCTGACGCGCGCCAAAACCAGCGCCGCGCCGGTCAGAAAAACAAACAGTCCCGCGATTTTAACCGCGCCGGGGATCGTATACCAGTTGGACGAAACGACGGCGATGATCCCGCAGGCGACAGAAAAAAAGCCTAAAAATAAGATAACGGAAAACAAAGAAAAATATGATTTTTTACTTTGTTCAAATGCAACAATATCTTGTGCCTGAGAAGCCGAAATCAATCCGTTTTGAACCCAGCTTGCCGTTTTACGTAAAATTGAAGCCATAATTAATCCCCGGACAACATTACTTCTGAGTTGATTCTAAAGTGTTTTTATTTTATTGTCACTAAGTGTTTTAAGTTACTTTGAAGGGATTTATCTATGAAAAAGTTTTTGGTTTCAGCGGCATTTGTCGCAGCTTTTTCCGTTTCTCAGGCTTTTGCGCTGGACAGCACGGGCTGCGGTCTGGGATCCATTATTTTTAAAGGACAGGCCGGTACGATTCAACAAATTCTGGCCGTAACAACAAACGGTTCTTTCGGCACGCAGACATTCGGTATTTCTTCTGGCACATCGGGCTGCGACCAGAACGGCCGTGTTTCCGGCGGCACCGGCAAAATCTTTGCTTTCCTGGAAAAAAATATGGAACAGTTCGCCGTTGACGCCGCACGCGGCCACGGTGAAACGATTGACACGATCGCCGCTTTGACGGGAACGTCTTCGGATAAAGTCGGCGAAGTGGTCAAAGAAAACTTTGCGTTCATTTTTGACAGCCATGATGTTTCCGCCGTTACGGTAACACTGAAAGTTTCCGAACTGCTGGCTTAATAACACAGGAAAGGCAAAAGGCTGTTTAATATGCGTATTGCCTTGATCGTATTATTGATATGGCTCTGTCCCGGCGGGCGTTCCGCTGCGGCAGAGCCGTTTTCTTTGACGGAAAATCAGCAAAAGCATCTGCTTGACCTGCAAAACAAAGCGCAGGAAAAAAAACTGGCCGACGCGCCGCAGTGGCAAAGGCTGATGCATTTTCACAACCGCCGGGGATCAAAGGAAAGTACGATTGATTCCGACGCTTTTTTTCTGTCGCCGGAGGGCAAAACCAATCCGGACAAAGAACTGCAGGCTGATCTGCGCGCTTTTTTTATGCCGGTCGATAAAGTAAAAAAAATCGAAGGAAAAGAAGACAGTTATAACCACCCGCAGTGTTTGTTCCCGGCGCGTTATGCCTGGTTGAACCGACAGCTGGGATTTGATCCACGCCTGATGCCGCCCGTTCAGTGCAAAGATTATCAGGATTTCAAATCTGCCGTCGATGCCCGGCGGGCCGCATTAATCTTTACCAGCGCCTATATGGGCAATCCGGCTTCGTTTTTCGGGCATACTTTGCTGCGTCTGGACGGCAAAGGAGAAACCCCTTTATTGTCCCATGCGTTGAATTACGGCGCGATTACCGGATCGGACGGCGGACTGTCGTTTATGTTCAAAGGTGTTTTCGGCGGTTATAACGGTATTTTTTCGGTTTATCCCTATTACGATACGGTTAACCTTTACAACAATATGGAAAACAGAGATATCTGGGAATATCGGCTGAACCTGACGCCGGAACAAATTGACCGGCTGGTGGCGCACATTTGGGAACTGGGACACAACTCCGCAAATTATTATTTCTTTTCGGAAAACTGTTCCTACATGTTGCTGGAAACGTTAAACGCCGCCCTGCCCGATCAGGATTTGACAGAACCATTTTACCGGCCGTTTTTTTCAAATTACACGATTCCCGTCGATACGGTCCGGACGGTATTGAAACAAAAAGATATTTTAAAAGAAGCCGTTTACAGACCTTCGCGCCAGTCCAAGCTGAAACACGCCTATTCTTTTCTGTCCGATGATGAAAAAGAACAGCTGCACAAACTGTTAAGATCCCCCCGCCAGGTTGATTCCGTCATGAATTCCGCCCTGACGGACGAACAAAAAGCCAATGTTCTGGTAACAGCCTATGAATATATCCAGTATGCTTTCATTGCCGGGGATATTCCTTTGGACGAAATGCGCCGGGATTCCATAAAAATTCTGACTCCTCTGAGTTCCATCAAAGAAAAATCCAATATTACAGACGTCCCCGTTCCCGAAAAACGCCCCGACGAAGGCCATTTGTCCGGAGCGGCGGCCGTATACGGCGGCAGACGAAACCACAAAGACTTTATTGATATCACACTGCGGCCGGCTTACCATACTTTAACAGACGAAACCGCGGGTTTCCTGCCGTTTGGCGCAATCACATACATGGACGCGACACTGCGCTGGTATGAAAACGACAACGATCTGCGTTTACAGAAACTTTCCTTTGTCGATATCATATCTCTGGCTCCCAGAAATAAACTTTTCAAGCCCTTTTCCTTTAAACTGAACGCCGGCGTCGAAAGTTACTTTTATCCCGATAAGAATAAAGAAGGATACGTTTTCTATGCGGGATTCGGCGGAGGCTGGTCGGGACAGCCGTGTGAAAAAGTCATCACCTATCTTATGACAAATATTTACGGCAAAGCCGGCGGGTACCTACCCCATAACGCAATGGCCGGCATCGGCATTCAAACCGGTTTTGCCGCAGACTTTGACTTTATCAGGCTGACCGGAGATATCGAAAAAATATTCTATACCGACAAAGACGCCGACCTTTGGCGTTATCAGGCGTCCGCCGGCATAACACTGACGCATGACTGGGGATTGGAAGCGTCCTTTTTATTTGAAGACAGTCGCCATGCCGATGTGCACGAAGGCCGGCTGGGACTGGTTTATCATTTTTGATCCTGCGCTGAAAAAACCGGTACTTTTCTGCCGCGGTATACAATAAAATCAACAGCGCCGCTGTCGGCGTCCGTCCCCGGAATATCAATCAGATCAACAACTTCCTGAATCGCCAGCGCAAACGAATCAAAAATCAAAACCGCCTGGGCATAAGGATAACTGTCGCGCGGACAGGAATCTTTCAATGGCAGCCGCTGTCCCTGCGTTTCAAAATATTTTTTATGAATCAGACTGGCCGGCGGAAATGAAAAATCCTCCACCCTTAAAACGCCGTCGACACGCACGGCGCCGAAAACGCTCGGTTCCGATTTAAAGACCAGATAAGAAACCATACCCGCATTCGCCGTTTCCGCAGCCGCGCTTTCAGGCACGGATACAATTTTTTTCGGTATCGGTAAAGCCGCCTGTTCCCATAATTTAGCCAGATCTATCCAGAAAATTTCCCGGCCGCTTTCCAAAACCGTACAGAAAATCAGATAATCCAGTCCTGTTCCCGTATTTTTTTCAGAAAAAGACAGCAGCTGTTCGGTATCAAATATCTGCTGCACGGGAATTAAAGCACAAAATATCCCGGACTGTACGACTAACCCGTAATTCGGGGGTTCCGCCTTTTCCTGCCCGGTAAAATTCAAAACCGGCAGCGTTAACCCTTTCCAGTAAAAAAAGGGATTTTTTTCACCGTCCTGCGTTCTGATGCCGAATTCACTTTCCCGCAAAAAAACGGTTTCGGCAACGGCGTTTAACGGCAGAGCAAACCGATTGCCGCCCTGTCCGAAGATTAAAACCCTGTCAAACAAAAACTTTTTCGGCACGGAAAAATAAAGGCAAAACCCGTTTTCAAAAACAGCGCGGATTTGACCGCCGGATTTTTCCAAAAGCTGGCCGATTGTTGTCAGACCGCGCCGTTCTTCATGAAATTTTACAGAAGAATGAAACAGATAAACCGGCAGATCATTACGGGTCAGCGTCGCACCGGCGTCAGTCAGGCCGGCCGCCTGAACGGCGTTGTACAGCTTATCAAAATCAAACGAAGCGCCGTTGTCGCAAAAGGAAACATGTATAAAAGCGCCTTCTTCCCTGGCGGAAAAACGAAGAGTCAGTTCTTTGTTTTCATCAGGAAAAGCATAATGAAAAGCATTATCTGTCAATTCGCTTAAAATTTGTTCCAAAACGGCTGCGGCATCTTTATCGATACCGCTTTCAATCTGACTGTTGATTTCCATCTGATAACGCCGCTGATATTTTTTTGCCGCTTTTTGAGCCGTTTTTTGCAAAAAGAAAGGAATTTGCATAAAAGAACGCGTTCGTATGCTGCCGACCAGATCTTTTAAAGCCGACAAACTGGCGCCGGCCTGCTGCGCAGCCCCGCGGCGCGCCAGAACGGCCAGTTCTTTTTGTATCTTTTCGGCATTGTACGGCCATGCGGCGGCTTTTAATTCCCCCCAAATAAAATCATTGCGCCGTTTTTGCTGTTCCAAAGCCTTTTGCGTGCGTTTCAGATTTTCCTTTTCGGCGTTTAAATTTTCCTGCAAAGCAATAAAGCGGGTATTAAATTCTATATGCTGTTTTTCCAGTTCTCTTTTTTCTTTCAGCATTAACTCGGTATTTTCTTTTTCAATATCCAGCCGCGATAAAGCGTCCTGATATTCTTTTTCCAAAGTTTCGTACTGAGACGACATTTTGCGATGGTCTTCGCTGATTTCGGAACGAAAATCTTCCAGCGCTTTCAAATTAATCCGCAGTTCTTCCGCCTGCCTGTGGTTTTGCTGCAATTCCCGGTACAGCTGTTCTTCACGCTGTTCACTCAGGTTTTCTTTTTCCCCCAGCAGACGGGTCAGATCCTGAATTTTTCGGCTCATTTCATTTAAAGCTTCATTTTTTGTTTCCAGCAAATGCAGCGCCTGTTCTTGCTGATTTTCCTGATCGGCCAATTTTTCCTGACAGTTTTGCAGCGCCAGCCTGGTTTCGGCCAAATGATCTTCTAAATCGGTCTGCAGCTTTTCCTGTTCGTTTAAACGTGCCATAACAGCCGCGATTTTTTCCTGAGATAACGTCTGGCGGCGTTCTTCTTCAAACAAAACGTTTTCTTTCTGCTTTAAGGCGGCGTCCTGTTCCGTCAATGCCTGTGCCCATAAAACAAGCTGTTCTTCGCGTTCGTCCAAAGCGGCTTCCTGCGCCGTCAGATCCGGCGGAACGAATACGGGCCCTTGAAAAACATTTTCGCCGGCCGCCCGATCTTCGGACCGGACGGCAGTTACCGGCAGCAGGTCGTCATCAGATTCCCGCGGTTCGCGTTTTAAATTAACGGCAGCCGCCAAAATTTTTTTAATCCGCTGAAACTTCATTAAAACAGCAGGCAAAGCCGTCATATTGCTTTTCTGGGACAAATATCCCTTTATTTCGGTCATGCCGGCATCTGATAAACGATACGCCCGCATAAAACCGACAAACGGCGCGACGGAACGGATAAAGCCGAAAAAAGAATCCAAAACAGTCCAGACCTTTTCGTCCGCCGGATTTTTTTCCAGCAGCGGGAAAAGACTTTCCAGTTCGGAAAGCCTGCTCTGCGCTTCGTCCAAAAAATCATTGACCAGATCCGACATCGGCTTCACACCTTTATTCAGCGTTTTTCATTCAACAGCATGATTAAACTTTCCCCGGCGGCAGTCATGGACAAGCGCCAGTTTTGTTCCTCCAGACATTTCAACAAAAATACCGCCGGAACCGTTTTCGGCGACAAAACACAGCTTTCATCATGATCCGCCGCTTTTTGTATTTCAGGATCAAGACGAATACTTTTCCCTTTTGCCTCAATACGTATTTCTTTATCTCCGGCGCGGGCTTTGACGGTAATTTCACCGCCGCGCGGCAGGCTTTCCGCCGCGATTTGTCCGGCCAGCAGGATCAGACGAAAAACAAAAATCGGCACTTCCTGATCCGTCTGCCATACACAGGAATACCGGACAACGCGATTTTCCAGCGTATGCAGATATTCTTCCAATATCCGGCGCGTCACGGAAATATCCGTCAACGGCCCTTCATTTCCGAAAGCCGCGCGGAAAAAACGCAGCCGCCCCATTAAAATGTCCGCGTTGCCGCAGGCCAGATCCAGCGTTTCCTTATCCGCGCCTCCCAATTCGGACAGCAAAGACAAACTGCTGGACACGGCGCCGATTACCCCGGCCAGGTCATGGCTGAAACGGGTGAATGCAGATTTTGAAAATATAAGATCATGATCCGGCACGAAAAAATCCTTTCTTTAATTTGTCGGCAGTTTATCCTGTATAAGCCTCAGTATAGTATCGACTTGCCCGTTTATTTTTTGTATACTAATTAAGTTAAACAATCTTTACCATACGGATCGGAGATGCTTTTGAAATGAAGCCGGTATCTTCTTCTACATCAGGACTGGAACTGAACACAGACCGAATTGCGGCGGCGTCAAAACAACGCCAGACGCGTGCGCCGGCGGCGCCGGAACAGAACGCCTCCGCTTTTCAGGCCGCGGCTTTCAGACGCGAAATGCCGATGACGTCCGCCGCCGAATTTGTTGAAGTTGACGGAAAAAAGTACTTTTTAAACGCTCCGCGCGGAACTTATGTCAATATAATCGTTTGAAAGGATAAAAATAATGAATAAAAGCACAAACGAAACCGGCGCCAGCATGGTTGAAATTCTAGGTGTACTGGCTGTCGTGGCGACAATCGCCGTCGGTATGTTTACAGGCATTTCCCGTATGAATCAGAAAATCAAACTGACTCAGGCGCAAACCGAAGTCACGGATATTGTCAAGGCCATGCGGACTCAGTTTTCTTCGTTTACCCCTTCTTCCATCACGTCAAAAGGATTGTATGACGTCGGCATTTTTAAAAATGTCAATGACGAAGGCAAATCCGCCAACGTATACGGGACAGAAATGCTTATGGAGCTTAAATCCGACGTGGAAAATCCTTATTTTACATTCATCTACAAAGATATTCCCACCAGTGTCTGCGCGGATCTGCTGCTGGGTGATTGGGGGAACGATCCTTCTTCGGGCTTAAGGGAAATAAAAGTGCAAGGAACGGGCAAAACGTCCATTTTCCAGTGGGCAAAAGACATACGCCCCGTTGATGAAGAAAACCCGGACGCACCGACCTCTCAGCCTTTGCTGCCGTCGCTGGAAAAAGCGATTGACGCATGCACTCTGCCGTCGGGATCGGGCATCGTTACGATTTCGTGGAGCTATTATATCTGATTATTTTTTCTTTACGACCGGCGTAACGTTTTCCCACAGCATAATGCCGCTTTTTGCTTCGGTCAAAACCAGATGCAGGTAATATTCCTGACGTTTTTTACCGCTGCGGACATAAGCGGTTCTCTGCGTTATTCTGCCTGAAATATTAATCTGGGGCGACACGTTTTTCGCGCCGGCGGAAACGACGCGGACTTTCCGGCTGGCAGCCAGATCCGCTCTGAGTTTCTGTTTGATATCCGCCGTATCGAAATTCTTTTTTGTCGTATCCACAATATGGGATATTGTCACAATGTAACGTTCCCCCGCCGGATTATCCAAAGATCCGGACCGGATCATATTGCGGACGGCCGTTTGGACGGCTCGTTTAAAATCGGCCGGCGTAATTTCATTTGTTTCCGCTGCTTTTTTCTGGACCTGCGCCGGTTGCTTTGCCGGAATGTTAACAACGGCCGGCGGCTGACCGGTTTCTTCCGCGTTTTTCGTCGCCGCGCAGGCGGAAATGCCCCCAGCAATCAAACAAAGAGCTGCTGCATAAACATAACGTTTCATTAGTGATGCTTCCTTTCCTTAACGATATCAGCGTCTGCGGATAATAATCGGGTTGTCTTTTTCGCTTTTTTCCGGTTCGGCGGGGGCAACACTGCCCTGATCCGCCGGCATCAGAGTCTGCAGTATATTTCCTGTCTGCCCCGCAGAAGAAGTCGCGGAAGATGACGACTGGCCGTCCGTACGGTAGATCGTTCTTTGCCGTTCGCGTTCGGCGGCTTCCTGTCTGGCCTTTTCGGCAGCAGCGGCGGCTTCGGCAGCTTTTTTAGCCTCTTCCTCGGCCTTTTTCTTCATTTCTTCAGCCTCGCGCTTTGCTTTTTCTTCCGCCTCAATTTTAGCGTTTTTCCTGGCGACGGCGTCTGTCGTTTTTTGATGAATCGATTTGATCTTGTCCAAAACGACTTCGGCCTGCGCACGCAAAACCGTTAACTCTTCCAATTTAATGCCATCACTTTCCGATTGCGCCTGAATACCTTTCAACGGGTCGATTTCTTTCATAATCTCGCTGACATTCTGTGCTATTTCGGGCAGATCCGAATGAGTCGTCTGCAGTTTGGCTTCCTGTCTTAAAATTTCGTTTGCCTGATTTAACGCGTCAAACACCGTTCCCTTAATCCCGACAATCATTGCGGTATCATAACCGGCATTAATTTCGGCCTCTTTGTCAAAATAATTTTCTTTGGCTCTTTTTTCCAGCTCGGCGACGGCCGCGTCTGTCAGAACGCCGTTCCCGCCGGAAACGGTTTTCTGAATGTCGACATTCAATCTTCCCAGCGTCCGGGCGGCATTGTTCAACGCCAGCAGGTATTTTTCAACCTGATATACTTTCTGAGCCAGCGGTTGAACCGCCGCAATTTTTTTAGCCAGTTCCGCGGAAGCCATCGTCAGCTGTTCATCAAGTTTATTTAACCTTTCGACACGAGCGGCCCGCGCTTTTTCCTGCGCTTCGATTTCCTGCCGGCGCTGCTGTTCTTGCTGCTGCTGCGCCTCTTCTTTCATTTTATTTTTAACGGCGACGACTTCATCAACGACCGCACTGATCGTTTGTTCTAAAACCGCCGGCTGTCCGGCTTTTTTGCCGACAGACAAAACAATGTTCGACACAGATTGAATCCCCGAAGGAAACGCCAACCCGGCAGATAAAATCCGATCAAGGTAATTATAAGAAAAAGCCAGCGATTTATTTTCCGCGCCGTCATAAGCAAATGAAGTCGTATCCAAAATCAAAGAACCGTTTTTCACACTGACATTGGCGGAAAAACGATTAATTTCCGTACTGCCCCGCATTGCCTGAGTTTGAATCGTTTCTTTGGAAATTTCGGGCACATGCCGCAAGTCTTCGGTCAGCTGAGCCATATTGAAACGATCCAGAGCGGCTTTGTTAAACGTCAGCGTCCCTGTTCCCGTCAACGAAGTAAACAGTTCATTGGTCGATTTGCCTTTGGCCTTCAAATTTGCGTTAAGAATTAACCCTTCGACAGCGCCGATATTTAATGTATCCGAATCAAACAGCTTTGCCGGAATGTTTAAATTCGACACACGTACCGCCGTCTGCAGATCCAACAGTCCGTCAGCCGCGGGCGTTAAATTGAAAATACCGCCGAAGTTAGCCCGATTCCACAATGAACGCCGTAAATCAATGACGATTTTGTCGGCAGACAACTTGATAATGCTGTCCACATCTGACAACACAAACGAATTAAAAAACAGTCTGTTTGTCTTCAAAGCAATCGAAGCTTCGTATTTTCCCAGAAACGAAAAATCAAACGGCTTGCGGGAAAACGACAAATCCGCGGCAAAACGGCTTAACATACCGTCTTTGGTCCATATGTCTTCCGGAACCGTTTTCTGCGTATCAACGGCAACCGTTTCCGCAAAATTAACTCTGGGCAACATACCCAGCGGCGCCAGGTCATGTGATTCCAGTTCGGCCGTAATTACGGACGAATCCGTCTGTCTGACGACTTTTATATTGCCTTTAAATTCATTTTCCCCGATCCGTGCCGCCATATCCGTCAAGTGGAACAGGTCTTTGTTTTTCAGGATCCTGCCCTGCAGATCCAAAGCGCCGGGATTAGCCAGAACCGGCCGGTAATTATCCGAAAACAAACGAACAAAATTCCGGAAATTTTCATGGTGAATATCCGCATTCATATTCCAGTCAAACACAGACGGCGCAGACTGGCGCATATCTCCCTGAACGGCGAAACGCATCGTGCCGAAATCAACGACCGTATCAAACTGCATCGCCTGAAGCGTCCCCGTCAGTTTTGCGGACAGCTGCATTTTATCCTGAACGGAAACGTTGCGCGACAAAGGAATTCCCAAAGCCTGTGTCAAAGACGACAGTTGCTGAGCATTTACATTGATCGTGAAATTACTGAATTTCGGATCCCCGCCGAACCCTTCGGCATCGCCGCGCAGCTTAACTGTGGAAGCCAGAATTTTTTCACCGGAGATTTCGTTAATTTTCATCTGTCCGCGGACAACGGCGAAATCGGCGTTTACATTTTCGGCATTAATATCCGCCCAGGAAAAAGCGGCCGTTTTTAATTTCAGGCTGATATCCGTATCATTCAAAAAAGCCAGAGAATCAAACAGGCGTTGAATTTTCTGAGTTGCGGACAATTTGGAAAATTCTTCACGTTTCTGCGCATAAAACTTGTTTTTCGCGGGAAAATACTGTGCAAGATTCATTTCCGAAAAATCGCCGGAAACACTGAGCGCTTTACGATTTCCCAAACGCAAAGCCATACCGCCGGAAAAATCCGTCTGATCCAGAATGCCTTTCATCTGCGATAAAACCAACCCGTTCTGCGCCAGTTTGAATTCCGTTTCCGCCTTGAACTGACGTAAAAGATTCTGAGGAATTTCTTCCGCCGGCGGAAAGCCCAGCCAATTTAAAACCGCACTGACATTATCCGCCTGCGCGGAAAGCTTTCCGGACAACATCACGGACTTGCCCAGTGCCAGATTTGCTTCTCCCGTTACATATGCGTTACTGGGCAAAGTTGCGGAAATATCTTTAAACGCCACCCCTTCCGGAATTGAACTGATTTTACTTTTCAGCTGGTGAATGACGTCTTTTTTATAGTTGACGGTATCAAACAGCATATCAAAGGCATACGTATCTTTTGTCCGTGAAAAATATCCCGTTTTTGACAGGAATACGACGATCGGCGTTAAATTATCAAAAAACGGATCGGCGTCCAGACGCGAAAAAATAAAGGAACCGTCAACGACTTTCGGCAGCAAATTCTGCGCCAGTTTTGTCTGCCGGACAGGCGTATTATCCAACGTCACGGGTTCGGACGGATTATTGGGATCCCTTAAAACAATCTCTTCGTCCGGCAGAATTTCTTCTTCTTCCTGCGCCTGCCGGGCGGAAGCCTCATCGGGCGACAAAGAACGCACCGACAGCCGCCCCGTTGCCGAAGACGTTCCGTACTTAAATAAAATATCCGTCATTTCCGTCGTTCTGGTCTGCGCGTTTTTCAACAGTTGCAAATTTCCGACGACAGGCTGAAAAAGAACGGAAGGCAATTTTTCCTGCGGATACAGCAGAGCAAAAAACTGATCCGGTTTACGAATATCAAATGTCAGCCCGCCCGTTAAAATTCCCCGGTCGGTTTCAGACAAGCCGTATTTTCCGGTAAAAACAAAAGAAGCTTCCGCCGGTGCGTTAATCAGACGCAGGGAAAAATCAGGCGACTGCGCGGGAACAAATTTTTCGACTTTTAAAGAAAAACCGAAGCTGGACGCCAAAGCGCCGAAGTTTCCTTCAAAGAAAAAAGGCCCGTGAATACTGTCGGCAAACAATTCGGCATTGACCCGATCCCATTTCTGCGCCGGCGTATATTTGTCCGTTTTGACTTCCGCCGCCCCGTCCGTCAGCAGCAGGCTGTCAAAACCGATCGTCGCATTTGCGGCGGCACGGTCAAAAAACGCTATTTGCCAGTTCCATTTCCCGTTCGGCATCGTTTCAAAATAGAACTGCGGCGAAAAAAGCGTAACTTTCTTGATTTTAATCTGCCTGCGGAACAAAGATCCCGTATCAAACAAAATTTCGGCGCGGGCGGCCGTCATCATCTGCGGATAAGAGGCGTCTTGAATATTTCCCAGCCGAATCTGCCCCAGTTTTAAAACAGGCGACGGCTTCATGGAAAACACCGGCTGCCCCTGCACGGTCAAAGTCAGCCCCGTCCGCGCTTTGACGGCAGCAGCCGTTTCCTGAATATATTCATTCCAATTAATGTTGGTCGGTAAAATAAAATAAACGCCCGTTCCAACCAAAACCACAAAAACGCCAAGAATGATGATAAGCTTTTTCACGAATCAAAACTCCGCACTGTTAATCTGTTTCAGTTTATCTGGTTTTTGTTCCGAACAAACGGTCCCCCGCGTCCCCCAGCCCCGGCAAAATATATCCGTGTTCGTTTAAACGTTCGTCCAGCGCCGCGACATAAACCGGCACTTTCGGGTGCAGTTTTGTAAAGACCCGCGCCCCTTCCGGCGCCGCGACCAGAGCCAAAAAGATAATTTTATCCTCTGACACGCCGTGTTTGATCAGAGTATCAACCGCGGCGGCGGCAGAATTGCCCGTTGCCAGCATCGGATCAACCAATATGAACAAACGATCGTCGACAGGGGGCAGCTTGACCAGATATTCAACCGGCTGCAACGTCGCGGGGTCGCGGTACAGACCGATATGCCCCACCCGAGCGGAAGGCACCAGCTGCAGCAATCCGTCCGCCATGCCGATTCCCGCGCGCAGAATAGGAACAACGGCCAGCTTTTTCCCCGCAATGACAGGCGCCGTCATTTTACACAAAGGCGTTTCGATTTCTTCAAACGTCAGCGGCAGATCGCGCGTAACTTCGTATCCCATCAGCAGCGCGATTTCCTTCAGCAGTTCTCTGAACGTGCGAGTCGACGTCGTTACGTCACGCATTAACGTCAGTTTATGCTGGATTAAAGGGTGTTTCAAAACATGCAGGCTGGGAAATTCGGAACTGTTCGGCATAAAAGTATCCTTTGGTTAAAACAAAAATCCTCATTTAAAGTGTTATACGGTACGACTGACAGAAAACCAACTTTATTTTTTTAATTTTGAAAGATTTTTTAACCAGCGACGACGGCAGGAAAAAAATTTTTATGGCTTGACGAAAGTTTAACCTATATCTTAGAGTGCATAAAATATATATGAAGGTGGCGTCATGAATACACTTGATGAAATGCTGCAAATGGCCCGCGCGGCAATGGAAAAGGCTTATGTTCCTTATTCCGAATTTTCCGTCGGCGCGGTCATAAAAGCGCAAAGCGGCAGGCTGTATGCCGGCTGTAACGTTGAAAATGCGGCCTATCCCGCAGGTTCCTGCGCGGAACAGGGCGCTATTTCCGCCATGATTTTGGGCGGAGACACTAAAATTCAGGAAATGGTCGTTATGGGAAACGGCGAACGTCTGGTATCGCCGTGCGGTTCGTGCCGTCAGCGGATACGCGAATTCGCAACCCCGGACGCCGTTATCCACATTTGCGACAGAAACGGCGTTCGCAAATCAATGACTCTGGACGAACTTTTACCGGTTTCGTTCGGCCCGGAAAATCTGAAACGTTAAATCGGAATGTCTTGTAAAAAAGAGGAAGTTTATGAAAGAAACTATCAACCAGGTTGCTCAGCAGATCAAAGCGAAAATCGGCGGCTATACGCCTAAAATCGGCATTATTCTGGGCAGCGGATTGGGCGGCGTTGCAGAAGCGATCGAAAACCCCGTCATCATTCCTTACGAAGAAATCGAAGGTTTCCCGAAATCAACCGTATCCGGTCATGCCGGACGTCTGGTCGTTGGAAAATTAAACGGCGTCGACGTTTTATGCATGCAGGGACGCGTTCATTTCTATGAAGGACACACACCGGCGGCTTTGGCTTTGGTGATCCGTTCCTACAAAAAGCTGGGAATCGAAAAGCTGATTTTGACGAATGCGTCAGGTTCTTTGAACATTGACATGGGTCCCGGCAGCCTGATGATCATTTCCGATCATATTAACCTGTCGGGCTGTAATCCGCTGGTCGGACCGAACGATGAAACCGTAGGGCCGCGTTTCCCGGACATGACTTATGCGTATGATCCCGAACTGCGCCAGAAACTGCTGAAAACGGCGGAACAGGAAGGCATCAATATGCGTTCGGGTGTTTATCTGATGACGTCAGGGCCCAACTTTGAAACCCCCGCCGAAATCAGAATGTTCCGTATTCTGGGGGCGGACGCCGTCGGCATGTCCACGGTATCCGAAACTTTGTGCGGCGTTCATTGCGGCATGAAAGTCGTCGGCGTTTCCGTTATTACCAACTACGGCGCCGGCATGGTCGCGGACAAGCAGACGCATGACGAAACGATTGCGCAGGCTAACGAAGCCGGTAAAAAACTGCAGCGCATCTTAACACGTTTTGTTACGGAGATTTAAAATGAAAGAAGTCGCTCAAAGAGCTTTATCATTGCTGGATCTGACCAGCTTAAACGACAATGACACCGCGGAAACGGTTGTCGCCCTGTGCGCGAAAGCGCACGGTGATTTCGGTAAAACGGCCGCCGTCTGCATCTGGCCGCGTTTTGTTAAAACGGCAAAAAAAGAACTGGAAGGCACCGGCGTTAAAGTGGCGACCGTCGTTAATTTTCCGCACGGCGGCACGGATATCGAAGCAACCGTCGCCGAAACCAAACAGGCCGTTGCCGACGGCGCCGATGAAATTGACGTTGTTCTGCCATACAAAGCCTTTATGGACGGCGACAAGGATACGGCGGCGGCTTTGTTGACGGCGACGCGCGAAGCCTGCAAAGGAAAAGTGATGAAAGTGATCATCGAAAGCGGCGTTTTGGCACACGCGGCTTTGATTGCCGAAGCGTCCCGTCTGTCAATCGAATGCGGCGCGGATTTTATTAAAACGTCAACCGGCAAAACGCCCGTTTCCGCAACACTGGAAGCGGCCAACGCCATGTTGGAAGTTATCCGTGAATCCGGCAAACCCGTCGGTTTTAAAGCTTCCGGCGGCGTGCGCACGACGGAACAGGCCGCGGATTACCTGACGCTGGCCGATAAAATCATGGGACCGAAATGGGCGAACGTCAAAACGTTCCGCTTCGGCGCCAGCGGTTTGCGCGACAGCCTGTTGGCTTCAATGGGGTATGCGGCCGCACCCGCGGAAAACAAAGGATATTAAAATATGCTGGCGCAGGAAGTCATTCGTCATAAACGCGACGGCCAAAAGCTGACAAAAGAAGAAATTGAATTCTTCATCAAAGGAGCGGTCGACTGGTCCGTTTCCGAATGTCAGATTGCGGCTTTCACCATGGCGGTCTACCTGCGCGGCATGGATCCGGAAGAAACAACCGCTTTGACACGCGCCATGATGCGGTCGGGCGAAGTCATGAATTGGGCCGATAAAGATTTGAACGGTCCGGTTTTGGACAAACATTCGTCCGGCGGCGTCGGCGACAGCGTCAGTTTGATTTTGGCTCCGTTGCTGGCGGCGTGCGGCGCATATGTTCCGATGATCGCGGGACGCGGTTTGGGGCATACGGGCGGTACGTTAGACAAGATCGAATCCATTCCGGGATATACGACGATTCCGTCGCTGGATCAGTTTTACAAAGTCACAAAAGAAATCGGCTGCGCGATTATCGGCCAGACCGGCGATCTGGTTCCGGCAGACAAACGGTTTTATGCGATACGCGACGTAACGGCGACAATCGAATCGGCGCCGCTGATTACGGCTTCGATTCTGTCAAAAAAACTGTCGGCCGGATTAGACGCGCTGATCATGGACTTAAAATGCGGCAACGGCGCATTCATGGCCAGCCGGGACGAAGCGCGCAGCCTGGCCGAAACAATGGTCAGCGTCGCCGTCGGCGCGGGAATATCCGCGCGCGCCCTGCTGACCAACATGGATCAGGTGCTGGGCGACTGTGTGGGGAACGCTCTTGAAGTCGGCGAAGCCATCGCCTATCTTAAAGGTGAAAGACGCAACCCGCGTTTAAACGAACTGGTTATGACTTTGTGCAGCGAGGCATTAATGTTGAAAAATCTGGCCGCCGATGAACAAGAAGCGCGCACAAAATTACAGCAGGCTTTGGATTGCGGCAAAGCTGCGGAATGTTTTGCCAAAATGACCGCGGCGCTGGGCGGACCGTCGGATCTGTTGGAAGATCCGTGGAAATATTTGCCGAAAGCCGCCGTTATTCGTCCCGTTTATACGGATAAAACCGGTTATGTCAGCGCCATGGACACTTATAAAATCGGCACGACAATGATTATTCTGGGCGGCCAGCGCAAAAACTTTGACCAGCGGCTGGATCATTCCGTCGGTTTTACCGACTTTATCCAGATCGGCGACAGGGTGGAAACGGGAAAACCGATTGCCGTTATTCACGCAGCAAACGAAGACACTTTTGCCGCGGCGGAAAAACAGCTGCGGTCATCTATTCAAACCAGTGAGGAAAAACCGGTTGAAACACCGATTGTGTACGAAACTGTAACGGCTTAATTTTTTACGAGGTGAACACAATGAAACGGGCAATTATTCTGATGATGGATTCTTTCGGCTGCGGAGAAGCGCCGGACGCCGAAGCTTTCGGCGACGCGGGTGCGAACACGCTGGGCCATATCGCCGCCGCCTGTGCGCAGGGACAGGCCGAAAACGGACGGACAGGCCCGTTAAAACTTCCGAACCTGTGCAAACTGGGCTTAGGCGAGCTTTATAAACAATGTAACGGCGAATACGCCCCCAATCTGGAAATTCCCGTTTCCGAAATTACGGGCGTTTACGGCTTTTCCAAAGAAATCAGCAAAGGAAAAGACACCACGTCGGGGCATTGGGAAATGGCCGGCGTTCCCGTTACGTTTAAATGGGGATACTTCCCGGCGGAATATCCCAGCTTTCCGGCGGACATTATTGACGAATTCATTGCCAAGGCAAAAATTCCGGGTGTTTTGGGCAACAAAGCAGCTTCCGGTACGGCCATTCTGGAAGAACTGGGCGAAGAATGCGTCAAAACGGGCAAGCCGATCGTTTACACTTCGGCAGACAGCGTTTTCCAGATCTGCGCCCACGAAAAACATTTCGGGCTGGAACGCTTGTATGAAATCTGCCACATTGCCCGCGATATTTTAAACGAACACACGGAAAACGGCGTGATCGCCCGTGTAATCGCCCGTCCGTTTGACGGCGAAACCAAAGAAACGTTCAAACGCACCGGCGGACGTCATGACTATTCCGTTTTGCCGCCCGCTCCGACGGTTCTGGATAAAATGAAAGCAGCCGGCGGCAACGTCGTTTCGATCGGAAAAATCAGCGATATTTTTGCCGCGCAGGGTATTACGCAGGCGTTGCCCGCCGTCGGATTGGAACAGCTGTTTGACCGCACGCTGGAACAAATCAGAACGGCGCCGGACAATACGATTATTTTCCCGAACTTTGTCAATTTTGACATGGATTGGGGCCACCGCCGCAACGTATCCGGTTATGCGGCCGGTTTGGAATACTTTGACAGCCGTCTGCCCGAACTGTTCGCCGAAATGAAAGAAGGCGACATTTACTTCATCACGGCGGACCACGGCTGCGATCCGACGTTCAAAGGAACAGACCACACGCGCGAACACGTTCCCGTTATCATGTTCGGCAAAGGCATCGCGCCGCGTTATATCGGCAGACGCGAAACATACGCAGACATCGGCCAGACGATCGCGGATTATTTCGGGCTGGAACCGTTTGAAAACGGCAAATCGTTTTTAAAATAAACCTTTATAAAAAGGGCATTCGGCAGAATGCCCTTTTTCTGCTTTTACAGGGAATACATTATGCTGCCGCAGGATATCATTCGCAAAAAACGTGACGGAGAAACCTTAACCAAACAGGAAATCGAAGAATTTGTTCAAGGCATTGATGATTGGTCAATCGCCGACGGGCAAATTTCCGCTTTGTTAATGGCCGCATTAATCAACGGATTAAACAACGATGAAATTATCGCTTTCGTTAACGCGATTGTTGAAACGGGCATTATTTTAGATTGGAACAGCGTTGATTTAAACGGCCCCGTGGCCTCTGTTTACACGATGTTCGGAGTCGGCGACAAATCCGAAATTATCGCAGCGCCGTTATTGGCCGCATGCGGCATTTATGTCCCCATGATCTGTGAAAGAATACAATACCATGCCGGCGGCACGTTGGACAAACTGGACAGCATCAAGGGCTTTACTTCGCGTCCGACTTTAGCACGGTTTAAAAAGACGCTGCGTGAAAGCGGTTGCGCTTTTATGTCGCCGACGGAACAAATCGCGCCGGCGGATCTGCGCATACAGTCAATCCGAGATGTGACGGCGACGGTCAGCAGTATTCCTTTGATGATAATGTCGCTGCTGGTGAAAAAGATTGCCAGCGGCATCAAAAACCTGACTGTCGACGTCAAAGTCGGCAGCGGTTCTTTTACGCCTTCGCTGCAGGAAGCCGAAACATGCGCACAAAAAATCAAAGAATGCGCTCCGGCTTTTGGCATTACGACGGACATCACGTTATCGCAGATGGATCATATCGTCGGCCAGAATATCGGCAACGCGTTGGAAATTTATGAAATCTGGGCTTATCTGACGGGAACGGGTCCCCGCGATCCGGAATTGCATGAACTGGTTGTCAATATTTGTTCCACCGTTTTAATTCAAAATAAAATCGTTGAAAATCAGGAACAGGCCGCCGAAAAAATCGAACGGGCTTTGGGATCGGGACGGGCGGCCGAATGTTTCAGCCGCATGTTATACGAACAGGGCGTTTTGCCGAACTTTATTTCCAATCCGGCAGCTTTTCTGCCGACGGCCCCGGTAATTCAGCCTGTTTATCCGGACAAAGAAGGATACGTTTCCAAGATGAATTTGCGCTGGATCGGTCTGGCCGTTTTGGAAATGGGCGCAGGCAGACTGTATCAGGAACAGCGGATTGACTATTCGGCCGGTTACAGCAACGTCTGTCGGCCGGGAATGTACGTTTCCGCGCGCGTGCCTTTGGCTTTCGTCCATGCGGAAGACGCCAAAACCGCCGAGCTGGCGGCCGTTCATTTAAAAGGCGCCGTAACGATATCAGAACAGCCGGTATGAAGCGGCCCGATCGGCGGTCTGTTCAATCAGACGGCGCAAAGCTTCTTTATTTTCGACAGAACAAAAACGACACATCAGCCGAATCGTCGAAGCCGACATATTTTCCCAGCCGGCCCCCGCATCTTCAGAACACAAAGACAACACAACGGACAGCAGCGTCCATAACCGGTAAGCCTGAGTTAAAATCTGCCCTGCCTGCGGTTCAATCAAGCCATGCTCAACGGCTTTGGTTAAAACGGGGACGACCGCTTTTTGCAATAAATCAGGATATTGTCCGGCATATTTCAGCTGCAAATACTGAGCGGAAAATTCAATGTCAATCATTCCGCCGCCGCCGTATTTGATTTGATCCGTAACGGACAAAACGCGAAACTGATTTCGGATTTTTTCCCGCATGGCGCAGACGTCCTGCTTTAACTTGTCAGGATCACGCCAACGGCAGAGCTGTTTTTGAATTTCAGCCGTCATTTTTTCCGTTTCACCCCAGACGACTCTGGCTTTTGTCAATGCCATCAGTTCCCATGTCCAGGCGGAATCGGTATAGTAATGTGTAAAAGAATCGAACGAAGCCGCGGCCGGGCCGGCATTGCCCGACGGACGCAAACGCATGTCAACCGGCCAGAGAATGCCTTCTTTGGTGTTTGCGGTCAGGGCATTGACAAACCGCTGCGCCAGCCGGGCGTAATAAACGCCGGCGGACAAAGACGAAACGCCGCCGGCCGAACCGGCGTCACCGTCATGAACATCATAAACAAACAAAATATCCAGATCCGAAGAAAAAGTCATTTCCGCACTGCCGGCTTTTCCCAACAGCACGAAAGAAAAAGACGACTGCGCAAAACGGCCGTAACGCTTTTCAAAGCCGCGCAGGACAACAGGACACAAAGCCTGCAAAACGGCCGTTACCAGATTGCTCAGGTTCTGCCCCAGATCTTCTTTATTCATCAATCCCTGCAAAAACAGTACGGCGCACCGGAATTTTTTTTCACGCACGAAACGCCGCACGGCGTCCAACGCCTGTTCGTCGTCTTCCGCCAATTCCAGCAAAGCTTCCGCTTCTTCCCGCAGATCGGCCGCACCGGGAAAAGCAGAAAAGAAGGAAGGACTTAGAACCGCGTCAAACAACTCATTGTGATACGTCAGTTCCCGCGATAAAACGGGCGCGGTGGAAATCAATCCGGCCAGCAGATCCAACAGCGCCGGCCGCGATTGAAACAGCGAAAACAACTGTACGCCGGCGGGCAGTCCCCTGAGGAATTCATCAAAAGCCAAAAATGACGCGTCCTGGTTTTCATTTTTTCCCAAAGCATTAAAAATCAGGATCAACAGATCGGCCATTAATTCGCGCGCTCTGTCACTACGCAAAGCCCGATAACGCCCCGACAGCCACCCGCGTACCGTTTCGCCGATTTGGTCAATATTCTCAAATCCCAGATTTTTCAGGTATTCTACCGTTTGAGCCGGAACGTCCGTCCCGCTGAAGGAAAGCGTCCGCGATATTTCCTGATCGTCCTGTGCGAACAAAGAATCATAAATCCGGCGCACACGACCGCAATGATCCGTCAAAACGCGTAAAAAATCCTGCCGGTTGTCAAAGCCGTCAAACCGAGCCAAAGCGTCCAGCTCTTCGACAGATTTCGGCAAAGTCTGCGTCTGCTGATCATCAATCATCTGCAGACGATGTTCCAGCCGGCGCAGGAAAGCATAAGCATTGCTCAAATCCTGCCTGTCCTGCGGTTTTACCCAGCCGGCTTTTGTCAAAGCGTTCAAAGCGACCAGCGTCCCTCTGGCTCGCAGGCGCGGATCCCGGCCGCCCCATAACAGCTGCTGCAGCTGGGTAAAAAATTCGATTTCGCGAATACCGCCCTGCCCCAGCTTGACGTTAAAGCCGGCTTTATCGGGCGTTTCGGTGCTTCTGGCGCCCAAAGACCGCTTTATTTCGCTGATCTGACGCAGCGCGTAAAAATCCGTTGTCCGCCGCCAGACGAAAGGTTTTATTTCCTTTAAAAAAGCATTTCCCGCGGCCTTGTCCCCGGCAATGACGCGCGCTTTGATAAACGCGGCGCGTTCCCAGTTCTGGGCGAAACTTTCATAATAACAGGCCGCCGCCTGCGTGCTGAGCGCGACCGGAGTCGATCCCGGATCCGGCCGCAGGCGCAGATCCGTCCTAAAGACATATCCGTAAGCCGTTTTATCGTCAAGCAGCGCGATGATTTCCTGTGTCAGGCGGACAAAAAACGAACCGATTTCTCTTTTTCCCGCATAAGGAACCTTTTCTTCGTCAAATAAAATAATCAAATCAATATCCGACGAATAATTCAGCTCTCTGCCCCCCAGTTTGCCCATTGCGATCAGGAAAAAACCGCTGTTTTTTTCAGGTTCCGCCGGATTTGGCAAGCATAAATCACCCTTTTGATGATACCGCGTCAAAACCGCGGCGGCGGCAATACGCACACAGGCTTCGGCCAAAACGGACAAAGCATGCGTCACCCGGTTTAAATCCCATTGTCCGTCAATATCGGCCAAAGCGATCAGCAGCGCGCAGCGGCGCTTTAACAAACGCAGTTCTCTGCCGACCGTATCCATATCCTGACAACCGTACAGCCGGGAAAAAGTTTGTTTCAATACGGCGGCAAAAGCCTGCCGATATCCTTTTTGAATAATTTCCGCCAAAAATTCGCGTTCCGCCAGAATCAGACGCACCAGATAAGGCGACGTTCCGTTTAAATACCCCAGCTGGCGGCGGACAAATTCATCTGCGGCCTTCGTCCGAAAAAACAATGCCGTTTCCCGGGGCAATTCGGACAACCCTTCCGTCCATTCCCCGTACAGGAGATGATCCTTTGGCAATAAATATGTGTTTTTTTGTTCTAAATTCATCTTCTTTGTGGAAAGAATGCGGTGGTGATTCTATAGTAGATTCTGTTTTAAGGGGTTTATTCGTGTTGCGCAAGGTTTTCAGATTTTTTTTAATTTTTCTGCAAATCACCGTTGCCTGTCTGCTGGCGGCGGCCGGCGCGTTTTTCTGGCGCCTGCACAAAGGCCCGATTGATATCAACCCTTATATTCCCTATCTGGTTCATGCCGCTTCGTCGTCAGACACCGTTGCCGACATTTCCATTGAATCGGCTGAAATGCGCTGGGGCGGCATACGCCACCCGATAGATTTCGCCTTAAAAAACTTCAAAGCCTTTGATGAACAGAAACGGTTGATTCTGGCTGTGCCGCAGATGTCTTTTTCGTTCAGCCTGATCGCTTTGATGCATGGCACGATTGCCCCCAGAACAATCGCCGTTTACCGCCCGTATCTGCATCTGCAGATTGACCAGAAAGGGGAATTGCAGGAAACAGCCGAAGAAGACAAGCCGGCGTTTTCCTTAAAAACAATGCTCCGCCTGCTAAAACGCGAAGAACATTTAACCGAATTTTCTTTGGTCAAAGCCGCGATCAAAATTACAGACAACATGCATCAGGCCGAATGGTCTTTGCCGGCGGTTAATCTGACTTATTCGCGCCGTTTCAGAAAAAATCATTTAAACGGTTCTCTGGCCGTGCAGATGAAAAACAACAAACTGTTGATGATTAACCTGAACGGCAGATGGAAGGGCAAAGGAAAAAAGATCTCTCTCGATATCAATATTGACGATCTGGATCTGACAAATTCTCTGGCCGCGCAGAAATATCCGTATTTGAAAAACTTTACAACGCCCGTCAGTCTGGCAGTCAACACACAGATTGACGCTCTGCCTTTGATGAACGGCAGTTCGCTGGCCGACTGGCGCGAAGCCGTTGACAGAATTGATTTTGCAATTACCGGCGGCGAAGGCATCGTTAACCTGCCCGATCCCGTTATCGCCCGCTATAATCTCAGCCGGTTCAAACTGAACGGTTCATGGTACGGCTCGGCCAATAATTTTGATATTTCAAATTTCCGTCTGGTTTTGCAAAACGGCGGCAAAGCTTGGGGGAATTTTTCCGTTTCCGGTATCGGTGAAGCCGTCGACGACCGCAGCTGGGAAAAAATTCAGGCGACTTTAAATGCCGAAGCAACCAATATTCCCATGGACATGCTACCGGATTACTGGCCGGCCTCTATCGGTCCGAACGTCCACGCATGGGTTAAAGAAAACCTGAAAGGCGGACTGATTACAGACGCTAAATTCGCTCTGCATTTTTCCGGTTTGAAAAACGAAAGCGGCATTGACGCCGACAAAGTGGACGGAACAGTCAACGTAACAGACACACAGGTCAGCTATATGGACGGCATGCCGCCGATCAATGCCGTTTCCGGAAACGTTTATTTAACCCGTGACAAAATCACCATTACCGTTTCAAAAGGCAATACAGACAGCATTTCAATCGCCGACGGAGGGACTTTAACCTTTTTGGATTTAACGCAGCCCGTTTCTTCAGCCGCGCTTGACCTTGATTTATCTGGAAACGTCCGCGACATTCTGACCGTTTTGGACGCGCCGCCTTTGGGATTGGCCAAAGATATGGGGTTAAAACCGGATAAAACGACCGGAACGGCAACGGGTAATCTGCAGCTGTTTTTCCCGATCGGTGACGCGTTTCAAAGCGCCGATCAGATTAAAATCAAAGCAAACGCCGACGTTCGGAACGCGGATATCGGCGACATTGCTCTGGGATACGGACTGCAGGACGCAATATTGCAGCTGGAATTAAACGACAGAGATTTAACGCTGGACGGAACGGCGCTGTTTTATTCCTCTACGGCCAAATATTCCATTTTCCAAAGCTTTGACAAATCCAAAGAAACGACGTCCGACATTCGTCTGCACGTCGATTTAAACGAACGGGCCAGAGATTTTCTGGACTATCCGTTGTTCGACCCGCCGGCCGTCAAAGGCGTTTTGCCGACAGATCTGCATCTGATTACCAAAAATAACGGCTCTGGATTTCTGGAAATCACCACGGATCTGACCAACGCCGATATTGATATCCGGGAAATCGGCTGGGTCAAGCCGGCAAAAACGGCTGGAAAAGGTGTGCTGCATTTGAAAATGAACAACGGCCGGCCGCAGGACATGCCGTTGATTGAATTAACCGACGCAAACAAAACCTATATCCGCAGCAGCATTAATTTTTCCAAAACCGGACAACTGGATAAAATAGAAGTCAATCCGATTCGGACCGGACGGACGAATGCCCGTCTGAACGTGCGTTTCCGACCCGACAAGACAATTTCTTTTGACCTGAGCGGCTCTGAATTAGATCTTTCCGGCCTGTTAAGCAAAGGAGTATCTTTTTCCGACAGCGTTCAGGAACAGACGGACGCCTCCGCTCCCGATATGTTTTTCCAAGCCGCTATTGATAAACTCTGGCTCAGCCGCGCCGGTTTTTCGGAAAACAACGCCTTTTCCGCCCACTATCAGTCCGGCTGGAAAAAAATGGAAGTCGCCGGCTATATCGGCCAGCAAAAGGTTCCTCTGCTGTTATCCCTTACCCCGACGGCGGAAAAAAACAAATATGCCGTTTCCATGACGTCGCAAGACGCCGGATATACTTTAAAAGCTCTGGACTATATTTCAACCGTCAAAGGCGGCAAATTAAAACTGGACGGCATTTATACCTTCCCCACCGGATCGCGCGGAACCGTCAAAATCTCCGATTTCTATTTGGAAGAACAGCAAATTCTGACACGCCTTTTGATGTTAACGTCATTAACCGGCATTATCGACACTCTGCGCGGCGAAGGGTTGTTTTTCGACAAAGCGGATATTCCCTATACGACAGACAAAGAAAGCCTGACCGTTTATGACGCCGTTATATCGGGAGCGTCGCTGGGAATTACATTAAACGGCAAATATTACCGCCAGACCGGATATCTGAACCTGCGCGGTTCACTGATTCCGTTTTATACTTTAAACAGTTTGTTGGGAAAAATTCCTTTAATCGGCAAAATTTTTTCCGGAGAAAAAGGCGGCGGCCTTATTGCGCCGACATATACAATCAAAGGAAAACTGCCCGCGCCGGATATATCCGTCAATGCTTTTTCGGCTTTGGCGCCGGGAGCAATCCGCTCTTTGTTCGGAAAACTGTCGGATAACGATCAGGATATGAGTCAGCCGGAACCGCAGGAAAACACACAGCCGGCTCCCTGGCAGAAAAAATATAAACCGTTGGATCCTTCCCGGGAAACAGAATTTACGGACGTTCTGCATCATGAACCGGCAGCCCGCTGACATGCCGTAAAATAAAATCCGCCGCCGCCTGCGCCGACATTATCGCCGTATCGCAGATCAGACGGTTGTCCGTGCGCCGTTCATAGCGCCGTTCAACAACGTCCCGCCATGACGGCAAAATAAATCCCGGCAAATTGCACGTTCTGTTTTCGACGCGATACCGGTGCTGTACCGGATCTGAACAAATAAATTCCACGTTCAGAAAAGCCGTTCCGGCACGTTCGGCAGCCTGCCGCCAAGATTGGCGCGTTATTTCCAGCGGGTTGACGCAATCGGCAATGACATATTGCCCCAGCCGCAGATTTTCCTCGGCCAAAGCGTATGCGGCAGCATATCCGGCGTCATTTATCGCCGTTTTTTCAATATACTTACCGGCCAGAGCATGTTCGATCGTATCAATGCGCAGATAAACCGCCCGCAGTGACCGAGCCAAGATCTCCGCCGTTGTTGTTTTTCCCGTCCCCGGCAGCCCGCCAAAAATAATCAGCATATTTCCTCCGACAAAAAAAAACGCCGGAAAGACTCCGGCGTTTTTATAAAAATCAGATATTACTCAGCCGCTTTGGCGCCGGCGGCCTTTTCACGAATAGCTTTGACATTAACGTCCAGCTCATCGCCCATCATTGCCCCCGGAGAAATGAAATCACCGATAATGAAATTCGGGATTCCCCGGAATTCCAAACGATTGGCCAAAATGCGGTTCGCATTCAAGATCTTGTCCAGCGACTTGTCTTTTCTGTCTTTTTCAAACTTTTCCATATCCAGACCGGAAGATTTCGCATACGTCAGAATATCTTCTTCGGTCAGCTGGCCGTCATGCGTAATCATCGCCTGATGCATTTCAAAATATTTGCCCTGTTTTTCGGCAGCCAGACCGGCGCGCGCGGCCAGATCGGACGTTTCGCTTAACGAAGGCATATCTTTCAGCACCCAGCGGATATTTCCGTCATTTTGAACGTATTCCCATACTTTCGGGAACATCAGCTTGCAATAGCCGCAGTTGTAATCAAAAAATTCAACAATTGTGATATCACCGTCGGGGTTTCCCAAAACCGGCGTATTCGGATCGCGTTCCAAAGCCGTTCGGCTGGTTTTCAATTTGCCGACCATAGCCTGTCTTCTGGCTTCTTCTTCTTTTAAAATATAATTATCCAGAGCTTCTTTAACGATTTCAGGATTATTCAGCAGATATTCCTTCACGACGTTTTTAACTTCATCTTCATTCAGACCGAACTGAAAGAACTTGGCCTGCGCCGCAGAAGGCAAAGCAACAGCAGCCAATAAGAACAAAACAAATACTTTACGCAGCATTTTAATACCCTTCTTCAGTGAAAAACTAAAGTAGGATAATAAATCAAAAACGATCTTCTGAAAACACTTATTTATCAATCTGCTTTTTTCCGGCGCGAATACCGTAAAGAATATCCTGGGCGCGCATATAAGCGGGCAGACCGTCGGGCAGCAGCGACACAGCGCGTTTCGCGAACATTTCCGCCTGTTTCGTATTGCCCGACATAACGTTATATTCCGCCAGAGCATAAGCCGCCAACCCCGGCTGTCCGGTTCGGCCATAAACAATCGCCTGCAGCCGCCAGATTAATGGAATTTCATGTCCGGTATTGGCAAAGGCCGATAATTCTTTTTGTGCCAAAGCCAAACTTTCGGGATCGTCTTTTTCAATCTGCGCCTGAATCAATCCCACCCGCATCAAAACCGAATCCGGCAGCAGTCCGACCGCTTTTTGATACGGTTTCACCGCTTCGGCCGCACGGCCCGTTTCAAACAGAATCTGCCCTTTCAGTTCGTAAAAATAAGGATCGGACGGATAATCCGCTATTAAAGCGTCAATTTGTTCCAAAGCTTTTTTAAAATACCCGTCTTTATAAAAAGCAACCGTTCTGGCGTAACGGGCCGGCAGACTCACGTCCTGTTCGGGATAACGTTCCAGCGTTTTTTTTGAAGGATATAAAAAACCGTACAGTTTTGCACGTACTCGTTCAAATAAAGCGTTTTCCGCCGCGATACGCTGAGGATCAACGGAAAACCCGGTCTTTTCTTTTTTCTGCTGCGCCAAAATAAAGCTTAACCGCTCCCTGACCGCGGGGTGAGAACGCCATAACGCGAAATCATCGGTCAGCTGATAATCTTCCTGCGTCTGCAATTTGCGCATAATCGTTTCAAAACCCGAAAAATCATGCCCCGTGCGTGCCAGCAAAGAAACGGCGATCTGATCCGCGGCATTTTCTTCACTGCGGCGGTATGCGGCAAAAACACTCTGCATCGAATTAACGCCGCCCAACATTGCGCCGACCGCGGCGTCTGCTCCGCCGCCGGCGGCAGCCGCCACCGCGCCTAAGACCATTGATACCAGCATACTGCGCTGCGCAATGCGCATGTTTTCATACAACCGCACAACATGACCGCCCGCGATATGCCCGGTTTCATGAGCCAGAACGGCAATTACTTCCTGCGCGTTATCGGCTTTTAAAAGCAGTCCCGTATGAATGAAAACATGCAGCCCTTTTGCGGCAAAAGCATTAATCGACTCATCTTTGACCAGATGAATGTTCATGTTATGAACGTCCAGTCCGGCCTTTTCAAATAAAGGAGTCAGGTAAAAAGAAACGGCGCGTTCAACTTCTTCGTCGCGCACCAAAGAAAGACTTTGCGCACGCGCCGCCCCGATACTCAGCCAGAAAACAAGCCCGATGATCAGAACGGCGCGACGCATCGTTTTACAACGAATAATACATTTTGTATTCAAGCGGGTGCGGCGTTTTATCAAACTCCTTCAATTCAGCCCGTTTGATTTCCAGATATGAATCGATCAGATCGTCGGTAAAGACGTCGCCTTTTTTCAAAAAAGCGCGGTCCGTATCCAAAGCGTCCAAAGCCTGACGCAGATCAATCGCAACGGAAGGAACGTTTTTCAGTTCTTCCGGCGGCAGATCGTACAGGTTTTTATCCATCGGTTCGCCCGGGTGAATTTTATTTTCAATCCCGTCCAGTCCGGCCATCATCAGCGCCGCAAAAGCCAGATAAGGATTGGCTGTCGGATCGGGGAACCTGATTTCGACGCGTTTTGATTTCGGGCTGGAACCGAAGGGAATCCGGCAGGACGCCGAACGGTTACGCGCCGAATACGCCAGCAAAACAGGCGCTTCAAACCCCGGAACCAGACGTTTATAACTGTTGGTTGTCGGATTCGTAAAGGCATTCACGGCATGCGCATGTCTGATCACGCCGCCGATAAAATACAGCGCCTTGTCAGACAAATCGGCATATCCCGTTCCGGCGAACAAAGGTTTATCGCCTTTCCACAGCGACATGTGCGTATGCATTCCCGAACCGTTGTCGCCCATAACGGGTTTTGGCATAAACGTAGCCGTTTTGCCGTATTCATCGGCGACATTGCGGACGACATATTTATATAATTGCAGATTATCCGCCGTTTGAACCATCTTATCAAAAGCAAAGCCCAATTCATGCTGCGAAGCCGCAACTTCGTGATGATGTTTATCGACAGGCATGCCCAGTTGCGCCATAACCGTCAGCATTTCGGCCCGCAGATCATTTGCCGAATCAACAGGAGGTAAAGGGAAATAACCGCCTTTGATTCCCGGACGATGGCCTGAATTACCGCCGGCGATATCCTTGTCTGCCATGCCGTCGCTTTCAATCGAAGAAATTTCAAAGGAAATTTTTTCAGGCGAAACGCATGTCTTAACATCGTCAAAAACGAAAAATTCGGCTTCTGCCCCGACATAAACGGAATCCGCGATTCCCGTCGAAGCCAAATAAGCTTCGGCTTTTTTAGCCGTCGAACGCGGATCGCGCAGATACGGCTGCCCCGTAATCGGATCGGAAATATTGCAGATGACAAACGCCGTTTTTTGGGCCGCGAAAGGATCCAGCCCCGTTGTCGAATAATCCGGTTTTAACAGCATATCGGATTCATTAATCGTGCACCACCCCGGCAAAGAAGACCCGTCGAACATCAAACCGTCTTCCAGGAAATCTTCGTTTAAAACGGAATGATGATAGCTGACGTGGTGCCATTTTCCTTTATAATCCGTAAAACGAAAATCAACGTAAACGATTGATTCTTCTGCTACAAACTGCAGCAGGCCTTCAGCATCCTTGATGTCTTTAACCATGTTTTTTTCCCTTTTTAAAAAAGCGGCTGGTTTTATGGTATAACAGCCTTGATTATAATGCATCGTCTCCGCGTTCCAATGTACGAATACGGATAACGTCCTCTACCGGTGTGATAAAAATTTTTCCATCGCCGATTTTTCCGGTACGCGCCGTTTGAACAATCGTTTCCACCACCGGTTCGCAGCGTTCGTCTTCGACAACGATTTCCAGTTTGACCTTTGGTACAAAATCAACGACGTATTCCGCCCCGCGGTATAATTCCGCATGTCCTTTCTGGCGGCCGTATCCTTTGACTTCGGTAACGGTAATGCCCTGCACGTCTATTTCCTGCAGCGCTTCTTTGACTTCGTCCAGCTTAAACGGTTTAATAATGGCTTCGATTTTTTTCATTCCAACGCCTCCGCAAGGAAAGTACACCAAAACGGCGCATAGGAAAACAAAGAAATACGGATTTTTCCGAAAATAAAAATAACCTATTGACACTTTTTAATAAAAACAGTAGATAGGAAAGGCTGGTGGCGAAAGTAGCTCAGTTGGTTAGAGCGTCGGATTGTGGTTCCGGATGTCGTGAGTTCGAATCTCATCTTTCGCCCCATTTTTTATGCCTGAAATAAATTATTCCCGGCCTTTCTGTTTTTTCCGATAATCCACGCCGCATACAGAGCCGACAAACAACCGGCCAGCATATAGGAAAAAGTATCTGACAAACCAAAACCGATATCCTGATGCAGGATATAACTGGTCACGACAAAGAAATAAAATGTCCCGGGAATTAAAACAAGCAAAAACGTTTTTCTTTGTTCAATCAGATATAACGCCGCGATCGTAAACGTAAAAACGGCAATGGTTTGATTACTCCAGGCGAAATAACGCCACAGTTTGATAAAGTCGTCCCCGTTTAACTTGGCGAAATACAGCAAAAACGCCACTCCCGCCAGCATAACCAAAGTAATGGCCAAACGGTTTTTCTTCGGCCTTTGGTCAATGTTCAGATTTTCGGCAATAATCAGACGCATCGCGCGCAAAGCCGTATCGCCTGACGTAATCGGCAGAATAATCATGCCGAAAATGGCAATCGTTCCGGCCAGAACGCCCAACAGATCTTTGGCTACCAATCCGACAACCGCCGGCTTGCCGACATGTTCCGGCGCTATTCCTTTGTTATACAGCCCCATGGCCGCCGCAGCCCAAATCATGGCGACGACTCCTTCCGCCACCATCATACCGTAAAAAACAAAGCGTCCCTGCTTTTCCGATTTCAGTGTTCTGGATATCAAAGTCGTCTGGCTGGCATGAAAACCCGACACAATTCCGCACGCTACCGTTACGAAAAACATCGGCACCAAAGCATCTCCGTTCGGATATAAGCCCTTCCAATTCAAAAAACTCAGTTCATCAAGCAGATATCCTTCGACAAACAGCCCGACTCCTATCGCGACGGAAGAAAACAGCAACAATCCGCCGAAAACCGGATACAGTCTGCCGATAATTTTATCAATGGGAAACAACATGGCGATCAGATAATAAATAAAAATAACGCCATACACTTCCCACAACAATGGTTCGGAAACGACGGCTTTCCTGCCCATTACCTGCTCAACAAACAAATCCCCCGGCAGATACAAAAACACAGCGCCGACCAGAAACAAAGTCAGACATAAAAATATGTTGTATATATTAAAGATTTTCGCGCCCAGATACTTTTTCACCAACTGCGGCATTTGTTCGCCGTTATTGCGCATGGAAATCATTCCGCAAAAATAATCATGCACGGCGCCGGCAAATATATTTCCCAAAGGAATTAAAATAAAAGCAACCGGACCGAATAAAATACCCAGAATAGGCCCTAAAATAGGTCCTGTTCCCGCAATATTCAAAAACTGAATCAAAGCGTTGCGGCTTTCGTCCATCGGAACGAAATCAACGCCGTTTTCCATAGTATATGCCGGCGTCGGACGGTCGTCCGGAGCAAAAATCCGTTCAACGCGACGCGAATAAAATACGCCGCCGATCAATAAAATAAAAAGCCCCGCAAAAAATGTAATCATTTTTTCCTCTGAAACAGTCCGTTTTAAAACGTTTTCCGCAGCGTTAAAATGTTTTTAAAATCTTTATATTCATATGCGACAGAAGTCATCAGCCGCTTTACTATAAATATCCCCAGACGGCCGATATCCCTGTTTTCAATATCGCAGGAAATATCAGGATCCGCCGTTTCCAGCGGATTAAACGGCCGCCCCGAATCCATAAACGTCAAAGTAATCGTTTCCGGTCCGCCGCCCGGACAAACCAGTACGGAAACGCAGCCTTTGACTTCACGATAAGCGTACCGAACAATATTAGAATAAATTTCGTCAATGACTATTCCGATTTCCGATATAGCCCGGCTGGAAAAATTATGCCGCTTCATCAGATTAAAAACAAAGTCACAAACAGTTTCCTGATTTTCCGCCATTGCGGAAACATCTATCCGGTAATCATTAAAACAAAATTCCGACATCGTTAAACCTGCTTAATTCTTGTTTCACCCAAATCGGCAATTATTCCGAAAAACCGAAAAATGCGGCGCGACCAGACGGACAACATCTTTATTTCCGCCCCAATTAACGGATATCCAGAAAATCTTTCAATCCTGTTATCTCCAAAACATACATGACGTCAGAATTTACATTGCGCAAAATCAGCAGACCGTCAACAGCTTTTATCTTTTTTGAAGCCAACAATAATGTTCGTATGCCGGAAGACGCCATATATTCAACGCCTGAAAAATCCAAAATCAATTTATTGTCGTCATTAAGAACTGAATCTATTGCGGTTTCCAAATCAGCCGCGGTTGTAGAAACCAACCTGCCCGTAATATTTAAAACCGTCACTCCGTTTTCTATCGTTTTTTGTATCCGCATCTTATAATCCTTTTTCAAAATACGGCAGAATACCTGCTTACCGGATTATAATACAGAAATATCAAAACAAAAAAAAGACCCCACAAAAGCGGGGTCTTTCTTTAACTTGGCTAACGGCCGCCCGTCATAATCCGCAAGGCGGCAACTCTGGCTGCGGCATCGTTTTTCGCAGTCTCTTTTTTATCGGCGGCGGGCTGGGCTTTTACCGGTTCGGCCGCTTTTTCGTCTTTGGCCGGCAGATCATTGTGAACCATACCGCCGCTCGGGTTGCCGAAACGAGCGTATGTTTCCTTGACTTCCTGCCAATAAGATTTCTTTTCTTCTTTCGCGGGTTCCGCCTTTACAGGTTCGGCCGCTTTTTCGTCTTTGGCCGGCAGATCATTGTGAACCATACCGCCGCTCGGGTTGCCGAAACGAGCGTATGTTTCCTTGACTTCCTGCCAATAAGATTTCTTTTCTTCTTTCGCGGGTTCCGCCTTCGGCGCCGCAGCACCGGACGCCGCGGCTTCCGCAGTCATCGGCATCTGAACCAAACCACCGCTGGGCTGGCCGTAACCGGCTGCGAATAATTTGGCGACGTCTTCTTTGTATTCAGCTTTTTCAGCGGCTTTTAAAGGAGCTTCAATTTCTTTTTTCAACAGTTTCAAAGCCAGCTGAGCGTGTTTAACCGTAGCATATTCCCGCGCCTGTTTTTTCTGATCAGGCGTTTTAGATGCCGACAATTCAGCCGCGGCGGTTTTTGCCGCTTTGGTTACCGTATAGGCCGCGACCGCCGTTAAAATGGTCGCCGACAAAGCCTGCGGATCAGCCGCCGCAATCGGGGCAAGCATTGACGTGGCAACAGCGCCGACTCCCATAGAAACAACATCGGAAATATCAGAAACATCAGCGTCGGAAGCGTAATTGACTTTTGCCCTTAATCCAAAAGAAGAAGCTTTTTCCTGCAGATTTTTTTCCTTTGCCTCAACAACTTTTAAAGCATCGGGAGAATCTTTCAAAGCCTGAATATCCGCCTGCTGATAATAGTCCTGAATAACTTTTTTCGCTTCGGCTTTTGATTTACCGGAGCTCAGCTGAACAGCGCCGTTCAAATACGCTCTCAGCATTTTGCGCGTGGCCATATCGCCGACGGGGCGTTCGGATTTTTCGCTTTTCCGGGGTCTGGAAACCTTGATATAAACCGTCATTACACTTCTCCTTTTAAAAACTGTTAGTATTAACATAGAATCGATTCGTTTTTTTGTCAAATAGTTTCCAAAAAAACAGCTTCTTTTTTTGCCTGTTTTCCAAACATAACGCAAAAAAACAGAAAAAGACGGCTTTCTCTTTTTTGTCAAAAAATAGATCAAAAAAAGATTTTTTTCATTTTTTGACAACAAATCGAAAAACAACCGCCGTGGAAAATACGGCCGCGGCTCCGGATCAAAAACGAAAGGCGTATTTAAAAAACACGCCTTTCCCTATCGCTAAATTAAAAAAAACAGATCACACCTTAACGGCGACTTCGTATGCCCGTTCAATCGTATCCATGATTTCGCTTTGCGCCGCTTCCTGATCGGGTTCTTCTGACTTAATATAAGCAGACAAGGCCTTGTCCAAAACATCAATGCTTTTTAAAACATTTGTTTCGATGACTAATATTTTTTTCACACCGGCCAAAGCCTGCATCGTCGTTTCGTCAATTTCGGTCAACAGGATATCCCCGTCGGCCGAACGTTGAAAATGCAGCGTTTTGTCATCTTTCTTAGATAAAACAGGCGTTGCGGGTTCGCCTTCAAAAGCAGGCAAAAAAACCGAAATTAAACCGGCTTCGTTTATGACAAACTGCGGAGAAGGCAATTCATTAATATCCATTTTTTCAGCACCTTATGTTATTAAACTTAGCGTTATTATACAGATTTTTTTTAAAATTTCAATCCGTTAACGGAAATCAGGTCGGCAGGCGCCCCGGAAAATAAAAAAACCGCCGAAGATCTTCCCCGGCGGTTTCTTTTTTTATCAGGAATATTTCTAAGCTTCGCTTGAAACTTCCGCTGCCGGCAAAGCCGCCGGAGCTTCCGTTGTTTCCAGATTTTCCTTGTCGCGCTGAGCGGCCAAAGCACGCAGACGGTTGATGACCGATCCCGTACCGGCCGGAATCAAACGGCCGACAATAACGTTTTCTTTCAACCCGATCAAATCGTCGGTTCTGCCGGAAACGGCGGATTCCGTCAACACACGGGTTGTTTCCTGGAACGAAGCCGCGGAAATAAACGAATTTGTCTGCAGGCTGGCCTTCGTAATCCCCAGCAAAATCGGCGAAGCTTCCGCAGGCCGTCCGCCCGCAGCAACAGCCTTGGCGTTTTCTTTTTCCAATGTCGCCTGATCGATCTGTTCACCCTGCAGCAACGTTGTATCGCCGGCGTCCGTGACTTCCAGCTTTTGCAGCATCTGGCGGGCAATGACTTCAATGTGTTTATCATTGATCTTCACACCCTGCAGACGATAAACGTCCTGAATTTCCTTCACCAGATAATGCGCCAGCTTTTCTACGCCCATAACGCGCAGAATGTCGTGCGGAACCAGCGCGCCGTCAACCAGAATATCGCCTTTGTTGACGAAATCGCCTTCCTGAACGGTTACCAGCTTGCCTTTCGGCAGCAGATATTCGCGTTCCTGTCCTTCAGCGTTTTTAACGATAATACGGCGCTTGGCCTTATAATCGCGGCCGAATTCGACAACGCCGTCAATTTCGGAAATAATCGCGCAATCTTTGGGTTTACGGGCTTCAAACAATTCCGCAACACGCGGCAGACCGCCGGTAATATCACGGGTTTTGGAGCTTTCACGCGGAATACGCGCCAAAACGTCGCCGACGCGCACTTTCTGCCCCGGTTCAACCGACAAAATCGAATCCACGGCCAAGAAGAAGCGGGCTTCCATACCATTGGCAAAGCGGATCACTTCACCGCTGTCGTCCGTCAAAGCAATATGCGGTTTGCGTTCTGCCGCACGGGAATGCTGTTTCCAGTCCATAACGACTTTCGACGTCAAACCGGTCGCTTCATCAACAACCTCGCGCATCGTTTCGCCGTCAACCAGATCTTCGTACTTAACAATCCCTTCCTTGTCCGTAATGACGGGCAGAGTGTACGGATCCCATTCGGCAATGCGGTCGCCTTTGGCAATTTTCTGGCCGTCTTCGACTTTCAGATGCGATCCGTAAGGAATACGGTGGCGTGCTTTTTCACGGCCGTTCGCGTCAATTAAAGCAACTTCGCAGTTACGGGTCAGAACAATCGCCATATTTTCAGAGTTCAATACGGGCGTATAGTTCAACACTTTGACCGTCGCGTCAAAAGCGGAATCAATACCGGATTGTTCGGCTCCGCGCTGCGCCGCACCGCCGATGTGGAAGGTACGCATCGTCAGCTGAGTCCCCGGTTCGCCAATGGACTGCGCCGCAATAACGCCGACGGCTTCGCCAACGTTGACAGCCGTTCCGCGCGCCAGATCGCGTCCGTAACATTTCGCGCAGATTCCGTCTTTGCATTCGCAGGTCAGCGGAGAACGAATATAGACCTTGTCCACGCCGGCCGCTTCAATCTTTTCGACGTCAACTTCGTCAATCAGTTTGCCGCGTTCAACGATAACGGCCCCTGTCGCCGGATCCAAAACGTCTTCCTGCGCCGTACGGCCCAGAACACGTTCCCCGATCGTCGCAACGACGTTACCGCCTTCAACAACGGCGGAAACTGTAATTCCCTGTGTCGTGCCGCAGTCTTCTTCGGTCACAATGGCGTCCTGCGCCACGTCAACCAGACGGCGGGTCAGATAACCGGAGTTAGCCGTTTTCAAAGCCGTATCCGCCAAACCTTTACGCGCCCCGTGGGTCGAATTGAAATATTCGGCCACCGTCAGACCTTCTTTAAAGTTGGAAATAATCGGCGTTTCGATAATTTCACCCGACGGTTTAGCCATCAGTCCGCGCATACCGGCCAGCTGTTTCATCTGCGCGGCGGAACCGCGGGCCCCGGAATGAGCCATCATGTAAACAGAGTTTACCGGTTTTTCCGGATCGGTTTTTGAAATTTCTTTCATCATTTCTTCGGCGACCCGGTCAGTACAGACAGACCACGCGTCAACGACTTTATTGTACTTTTCACCCTGCGTAATCAGACCGTCCTGATACTGCTGTTCAAATTCCTTTACTTTCGCTTCGGTTTCTTTGATCAGCTTCTGTTTCGTTTTCGGAATGATCATGTCGTCCTTACCGAACGAAACGCCGGAAATCGCCGCGTATTTATATCCCATGTTTTTAATACGGTCGGCAAAAATACATGTTTCTTTCTGGCCGCAGTAACGATAAACCTGATCAATAATATCGGTAATTTCCTTTTTACGCAGCAAACGGTTGAACAGACTGAACGGAATTTTCGGGTGCTTCGGCACAACCTGCGACAACAGCACGCGTCCCGGCGTCGTTTCAATCGTTTTGCGAATGATCTTGCCGTCTTCGCCCATGAATTCCAGGCGGCATTCAATAATCGAATGGTAATTGACCAGATGGTTATTCAAAGCCATTTCGACTTCTTCAATGCTGCCGAAGCGAAGCATATGTTCTTCTTCGTACGTTTTGCGCACAAAATCGCGGAAGTCGTCCATGCTTTTGAATTCATGATGATATTCGTCAGCCCACTTTTTGCGATCGGCTTCCGTCATGTTTTTGATCGCTTCCAGCTCTTCTTTGGTACATTCGCGCTTGCCGCCCGGCTGATTCGGACGTGCCATCGTAATGTAATACAGTCCCAAAATCATGTCCTGTGTCGGCACGATAATCGGTTTGCCGTTGGCCGGCGACAAAATATTGTTTGTCGACATCATCAAAACGCGGGCTTCCAGCTGCGCTTCCAAAGACAGCGGAACGTGAACCGCCATTTGGTCGCCGTCAAAGTCAGCGTTAAACGCCGTGCAGACCAGCGGGTGCAGCTGAATGGCCTTGCCTTCGATCAGCACCGGTTCAAACGCCTGAATCCCCAGTCGGTGCAAAGTCGGCGCACGGTTGAGCAATACAGGGTGTTCGCGGATCACTTCTTCCAGAATATCCCAGACTTCCGGACGTTCTTTTTCGACCATGCGCTTGGCGGCTTTGATCGTCGTCGCCATGCCGTACAGTTCCAGCTTGGAATAAACAAACGGCTTGAACAGTTCCAGCGCCATTTTCTTGGGGATACCGCACTGATGCAGTTTCAGTTCGGGCCCAACAACAATCACGGAACGGCCGGAATAGTCAACACGTTTACCCAACAGGTTCTGACGGAAACGTCCCTGTTTGCCTTTGAGCATATCGGCCAGAGATTTCAGCGGGCGTTTGTTGGCCCCTGTAATCGCGCGGCCGCGCCGTCCGTTATCAAACAAAGCGTCCACGGATTCCTGCAGCATACGCTTTTCGTTGCGGATAATGATTTCCGGCGCGCGCAGTTCGATCAGGCGTTTCAAACGGTTGTTGCGGTTAATGACGCGGCGGTACAGATCGTTTAAATCCGACGTCGCGAAACGGCCGCCGTCCAGAGGAACCAAAGGACGCAGTTCGGGCGGAATGACCGGAATAACGTCCAGGATCATCCATTCCGGCTTAGAACCGGATTCCAAAAACGCTTCAACCAGTTTCAAACGCTTAACCAGCTTTTTGCGGCGCGCTTCCGAAGAAGTGGAACGCAATTCGGCCCGGATTGTTTCGGCTTCCTGTTCCAGATCAATCGCGGACAGGATTTCCTTTAACGCTTCGGCGCCGATACCGGCGCGGAAAGAATCTTCGCCGTATTCTTCAATCGCGCGCTGATACTGTTCTTCGGTCAGCAGTTCGTTAACCTTCAACGGCGTCAGCCCCGGCTCGATCACGATGTATTTTTCAAAATACAGAACGGATTCCAAATCTTTCAGCATAATATCGACCAACAGACCGATACGGCTGGGCAGAGATTTCAAAAACCAGATATGCGCGACCGGCGCGGCCAGTTCGATGTGGCCCATGCGTTCGCGGCGGACTTTGGACAAAGTGACTTCCACGCCGCATTTTTCGCAGACGATCCCGCGAAATTTCATACGTTTGTATTTTCCGCACAAACATTCATAATCCTTCACCGGACCAAAAATGCGGGCGCAGAACAAACCGTCTCTTTCCGGTTTGAAAGTACGGTAGTTAATCGTTTCAGGCTTTTTCACTTCCCCGTAAGACCAAGAACGAATCCGTTCCGGAGACGCCAGAGAAATCTGAATCTGATCAAAAGACTGTGTCCCCGACACAGGCCCAAAAACTTTCATAAGTTCGTTCATTACTTTCCTCTTTCCTTCAAGAGATGTTTTTAGAATTCACGCTGATTCAATTCGACGTTCAAGCACAAAGAACGCATTTCTTTGACCAAAACGTTGAACGATTCGGGAATACCGGCTTCAAACTTATCATCGCCGCGCACAATGGATTCGTAAACCTTTGTACGGCCGGAAACGTCGTCCGATTTAACGGTCAGAATTTCCTGCAGCGTATAAGCGGAACCGTAAGCTTCCAAAGCCCAGACTTCCATTTCACCGAAACGCTGTCCGCCGAACTGCGCCTTACCGCCTAACGGCTGCTGCGTTACCAGAGAATACGGGCCGATCGAACGGGCGTGGATCTTTTCGTCAACCAAATGGTGCAGTTTCAGCATGTACGTCACGCCGACGGTCACCGGACGTTCAAACGCTTCGCCCGTACGGCCGTCATATAACGTCACTTGACCCGATCTGGGCAGCCCCGCCTTATCCAGCATTTCGTTGATGTCGCTTTCGCGCGCACCGTCAAAAACAGGCGTCGCGATCGGCAGCCCCGATTTCATATTGTCGGCCAGTTCCAGCACTTCGTCGTCGGTCAGTTTGGAAATATTGTCCTTATATTCCTTCTTGCCGTAAACGTCTTCCAACTTAGCGCGCAATTCGTCGACGGAAGCTTTTTTCGCTTCGACCTGTTCATACAAATTATGCACCTGCTTGCCCAGTTCGCGGCATGCCCAGCCTAAATGACATTCCAGAATTTGCCCGACGTTCATACGCGACGGCACGCCCAGCGGGTTCAACACGATATCAACCGGCGTTCCGTCCGCGATATGCGGCATGTCTTCAATCGGCAGAATACGGGAAACAACACCTTTGTTGCCGTGACGGCCGGCCATCTTGTCACCCGGCTGCAGCTTGCGCTTCACCGCGATAAAGACCTTGACCATCTTTAAAACACCCGGAGGCATTTCATCGCCGCGCTGCAGTTTTTCCACTTTGTTTTCAAAGCGTTCCTGCAACTGTTCGATACTGGCGTCAAAGACTTTCGTCATCTGTTCGATTTCCGTCATGACCTTATCGTCTTCAACGGAAATCTTGCGCCACTGAGACGCCGGCATGCCGTCCAGAATTTCCTCGCTCAGCACCGTTCCGGCTTCGACGCGCTTAATACCCGCCGTCGCCTTCTGCCCGATCAAAGCCTGTTTCAAACGATCGTAGAAAGATCCTTCCAAAATCGCTTTTTCGGCATCGCGATCTTTGGCCAAAGCTTCGATTTCCGACTGTTCAATCGCCATCGCGCGCTGATCTTTGTCAACGCCGCGGCGCGAAAAGACGCGGACTTCCACGACCGTACCGGAAATGCCGGGCGGAACGCGCAAAGACGTATCGCGCACGTCGGCGGCCTTTTCGCCGAAAATCGCGCGCAGCAGCTTTTCTTCCGGCGTCATCGGCGATTCGCCTTTCGGCGTCACCTTGCCGACCAGAATATCGCCCGCCTTGACTTCTGCGCCGATATAAACGACGCCGGCTTCGTCCAACTGTTTTAAAGCTTCTTCACCGACGTTCGGAATATCGCGCGTAATTTCTTCCTGTCCCAGTTTTGTATCGCGCGCCATAACTTCAAATTCGTCAATATGAATTGACGTAAATACGTCGTCACGGGCAATGCGTTCGGAAATCAGGATAGCGTCTTCGTAGTTATAGCCGTTCCAGGGCATATAGGCGACCAGAACGTTGCGTCCCAAAGCCAATTCACCCAGCTGGGTCGAAGAACCGTCGGCAATGATATCGCCTTCGGCCACGATGTCGCCGACCTTTACCAAAGGACGCTGTGTAATGCAGGTCGACTGGTTGGAACGCTGGAATTTGTGCAGCTTGTAAATGTCAACGCCGGATTCGTCGGCTTTGACTTTACCTGTCGCGCGCACAACGATCCGCATACCGTCAACGGATTGTACGACGCCGGCACGCTTGGCGATAATCGAAGCGCCGGAGTCGCGGGCGACGGAAGCTTCCATGCCCGTGCCGACCAGCGGCGCGTCCGCCTGCAGCAAAGGAACAGCCTGACGTTGCATGTTCGATCCCATCAAAGCGCGGTTCGCGTCGTCGTTTTCCAAGAACGGAATCAACGCCGCCGCAACGGAAACCAGCTGCTTCGGCGAAACGTCGATCAGCGTGATTTCTTCGGGCGGACATAACACGAATTCACCGTTTTTACGGCAAGCGACCAGCTTGTCTTTCACAAAACAGTCTTTGCTGTCCAGCTCCGCGTTCGCCTGGGCGATAACATGCTTGTTTTCTTCCATGGCGGACAGGTAAACGACTTCTTTTGTCACTTTGCCGTCAACGACTTTGCGGTACGGACTTTCGATAAAGCCGTAACGGTTGACACGGGCATAAGTGGCCAAAGAGTTGATCAGACCGATATTCGGACCTTCCGGCGTTTCAATCGGACAGATACGGCCGTAATGCGTCGGGTGAACGTCGCGGACTTCAAAACCGGCGCGGTCGCGCGTCAGACCGCCGGGGCCCAAAGCGGACAGGCGGCGCTTATGCGTTACTTCTGCCAGCGGGTTGTTCTGATCCATAAACTGCGAGAGCTGAGAAGAACCGAAAAATTCACGGATCGCAACGGCAGCCGGTTTCGCATTGATCAGATCATGCGGCATAACCGTATCAATATCGACGGAACTCATGCGTTCACGAATCGCTCTTTCCATGCGCAAAAGACCGATTCTGTATTGGTTTTCCATCAGTTCGCCAACCGAACGGACACGGCGGTTGCCCAAGTTGTCAATATCGTCAATCTCACCGCGGCCGTCTTTTAATTCAACCAGAACGCGGACGATTTCCAGAATGTCTTCCTTGCGCAGAACACGGATCGTATCGGGCACCTGTTCTTTGTCAAAGTCCAGACGCGCATTCATTTTCACGCGGCCGACGGCAGACAGGTCATAGCGTTCCAGATCAAAGAATAATCCGCGGAACAGAGCGTCGGCCGATTCGACGGTAGGCGGTTCGCCCGGCCGCATAACTTTGTAAATATCGACCAGAGCGTCTTCGCGCGACATGTTTTTATCGGCCGCCAGCGTATTGCGGATATACGGTCCGACGTTTACATGGTCAATGCGCAGAACGGCAAATTCTTTAATTTTGTTTTTGCCGAACATCGTTAAAACGTCTTCGGTGATTTCCTGACCGGCTTCGACCAGAATTTCACCCGTTTTTTCATTGATCATGTCTTCGGCCAGATAAGAACCGATCAGTTCTTCTTTCGTAACGTGAATTTCGTTCAGGCCGTCTTTTTTCAATTTGTTCAGCTTGCCGGCCGTCGCTTTCTGTCCGGCTTCAATCAACACTTCGCCGGACGCTGCGTCAACCAGATCATAACGCAGTTTCATTCCTTTCAGATATTCGGGAACAAAAGGCGTTTTCCACCCTTTCTTATCAGCCGTGTAAACAACTTTGTCATAGAAGTAATTCAGGATTTCTTCCTGGCTCATGCCGCGAACTTCCAGCAGGCTGACGTCGCGCCCTTCGGCTTCGCGCTGTTTGCGCAGTTCTTCGGTTTCTTTGGATTCCAAAGCATACAGCAGCGTCGTTACCGGCAGTTTGCGGCGACGATCAATACGCACATAAACCAAATCTTTGGCGTCAAACTCAAAGTCCAGCCAGGAACCGCGGTACGGAATAACACGCGCGGCAAATAAATATTTACCGGAAGAATGCGTTTTTCCTTTATCGTGGTCAAAGAACACACCCGGAGAACGGTGCATCTGGGAAACGATAACGCGTTCTGTGCCGTTGACGACAAACGTTCCCGTTTCCGTCATCAAAGGCATATCGCCCATATAGACGTCCTGTTCTTTGATATCGCGGATAGAACGGGCGCCCGTTTCTTCATCAACGTCCCAGACAACCAGACGCAGCGTCACCCGCAAAGGAGCCGAATACGTCATACCGCGCTGAATACATTCGTCAACGTCATATTTGGGTTCGTCCAGTTCATATTTAACGTATTCCAATTCACCGCGTCCGGAAAAATCCTTAATCGGGAAGATTGATTTTAAAACTTCCTGCAAACCGGTTTCGGTTCTTTTTGCGGCCGGCACACCCAGCTGAAGAAATTGGCTATAAGAGCTTTTCTGCACCTCGATAAGATTGGGCATAGGCGCTACGGAAGGAATTCTTCCAAAGTTTTTGCGTACACGTTTCCGGCCTGTAAAAGATTTGACCATAACAGCTCCCCATTCCTGAAAAAGATAAAATTCTTAACGCCTTTGAAAATAAAACGAATGTCCCAAGGCGCGAAAGACACTCAAGACGACCTCAAGGATCGGTCGAAAAAGCCGTTTTCAGCCTTTCGTCCGATCCCTAAAATCGACAGATCAAAGCAATTACTTAACTTCGACCTTAGCGCCGGCAGCTTCAAGCTGCTTTTTGAATTTTTCGGCATCTTCTTTGGAAACGCCTTCTTTAACCGTCTTCGGCGCACCTTCAACCAGGTCTTTCGCTTCTTTCAGGCCCAGACCGGTAATTGCGCGGACTTCCTTAATGACGTTGATCTTGTTCGCGCCGGCTTCGGCCAGAACAACATCAAATTCCGTCTTTTCTTCCGCGGGAGCGGCACCGGCGGCACCGGCAGCGGCGACGGCAACCGGGGCAGCGGCGGAAACGCCCCATTTTTCTTCCAGCATTTTGGACAGTTCAGCAGCTTCCAACACTGTCAAAGCAGACAATTCATCAACGATTTTGGCGAGATCAGCCATTTTATTTAACTCCGTTTAATAGTTTTTAAGACATGTGCCTTGCGGCACCGATTTTTTCAAGCGGGGAAAAATTCCCCCGTGACAAGCAAATTATTACGCAGCCTGTTCCTTGTCGGCATAAGCCTTGAACACACGAGCGATCTGAGCCGCAGGCGCCTGAATCAAACCGACCAGTTTGCCGCGCAGCTGATCCATGGACGGCAGTTCGCCCAAAGCCTTAATTTCAGCTACGGACAAAACTTTTCCGTTCATGATGCCGCCGCGAATGATCAGTTTTTCATTCTTTTTGGCGAATTCGACAACCGCTTTGGCAGCCGCAATCGGATCAACGGAATAAGAAATCGCCGTCGGACCGACCATCAGATCTGCCAGCTGTTCATACTGTGTTCCAGCAAGAGCAAGACGAGTAATACGGTTTTTTGTCACGCGAAACTTTGCGTCCTGTTTGCGAACGGCATCACGCAAAGCCGACATTTCGGCAACCGTCAATCCCGAATAATGGGTAACGACAACCAAACCGGCTTCGCTGAAATCTTCGTTCATTTTGGAACGCAATTCAGCTTTTTGTTCACGTTTCACTTTTGTATCCTCTTCATTCCTTCCGTCCAAACAAAGAACGGAAGTTCAGTTACTCTCAAGCTTTCAGCCCCATGCTGAAAGCCGTTCCTGTCCAAAAGCTCAAGCCATAAACCATTCCAACGGAGCGGCTAAAAAACTTGTACCTCTGTCTATGCAGGCGGCCTTTATCCTTTAAACGATAATACCCGAAAGTAAAACCGCACCTACAGTCTTGGACAGGTGAAGGGAAAGCCGGAAATCCGGTTTTCCCTCGCCCCGGCCGTTTCCGACCGGTATCCTTTAATTAGTTTCCGCTTGCCAAAGAAGCAAGATTGGAAACGGAAACTTTTACGCCGACGCCTTGAGTCGTGCTCAAAGCGACGCGTTTTAAATACGTTCCTTTGACGCTGGCCGGTTTGGCTTTCAAAACGGCCTGCGCAAAAGTCAAAATGTTTTCTTTGATCTGGGCTTCGGTAAAGCTGACCTTGCCGACGCCGGCATGGATCTGGCCGGCCGCTTCAACACGGTATTCGACCTGTCCGGCCTTAACGGCTTTGACGGCATTCGCAACGTCCATCGTCACGGTTCCCAGCTTCGGGTTCGGCATCAGACCGCGGGGGCCCAAAACTTTACCCAGACGGCCGACGACACCCATCATATCGGGCGTCGCAATGCAGCGGTCAAATTCAATCGTTCCCTTTAAAACGGTTTCCATCAAATCTTCCGCTCCGACGACATCGGCGCCGGCTTTTTTCGCTTCTTCGGCTTTCGGGCCTTTGGCGAAAACGGCGACACGTACGGTTTTGCCCGTTCCGTTCGGCAGACCGACGACACCGCGAATCATCTGATCCGCCTGACGCGGGTCAACGTTTAATCCCATAACGATTTCGACGGTTTCGTCAAACTTGGCTTTCGGAGCCGCTTTTAAAACGGCGATGGCTTCATCAAGATCATAAGCTTTTAAATTATCAACGGTTTTATACGCACTCGTTAAGCGTTTACCTAATTTTGCCATTATCCGTTACTCCACGACTTCAATGCCCATAGAACGAGCCTGGCCCATCACCATATTCATGGCGGATTCAACCGTTGAACAGTTCAAATCCGGCATTTTCTTTTCAGCGATTTCCTGAACCTGCGCCTTGGTAATTTTACCGACTTTGGAACGGCCGGGTTCTTTTGAGCCTTTCGACAGACCGGAAGCTTTAATAATAAAATAGCTTACGGGCGGCATTTTTGTAATGAAAGAAAACGTACGGTCGGCATAGGCCGTAATCACGACGGGAATCGGCATACCCGGTTCCATTTTCTGCGTTGCGGCGTTAAAAGCCTTGCAGAATTCCATGATGTTCAGGCCGCGCTGCCCCAGCGCAGGACCGACAGGGGGAGAAGGATTCGCTTTTCCCGCCGGGATTTGCAATTTAATATACCCGACAATTTTTTTTGCCATTGTGTACCTCTGTTAATAAAAAGTTCGATTCGTTTTAAGGCTTGCGGTGCGATAATGGCTTATCTTCCGCAAAGGCGCTGACCGGAACGAATCGACTGCCGGGTTCAGCGCCGAAAATCGTTTAAACTTTTTCGACCTGAGAATATTCCAGTTCAACCGGAGTCGAACGGCCGAAAATGGAAACGGAAACTTTCAGACGCGCTTTTTCATCGTCCGTTTCTTCAACAAAACCGATAAAGGACGCAAACGGGCCGTCGACAACGCGCACCTGTTCGCCCACATCGTAAGAAACAGAATTTTTGGGACGTTCAACGCCTTCGCTGACCTGATGCAAAATACGCTGCGCTTCGGCTTCGGAAATCGGAGTCGGACGTTCCCGTCCGCCCAGAAAACCAGTTACTTTCGGCGTATTTTTAACCAAATGCCACGTTTCGTCCGTCATTTCCATTTTCACCAGCACATAGCCCGGAAAAAATTTGCGTTCAGAATTAACTTTTGCGCCACGGCGGACTTCGACGACTTCTTCCGTCGGAACCAAAACTTGTTCAAAAGAATCGGACATACCCTTTTGGGCAGCGAATTCCTGAATCGACTCGGCGACTTTTTTTTCAAAACCTGAATATACGTGTAAAACATACCAACGGGCGGCCATAGCCTAACCTCCCAAACCGAGGATCAGTTTCATGATATAAGCAATCACCTGATCAACAACAAAAAAGAACAGCGTCGCACATACCGTAAACAACACGACCATCATTGTGGACATCATTGTTTCTTTGCGCGTCGGCCAAACGACCTTGCCGACTTCCTGCCGGACTTGACGTAAAAACAATACGGGATGAACTTTTGCCATAAAAAATTTCCTAAACTAGGCGGTTGGCAGGGGCAGTAGGAATCGAACCCGCAACCCCCGGTTTTGGAGACCGGTGCTCTACCAATTGAGCTATACCCCTAAACCGCATCAGATAATCCCTTTGTCCAAAATAAAAGGGACGAGTAAAACTACCCGTCCCTTTATAAAAAATCAAGTAGAAAATTTGAAAAATTTCAAATTATTACTCAATAATTTTAGCGACGACGCCGGCGCCGACGGTCCG
>ULQL01012818.1_pt1 | contig 67696 bp, 56 predicted proteins | sample 1954411 | NCBI WGS metagenome assembly ULQL01 (sample SAMEA4835654, study PRJEB28245) | human gut metagenome | biome: gut microbiome; material: fecal sample | place: Denmark | collected 2008 | reverse complement strand
GTAGCAAATTATCGTCGTATTATGCGACTTTTAGATCCAACAAGTTTGGATTTATCAAAATAACCATTTTTGTTTAAAGATAATTGAATTCTACTTAAAGGAGAGTTATAAAAAATAACTCTCTTTTATCTTTTTTTACTAGATAGTAAAAAAACAAAAAGGAGGTTGTAAAAATAATAATACTAATCTATAATTAAATTGCAAAAAGGAGAATGACTATGACAAAGAAAACTTATCGATTAAATAAAAAGGCTTATAGAAAGCAATACAAACTTTCAAAAAAAGAATTAAAGAATAATTACAAAAACATTAGAAAAAATTTACGAAATCAGTATATAAGTGAAATTGATTTAGAAAGCAAAGAAAAACAAATAGTTAATCCACCATATAGGACAATATTAGAAGAAATAGGTAATTCAGTAACACATGGAATTGGTTCTATTCTATCAATAGTCTTTTATGTTTTAATGTTGATTCACTCAAATACGGTAAATGAATATATTGCTTCAACGATTTATTTTTTAGGATTATTTTTTGAATTTACAATGAGTACTCTTTATCATGCATTTCCGTATGGCAGCAAGGTTAAAAGAATATTTAGAAGGTTTGATTATTCATCAATATATTTACTAATAGGTGCTAGTTTTGCGCCAATATTGTTGTGCTATATAGGTGGAATATATGGAACTATTTTTGTTATTATTCAATGGATTATAATAATAACAGGTGTTACTCTTGTTGCGGTATTCGGACCAACAAGATTAAAATTTATTCATTTCCCTTTATATTTTATTCTAGGATGGAGTGCATTAATATTTGTTCCTAAAATGTTTGTTAATGATTTCAATTTGTTTTTATACATCTTAGGAGGAGGTATAATTTATACACTAGGTATAATTCCATTTTTCATAGATAAAAAAGTATCACATTTTATTTGGCATTTCTTTGTATTAGCGGGTGCAATTGTTCAATGGCTTGGTATATATATCTATTTATACTTAAAGTAATTAAATAAAAAAACTTAATATTTGAAAAAAACTTATATTTCGGTTATAATGATATAGCTTATAAATGTCAAATAAAGGAGAAAGAAACATGAACATGAACTATACAAAAGAAGTCGAAGAAATGTGTAGTGTTAAAGTTGGTGCAAGTCATGGTTGTGCTCCAATTCCTCAAGAAGGCAAATGGACATATTCACGTGAAATAAAAGACATCAATGGGTTTACACATGGTATTGGATGGTGTGCACCTCAACAAGGCGCATGTAAATTAACATTAAATGTTAAAAATGGTATTATTGAAGAAGCATTAATTGAAACTGTTGGTTGCTCTGGTATGACTCACTCAGCAGCAATGGCAAGTGAAGCTATCGTTGGTAAAACTGTATTAGAAGCAGTTAATACTGACTTAGTATGTGATGCTATCAATACTGCAATGCGTGAATTATTCTTACAAATAATTTATGGTCGTACACAATCTGCATTCTCTGAAGGTGGATTAAACATCGGTGCTGGTCTTGAAGACTTAGGTAAAGGCTTAAGAAGCCAAGTTGGTACTGCGTATAGTACAAAAGCAAAAGGACCAAGATATCTAGAACTTGCTGAAGGATACATTACTCGTTTAGCGTTAGATGATCAAAATCAAATTATCGGATATGAATATTTAAATTTAGGTAAATTTACTGATTTCTTAAAGAAAGGCTTAAATGCTGATGAAGCAGTTAAAAAAGCTATGGGAACATATGGTAGATTTGCTGAAGGATCTAAATATATTGATCCACGTCAAGAATAGGAGGCAGTAATAATGGCATTATTTGAGAACTACGAAAGAAGAATAGATCAAATTAATAAAGCATTAAATGAAAATGGTATTGCTTCAATTGAAGAAGCTAAAGCTATTTGTGATGCTGCAGGTATTGATGTATATAATACAGTAAAAGGTATTCAACCTATTTGTTTTGAAAATGCATGCTGGGCTTACATAGTTGGTGCTGCAATTGCTTTAAAGAACAACGCAAAGAGCGCTAGTGATGCAGCTAAGTATATTGGTGTAGGACTTCAATCATTCTGTATTCCAGGGTCAGTTGCAGATGACCGTAAAGTTGGATTAGGACATGGTAACCTTGGCGCAATGTTACTTTCAGAAGAAACTAAATGTTTTGCATTCTTAGCTGGTCATGAATCATTTGCTGCAGCTGAAGGTGCAATTGGTATCGCTAAAACAGCTAATAAAGTAAGAAAAGAACCACTTCGTGTAATTTTAAATGGTCTTGGAAAAGATGCAGCTAAAATTATTTCTCGTATCAACGGCTTCACTTATGTTGAAACTGAATTCGATTATAAAACTGGTAAATTACATGAATTAAGCCGTACTAAATATTCAAACGGTGAACGTGCATTAGTTAACTGCTATGGTGCTGATGATGTACGTGAAGGTGTTGCAATTATGCATTATGAAGGTGTTGACGTATCAATCACTGGTAACTCAACTAACCCAACTCGTTTCCAACATCCAGTTGCTGGAACATATAAGAAAGAATGTATCGAAATGGGTAAAAAATACTTCTCAGTAGCATCAGGTGGTGGAACTGGTAGAACACTTCATCCAGATAACATGGCTGCAGGCCCTGCTTCATATGGTTTCACTGATACAATGGGAAGAATGCATTCAGATGCACAATTTGCTGGTAGTTCATCTGTACCTGCTCACGTTGAAATGATGGGCTTAATCGGTATGGGTAACAACCCAATGGTTGGTGCCACAGTAGCAGTAGCAGTTGCTGTATCACAAGCTTTAAATAAATAGTTATAAAAGGTCTATGAGTATATCATAGACCTTTTTAAACGCAAGCAATTACATTGAATTAAAAAATTAGGTGTGGTATAATAACTATGAAAAATTTGGTTTTTTTCAAGTATCAAAAAAATACTAAAGATATATGCATGATGTATATATGAAATACGCGAATATTCACACAAAACGTAAATACGCAAAAAGTTATACATCTGTAACTTTTTGCTTTTTTTCAACTAAGGAAACCAAACAAAAAATAAATAGAAAAGGAGTAATAAAATGGGTGTAAAAATTGTTGATACTTGTTTAAGAGACGGACATCAATCATTACTTGCAACTCGTCTAACAACTGAAGATATTCTTCCAGTAGCTACTTTATTAGACAAAGCTGGATACTATGCTTTAGAAGTTTGGGGTGGTGCAACATTTGACGCATGCCTAAGATTCTTAAATGAAGATCCATGGGAAAGATTACGTGCTATTCGTAAAGCTTGTCCAAATACTAAATTACAAATGTTATTTAGAGGTCAAAACATTTTAGGATATCGCCATTATTCTGATGAATTAGTAGAAAAATTTGTTGAAAAATCATTAGAAAACGGAATAGATATTATAAGAGTATTTGATGCATTGAATGATTTACGTAATTTAAAGAGTGCTGTAGATGCTACAAATAAGTATAAAAAACAATTTGGTGGTCATTGCCAAATCGCATTATCTTATACAACTAGTCCAGTACACACAATTGACTATTATGTTAATTTAGCAAAAGAAGTAGAAAAGATGGGTGCTGATTCAATTTGTATTAAAGATATGGCTGGTGTTTTACTTCCAAATGCCGCATACGAACTTGTAACAAGAATTAAAGAAAGTGTTAAACTTCCACTTGAATTACATACTCACTGTACAGGTGGTGTTGCTGAAATGACAGTAATGCGTGCAATTGAAGCAGGTGTAGATATCGTAGATACTGCTTTATCTCCTCTTTCTGGTGGTACTAGCCAACCTTGTACTGAAGCTTTAGAATATGTATTACAAGGAACAAAATACGATCCCGAATTAAACTTAGATTATTTAAAACAAGCATGTGATAAACTAACTGTTGTAAAAGACAGATTCCTTGCTAATGGTGGTTTAAATCCAAAAGCATTGACTACTAATCCAAATATCTTGAAATATCAAGTACCTGGAGGTATGTTATCAAACTTAATGAGTCAATTAAAAGGTCAAGGTGCTATGGATAAATACGAAGAAGTATTAAACGAAATACCTCGTGTTCGTAAAGACCTTGGTTATCCTCCACTAGTAACTCCACTTTCACAAATGGTTGGTACACAAGCAGTTATGAATGTAATTAGCGGTGAACGTTATAAGATGTGCCCTGCTGAAATAAAAGATTATCTAAAGGGAAAATATGGTGCAGCACCTGCTCCAGTAAACGAAGAAATTCGTAAAAAGATTATTGGTGATGCTCCAGTAATTACATATCGTCCTGCTGATGATATCGCTCCAGAATTTGAAGCAATGAAAGAAAAATACAAAGATATAGTAAAATCTGATGAAGATGTATTATCTTGCGCATTATTTGAAAATGTTGCAGTAAAATTCTTAGAAGCTCGTAATAATCCTAAAAAGGATGAAGACGAAGTAGTAGAATTTGATGTAGTAATTGGGTAGGTAAAATATGAAAAAATTTATTAGAATTTTAACAGTTTTAATGTTAGCTGTTGTAGCATTAACATTTACTGGTTGTAAACAAAAGAAACAATATGAAACAAAAGAAGTATATTTAATTGCTAATACTCCAATTGTTGCTACTGAAAAAGAAGGATGCACTTTTGTAGGATATTATCAACTTGAAGAAAGTTCTAAACGTGCAATTCTTTACCGTGAAGGATCAATTGCTTCTGCTGGTAAATACGAATTAATTTATGTTGAAAATAGCAAAAAAGATATAACTGGTAAATATTCATTCCCCGCAATGGTTGAAGATGGATTAACATTTGCCGGATGGTATTCAACTGAAGAATTAAAACAAGGTACAAGAGTTACAACAAATGCTTCAACTGAAGCCAAAGTACTTTATGCACGTTTCATCACATTTGGTGATGCTGCATTAGTAACACTTGTTTGTATTATTATAGTATTCTTAATGCTTGCCTTACTTTGGGGAATTGTAACATTATTAAAGTTTGTTGCTCCAAAAGAAAAACCAGTTCAACAACAAGCTTCTGCTACAAAAGCTGAAAAAGCATTAACAATGGAAGATATTAAAGATGATGATATGATGGCTGCAGCCTTAGTTGCTACAATTGACTATCATGAAGAAACAGGCGAAAATGTTCGTGTCGTTTCAATAAAAGAAATTAAATAGGAGAGTGTAATTATGAAAGTATATAAAGTTAAAGTAAATGGTAAAGTTTACGAAGTAGAATTAGAAAGTGTTTCTGAATCAAGTGCTAAAATTGAAGCACCTGCTAAAACTGAACAACCAAAAGCTGCTGCACCAGTTGTAAGTGGTGAAGGTTGCAAGTTAAATGCTCCAATGGCTGGAACTATTCTTGAGGTTAAAGTAAAAGTTGGACAACAAGTTAATGCTGGTGATGTATTATTCATCTTAGAAGCTATGAAACTTGAAAATGAAGTAGTTGCTCCAAATGGTGGTGTTGTTAAATCAATCACTGTATCTAAAGGTGACGCTGTAGAAAACGGTAAATTATTAGCAATAATCGGGTAATAAATATGATTGGCGAATTATTTGAAAATTTCTATAAACAAATGGGATTTTTAAATGATGGTTCATTCGATTTAACAAGCTTTTTACTACGTGTAATAATGATTATCGTCGCTTGTGTATTAATTTACCTTGCAATTGCAAAAGGCTTTGAACCTTATCTATTAATCCCTATTGGAATTGGTATGCTATTAGTAAACTTAGCTCCATCTCTATATAATGATGGATCAAATGGTGAAGCTTTAGGTCTATTGTATTCTTTCCACAAAGGTATTGAATGGGAAATCTTCCCTCCACTTATCTTCCTTGGAATAGGTGCAACAACTGACTTTGGACCACTAATTTCTAGACCTAGTAGTTTACTTTTAGGTGCTGCTGCTCAACTTGGTATTTTCATTACATTCCTTGGAGCTATTCTTCTTGGATTTAATGCATTAGAAGCTTCATCAATTGGTATCATTGGTGGTGCTGATGGACCTACAGCTATCTTCTTATCTAATAAATTATTGAATGGCGCTGATGGTGGTGCAATGTTATGTGCATCAATTGCGGTTGTTGCATATTCATACATGGCCCTTGTTCCAGTTATTCAACCTCCAATTATTAAAGCACTTACAACAAAAGAAGAACGTCAAATCAAGATGGTTGAAACAAGAAAAGTTTCTAAACGTGAAAAGATTTTATTCCCTATCGTAGTAATGGTAGTTGTAATTATTCTAATCCCTTCTTGTGCTGCTTTAATCGGTATGCTTATGTTAGGTAACTTAATTAAAGAATCTGGGTGTGTTCCTAACTTAGTTGATGCTGCTGCAAAAACATTGTTATATGCAATCACTATTTTCTTAGGACTTGCTGTTGGTGCAACCGCAATGTTATCTGAACTTAACCAAGCAATTAACTTTGCTAAGATATTACTACTTGGTATGATAGCATTTAGTTTTGCTACTGCTGGTGGTGTATTAGTTGGTAAATTGATGTCTAAATTATCTGGTGGTAAGATCAACCCTATGATTGGTGCTGCCGGTGTATCTGCTGTACCAATGGCCGCTCGTGTAGTCCACAAGATTGGTCTTGAAGAAGATAAGTCAAATTACTTATTGATGCATGCAATGGGACCAAACGTTGCCGGTGTTATCGGTAGTGCTGTTGCTGCAGGATTATTATTAAGTATTTTTGGATAAAAAACAAAGCAGGTACTAATGTACCTGCTTTTTATCTAACAATAGAGGTGAAACATGAAAGTAAAAAAAATAACATTAATTGGCCTTTTAGCCGCATGCTTATGCATCCTTGCACCAGTATCATTTCCAATCGGTGTAATACCTATTTCGCTTGCAACTTTTGCAATATATATAATTGCTTCTTTATTGGTATGGCATAACACAATATTAGTTATTCTTGTATATATAGTTATAGGAGCTGTTGGCCTTCCAGTATTTTCTGGTTTTAGGGGCGGATTCAGCATACTATTAGGGTATACTGGTGGATATATTTTCGGTTATATTTTAATGGGTCTAGCTATCTCACTTTTATTAAAAAATAATAAGAATAAACTTTGGATGTATCCTATTGCTATGCTTATTGGAACAATATTCTGTTATTTATTTGGTAGCATTTGGTATATGGTAGAAAGTAATAATAACTTAGCTTCTACTTTAGCTGTTGCTGTAGTACCATTTATATTACCAGATTTAATAAAAATAGTTGTGGCAAGTTATGTAACATATATTCTTAATACAAAAACATCTATATCTTCAACACTTTCTTAAAAATGTTGAAGATATATGGAAAATTACTCAAGCGGTTGAAGAGGATGGTTTCGAAAACCATTAGGGTGTAACAGCTGCGGGGGTTCGAATCCCCCATTTTCCGCCAATCAAAACCTAAATTGAATACGAAAGTGTTTGATTTATGTTTTATTTTTTTAGTAAAAACGGCTAATGCGTATATGCAATAGCCGTAAATTTTAGAGATAAGGAGGTGACCCACGGTGCCACTTGGGAGCCAACTTATTTATGCTTGATAACTCCGTAAGAAATTATCATAAGAGCCTTAAGTAAGGCTTTCATAAACATCACCTCCTTAACGCGCCAAGGCTAATAAGCACCTTAACGCTTTGGCAAAATTATTATACAGATTTTTATTACAAAAGTCAAGTTGCAGACGGTTTTATGCCGCGAAAGGTTCTTGACGTGAGAAAGGAGTGTGTCAGGCTATCTTGCCAAAGGCAAACGAAAAGCCCCTCGGGGCTGTCGGTTGGTGGTTTATTTGCCTGCCGACACGCTCCTGAGAGGCTCAGGTCAAGAACACCGTGGAATAAATCGTCTGCGTTATTGTCAGATACGCATTACAAGTCTGAAGTCTTTAAGTCCGTAATACTCTCTGTTTTGTATCACATACGGCATTTTGACGTTTTCGTCGTAAAAAGAAAAACCCTGACTTTCGTCAAGGTTTATCGTCTTTGGGGTGTTGTAGATAATAATCATTTTGTCGTCATATAACTGAATTTCTTTTATGAAGTAATTTATCAGTTGTAGCGGTTCTTTTTCAAGCGCGGATTTGTAATAATCGATTATTTGCTCTTTGGAAAGTCTGAACGCCGTTTGAGATTTTTCAATCGTCAATCGCTTTTCGATGTCGGTCAGTTTTTCTTCGAGTTCTCTCATACGTTTCATAACCGTTGCGCTTTGTCCGCCTAATTCTATGGCTTGCATAATGTTGTTTATCGTATTCTCGGTTTGGCGTTTCTCTTTTATGAGATTTGTCAGAACCGAGTTTTGTTTTATTCGGTTTTCCTGCACTTGCAGTAAATACGTTGCCATTTTGTCTAATATTTCGGGGCGTTGCATTTGCTCGCATACGTTGTCAAGCACATATTTTTCGAGTATTTCTTTTCTGACTTGCGACTTTTTACAACCGCTTTGGTGTTTTCGCCCTAAACATTTGTAATAGCGTATTTTCTGTCCGTTTTTAGCCGTTCCGCATTCCGCAGATATAGGACTTCCGCAGTAGCCGCATTTTATTTTGTTGCGAAGAAGATACACGACTTCAATGCTACGAGTTCCGTATTTGTTGGTTTCGGTCTTTCGTCTTACGTTTTCGTAAATTTCCGTCGGCACGATTTGCGGATACATATTTGTAAAAACTTCGTTACCGTGTTTGTATATCCCCGAATACTTTTCGTTTTTGAGTATGTTGTAAACGGTATTTCTCGCAAACTTTTTACCGCGGTTGAAAATATCTCTTTCAGTAAGCGTTTTTATTATATCTTTAACGTAAACTCCTTGCGCGTATTGGTCGTAAATAAATCTTACGACTTCGGCTTTTTCTTCGTCAATCACGACTTTGTGGTTTTCTACTTTACACCCGTAAATGACAGTTCCGCCCGTAAAGTTGCCTTTTTGTCTTGTTTCGTTCATACCGCGTTTTACCTTTTGAGAAAGTTCGGCAGAGTAATATTCGGCATAGCCCTCAATCATACTTTCGAGTATAATCGCCTCGGGGCTGTCGGGAATATATTCGGTAGCGGAAACGACTTTAACGCCGTTGTCTTTTAACGTTTTCTTGTGTTTTGTGGTTTCGTATTTATTGCGCAAAAACCTGTCGAATTTGTAAACGAGTACGACATTGAAATCGTGTTTTTTGCTATCTTCTATCATCTGACGGAAGTCGGGACGATTATCGTTAGTCCCCGTCATAGCACGGTTTATATAAGTTCTTAAAATGAGTATGTCGTTGTTTTTCGCATACTCGTTACGTACACGGAGTTGTCCCTCTATGGACTGTTCCGTTTGTGTGTCGCTCGAATAACGAGCATAAATAACTCCAGTTTTCAAAATTTGTTACTCCTTTAATTTTATTTTTAGATTTGTCTTCCGACGGGAACGGGGAAAACGGAAACGGATTAAAATCGTTTTCTTTCGTGGTTTACGGCTTTTCTCGTCAATGGTTGCGCCAAGCAATGCATTTTACCCTTGACGAAAAAGTCGTTTTCGTTTAACCTTTCCCGATCCGAAAGACTAATTAGTTGCAATGCGGCAACTGCGATATAATTTCCTTGCTTACCTTTCCGAGAATTTCTCCCTCGTTGATACAGGTGAAGTTATCGAAAAGCAACACTTTGCGGTCGTCAATTCCGAACGTGCATATAACATCTTCGTCCAAAACTCCGAGCGGAAGTAAGTCTGTAATTTTCCGCTATAGACTAAACGCTCGCCGGACTTTTCCATATACTTCGTTATGTATTTTGCCGCCTCGGAAATATCGTCTTGTGTGGCAATGTCTTTGAAGTCGTTACGCCCGAATTGTTTCAGAAAGTGCGTGTTTTGGTATGTAGTTTGCATACGGTGGTTTCGCGTGTCGTAGTCTTTTACCTCTTCGAGTTTTCCTATCATTTTGCCGTCGGGAATATAGAAAATGCCGCCTCCGACCCTGTTATTCACGGGTGTAATGCTTTTCGCTATCTGTCCTTACGCCGTTTGATAGTTAGTTCGCTCCTGACTTAAAAACTCGGCTTGCTATTCTTGCTATACGCCTTTGACTATTCGATTGCGTTACAACTATACCACGAGAGTTTGGCAAACACAAGGACATCGATGTGACCGAAATGTACCAAAATGTGATGTCGTTGTAACATCTACGATTATATCATACGCCAATGAAAAAGCGTGAATGGGTTGAAGTAGGTTTTGCGTGGATTTTTGACGTTTTCAGGGAGTAAAGTCATACTCGAAAAGGACTGAAAAATGGTTTTTGCGGCAGTAAAAAAGGACGGCGCAGGAAAACGCCGCCCGAAACAAAACGCAAACGAAAACACTCGGAAGATATAAAAGGAATAAAACTCAAAATATGCCGACGTGCGAAGAATTACGGGACGATTCGCCAAGCGGTTTAGCGGCGAACGCCCCGTTTCGCTCGGCTTTGAGTTGACCTTTTTATCCGAGTTTAAGTGAGTTGTTTGGCGGGTGCTTGACCGCACCGCGAAGCGGTGCGCTTGTATAGTCAAGCACCCGCCAAAGTGCCATTTGAAGTTTTTTCAGATTTTCTATCAATAGTGGTTGAAAAATTCAGAAATTTATGCTATAATAATAAACAAGCAAGACAAGTATGTCAAAATGCATAATTCAGTTTTGCCAAAAATGAAAAGAGGTTAATTCAATGGAAAAGAAAAATTTTAATCACGGAACTATGGTTGGTGGTATTGTAAGAATTGTAATCGCCTTAATTGCTGCCGTAGCGCTTGCGTTATGCGTGGCTTTATGCGTCGGTTGCGGTGAAAAAACGGAAAATTTCAGCGTTTTGTTTAAAGACGGCGATACAACCGTTGCGGAAGTCGTTGTGGAAAGCGGCGCGACCGTAAAAGTCCCCGATTACGGAAAAGACGGTTATAAGTTGGTGTGGATGAACGGCGACGTCGAGTATGATTTCGACGCGCCCGTTACCGGCAATCTCACGCTTACCGCCGCGTTCAGCGTTGAAGGTCACACCGTAACCGTTGTGAATTCCGACGATTCGGTATTGAAAACGGTTACGGTTCCGGACGGAGGTAAAGCGGATCTCGATTCCGTTCATCCGTCGCATCCCTCGAACAACCGCTTGTTTACGTTCAAAGGTTGGGATAAGACGGTGGATAACGTAACCGAAGATATTACGGTTAAGGCTGTATACGATTATAAATCCTTGCCCAAAGATATGTTTAACTTTACCTTGCTCGATGACGGAACTTACGAAATAGCCGTAAAGAAAGATAAAGATTTCACCGATTTCGATTTCAGCGGCGAATACGGTCTGCCGTACGAACATAACGGTAAACCCGTGTCAAAAATCGGCGCTTACGGATTCGCGCATTTCGAAAATCTGGGAGATTTGACAGGTTTAACTTATCTTTATGTTCCCGAAAGCGTAAAGGTTGTGGACGCTTACGCGTTTATGCAACAGGAAATCGGGGAAGTGGAGTTTGCGGGACTTGAAGAAATTTATTCTCTGGCGTTTCTTTATTCCAACGCGATAGTAAAACTTCCCGAAACCGTGAATTATATCGAGCCGTACGCGTTTTTCTCTTTCGGGGAATTCCCCGAGGCTATGACGAGTTTTGACGGAAAGGTAGTTCTCAGCGACGATTGTAAGGCTTATTACCAAGATAAACGCGGAGGAATTTATACGGGGAACGGCGAAACGCTGGTTTATTTCGGGCGTAGTACGGCGGACGGCGAAAGTTACAGTTCGTATTCTATTCCCGACGGCGTGAAATATATTTATCCTGCCGTTTTCTATATGGAATATAATTTGGAATCCATCGTGTTTAAAGGCGATATCGACACCATCGGTTCGGCTTGTTTCTATTCTTCCGGTATCAGTGAATACGATTTCCGCGGAACTGTACGCAAAATCGAGGGTAGCGAAACCGTTTATCAGACCAAAGGTTCGGCTTCGGAAGAAAATCTGAAAGAGTTGCGTCAGGGCGCGTTTTCGCATTGTTATGCGATTTCTCAAAGCGATTCTTTCACGCTTCCTTCGGGGTTGAAATATATCGGCGACAACACTTTCTTTTATACGGGCATTAAAGAAGTCCGTCTTGACGGTGTTGAATACGTCGGATTTATGGCTTTCTTTGCTTCAGCCGGCGATTTCAAGTTGAGTACAATAGTCGTTACTAACAGCGATAAGTATTATAGTTATGAAGATAAAGCGTTGATTGAACGCGGCACCGGTCCGGAATACAACGGCAAGGCAGGCGATACCTTTATGGTTTACGCTTCCTGTTTAAGCGGTGTGCCGGGCAAAGATTTGCTTGAAAACACCGATAAATACGTCGTCGATACCTTCCGCGTGCCGGACGGAGTTACGGCGTTTCATCCTTACGCTTTTTATGAAGCGAACTTTATTCGTCACTTGGTATTGCCCGAGGGCGTTCGCAGTTTGCCGGCGGGATTCCTCAGTTCGGGAGGCTCTATACATGTCTATGACGACAACGGGAATTTTCTTGAAGAAAAAACTTTCGGAATGACAGACATCAGTTGCCCCTCGACTTTGACTGAAATCGACGCGTACGACGGCGCGGACAAATGGCTTCTTATAGACGATTATCATAATGCGATAGTACTCAGGACGGAAGGAGCGGAAGGATTGATTTTCCCCAACGGGTGTAATCTCAAAAAGCTCAGCAGTTTCTCCCTTTATATAGAAAAAGACACGTTCGTAATTCCCGCTTCGGTAACCGATTACGCAGGAAACGCAGTTTTCCGCTTGAACGGCGTTATGAAATTCGAAGTGGAAAAAGACAACCCCAAATACGTAGCGTTCGGCGGGTGGTTGTATGAAAAACTCGGAAACAACAATCTTAAGTTGGTGCAGATTCCATACGATCCCGCCGCAACCGAACTTGTTTTCCCCGAAACGGGAGATTACACGTTGACAGAAATCGGAACTATGGCGTGCAGATTGTTCAGTCTTACGAACCTTGTAATTCCGGACACGGTAAAGAGGATCGACGCTTACGCCTTTGCCGACAGTACGTATGCCAACGTAACTATTTCCGCAAGCGTGGAATATATAGGCGATTACGCGTTTATGTACGGTTACGGTCTGGAAAGCGTCACCTTTAAGGGGAGTGTTCCGCCGGAAGTGGGCAAAGAAATATTCTTCTGTATGTTCGACGAAACGCTTGGCGGCACGCAGATAAGCGTTCCGAAAGAAGCTTACGAAACCTGGCTCAAATTTCTTACCGATTACGGCAAAAAGTACGACGTGGAAGGATATTACAACAATATCGTGACAATTTAAGGTTTGAGCGCGTTGAAAGATGAATTGCAAGAAAAAATCGATTTATACTTCTCAAAAATCATTGACGAACGGCAAATCGGTTTAGTATAATATAGGCGAAACGATAATGAATGGTATAATTATATAAAATCTTTGAATTACTAACTATTCGATTTACGTTACTAACGCTCCGCCATTAAGAAACAACTGTGCTAATACGAGATTTTATGCTCAAATTAGCACTTTTTTGTTATTTTTGGGCATTTTTACTAGGGTTCAAGTCCTGTTATTGGTACAATTGCCTATTTTTTATTGAATCAAAATTTGCATCAATTGTGCATTACCACGAAAGCTCATTGTTGACCACGAAAGCACCACGAAAGGTCTAGTCTATCGTGTAAATCGTATAAACAAAAAATACATATATGAATTCGTGAATTCTTAAACTAAATTCCGTTTTTTCTAATTTCATCCATTTTATCGGACTTAATTCCGTATTTCACCATAAAAGCTGAATTTACCTTGAGAAAAGTAGTCGGTTTCACCTGTTTTTGGGCATGCTTAAAACAAGTACCAAAGTCAGTTTCTCAGACTAAATTCCGGTTATCCTGCTGGCCAAGCAAATCCTTTATTCACCGAACAATTTAGTATAAATCTCTAGGCCGAACAATGTGGTAAATGCTTCCTTTGGTGTATAGCCGTCCAACGAACGCAGCGGTGCCTCGTTCATGGTCTTGGCCACCATGGCGACCTGCTCCTGCGTATAGCAGTCAACCGTTAGCAGTCAACCGTTTTGCCCTTCGGGAAGAACTTCCTGATCTGCTTGTTGATGTTCTCGACCGATGCCTTCTGGTTGCTCTTATAGGCGTCGCAGAAAAACAAGTTGGTCCTCTGCGCACCCGTCTCGGCAGAAAACTCAATTCCCTGGATGTCCGAGAAGCTTGGGTCCCTGTCGGTCAGGATCGACGGAAAGATTTCGCGGAACTTTTCATAGCCATGCGATTTCTCCAAATCCTCGAACACGCCCACCACCTTGGACGAATTCTTCTTCTCTATCGTAAACAGGAGAATAAAGTGTATTTGCGGAAGGATTAGGACTAGAATAGATTTGCTGTCGGACTTTATTGAGCCAAGGAAATCCATCTGAACCGTGATTTCGTTGATATGGCTCTTCATATAGGAAAGATAGTCCAAATAGGTACGGTTGCTCCTGTCTATCTTGCTGTCGGAGTAGTCGTACTCTTTTGATTTAGCCTTCCTCTTCTTGTATGTTACGGCATATGGCAAATCCATTTTGGATATGGGCACCCTCTTCTCGGATATGTAGCGGTATACGGTCGGCAACGATATTTCTACCTTGCTTGCTTTTACGGAGGAATAGACCGACCTTTTGATTGCCAGTCCCTCCTTGATTGTAGAAACCAGGCGATCGTATTCCTCCTTGGTCAAGTTGATGCCCTTCCTTGAGTTGTGGAGCTTTGCCTCGTATTTCTTTTGGGCAAGCGTGGAATCGTATCTCAGCTGTAGGAAACAGCAGTCCGTGTACTTGTGCTTGCATGTGCCACATACATATGGCCACTTGTCGAGTTTTTTGCATAGAATCTTGTTTTGCCCCTTGGAAGCATCCTTGGAAACGATTCGGTTCCTCTTGATTTCCTTGGCAATTGTTGTCGGGTCGCATCCAACCGCCTCGGCTATCTCGCAGCATTTGTTTCCATGGGCAAGCATTGAGTTAATTTTCTTCCTGTCTGCTTCTTTCAAATGTGACATATTAAACCTCCTTTTCTTGGCCAGCAGGACATGAAAATTATACTATTCTCAGACTAAAAGCAGGATTTTGAGAAAAAACGGAATTTAGTTTAAGAATTCACAGTATCGCAAACAGCAGACTGAAATGGTGGTTTTTTTGAGCTTTTTATGGTAAAATATATGCATAGATTATTATGCCTACGCAAGGTTTAATATAGGAGTGATTATTTTGTTAGATTTAGATGAAAAAGAAGTGGTCTTTAAGGCGAGCAACAAGAAGCATCAAAAACTATATGACCATTATGTTGAGTCTTTTAAGCAACAGCCTGTTTTTTGCTTGAGACTTAAAAAGAATGTTCTATCAAATGAAATGAAGCCAATTACTACTCTTGTATTTGAGCCCTCAAAAGATATGCCATTCTGGAAATTATGCACTATTGGTGCTAGCGACTACCTAATGCCTGAACGTGATATTGGGTGGGGAAGAAAGGCAAATCAACGCAACGAATACATGATGCTTATCGATCCAGAAGCCGAAATCAGTCAGGAGAAAACGGAATGGTTATCGCTCAACTCATTGCTTTGGGCAACTGCTGAATACGCCTTTAATGCAAAAGAAAATATTACGGTTTCTGATACCATTGACATGCAAATAAAAGACAAATACTGCGGGACTGTATTGTTATTACCAGAAATATTTAAATCTCCAAGCATAGTTAAGTGCTTTGTTTCCAAACATAAATTTATAAGTATATTTCAAGTGATGCCAATAACTAGGGAGCTGCTCAGCAAAAAGTTAAAAAAAGGAACGAACGGTATTTATTGGCTTATGGAGCAGTTTTACACGCACGACGACGATTACAAACTTATATCGTCCAAACCGTTTGCAACGTTATAGACGTAGGAGTATAATATGGAAAAACCGACCGAAGAATATTTACAGGAACTGATATCAAACGCACGAAAAAAATTCGATGAGTTTTCAAATTGTTTTGCGGATATTCCAAACGCAAAAATAACATATGTGAACACACAAAAGAGAAACCTGACGGGGATGACAAAAGGGCTTCGCGGGCTTGCAGAAATGAAAGCGCATAATACGAAAGAATCATTGAAAATCAGTCCGAACTCCAAAAATTACAATAAGTTTTATAAGTCGGGCGAAAAAGTGATAAAAGTCGAGTGTTTCGTAGGCGGGCATAACGATTTGGACGTGGTATACGTCGCGCAATACGACGGTGAACGACGCTATCTTTTCCCTTTTTTTGAGGATAAGAGCAAAGCCGTCGGATATCCGATTCTCGTGACGAATTTTGAAAATGGTAAAGTCACCGAAGAATACAGAGTGGACGGAAATAAGATTCTTTATGAAAAGTATGATTATTTCTTAAAAGACACGGTCGGATATTATTGCATAAACTTTGTTCCGACGGGAATTTGTCCGGTTTTGGGCGAAGAAGAAGGATATTTTATCATAAATTCGCTTGAATACAGACAGACGAAAAACGAAGTCTGGTGTCAAAAACAATAAAGGTGAAACTATGGAAAAAGTTTACGAGAAAATTCAAAAGTATAAGAAACTGGCGGTGAAAAAACCGAAATACTACGTTTCTATCGGCGATTTATATTCCGATGACGGTGATTTCAAAACCGCAACGATTTACTATCAAAAAGCCGTTGACAACGGCGTTTTGGCATATACTGTTCTTGGCGATACTTGGGGCTACCGCTCTCAATATAAAAAAGCGTTTGATGTTTATATGGAAGGCGCAAACAAAGGCGAAGCGGAGTGTTTTGCCCGTCTCGGATTTTGCTATGAAAACGGTTATGTAAAAATCGATATTCAAAAAGCAATCGAGTATTACGCCAAAGCTTCCGATTTGGGTGTGGCGGCAGCGGCAAGATCTCTCGGCGATTTGTATTATTTCAATACACCGATTGAAGATTCCGAGATTGAATACGTCAAAAACGCGCTGAAATGCTACGAGCGTGCTTTTTATCTCGGCGACGTTCAAATCGCAAAGAAGATAGGCTTTATCTACTTAAACAATGAAGAACTGAAAGACGTTCCCAAAGCCATAGAGTGGTACGAAAAAGGATTGAGCCTCGGCGAATACTCTCTCAATTTTGACTTGGCGTATGTGTATCTGAACGACAGGTTTGTTCCGCACGACTATGAAAAAGGGTTGGCGTATTTAGCGGACGGCGTGAAGCACAACGATCCCGAAAGCCTTTATATGCAAGCCCGCGTATACGAAGAAGGTTGGTATGGAATAGAACCTGACGAGAGGAAGTATATTCATTATCTTAAAAAAGCGGCAAGGCTTGGTCAGGACGACGCCTTGCTCGACTTAGGGTACTACTATTATGATAAAGGCAAATACGACGACGCGCTCGATTGCTTTGCCTCATCAGATTTGAACGTTGTCGGATTATATTGGGCAATGGCGACAATTTATGAGGCAAAAAAGAAAGATTACAAAAACGCGCTTTTCTATTATCGTATGGCAATGGAAGATGATTATCCGGACGCAATCGAAAGAATGGCAGAAGCGTATCTCGGCGACGAACTCGGACTTGAAAAGGACGAGAAAACCGCCCTTAAACTTTTCAAGCAAGCCGCAAAACTTGGAAACGCCGCCGCACAATATAATCTCGGTATGGCGTATGCTTGCGGGTATTACGGTGTGACCGCCGACAGGGAAACGGCACTTTATTGGCTGAAAAAGAGCGTCAAGGGCGAAAATCCTATGGCGTGTCTGCAAGTGGGACTTTATTACTACTACACCGTCAAAACCGAAGCGGCTTATAAAAAAGCCTTTGAATTATTTACTAAAGCATATAATTTTGGCGAAGAAGAAGCCATTATCAATATTGGACTTTGCTATCTTCAAGGCAATGGCGTAAAAGAAGACAAAAAAGAAGCGGTAAAATGCTTTAAGACAGCCGCCGAAAAGTACAGTTCGGGTGTTGCGTATCACAATCTCGGAATCTGTTATGAAAACGGATTTGGTGTGAGAAAAGACTATAAGAAAGCAATTGAAATGTACGGCAAAGCGGTAGAGAATGGCGAAAAAGCAGGACTTGAAGCGATTAAGCGAGTCTACTTAAAAATGAATGTTAATCAGGCTTAGTTATTTTGAATTGTGGTGGTATGCAATATAACAAAGATGAGCATTTATTGCAAAATGACAAGGAAATCACAACTCAAAAAGGTGACTTTTTTGAACCTTCTATTTATTTAAGCAGTCTAGGATGCTTATGGTCATTGACTATTATCCACTTGTGAGACTGGATCTTGGACAGCGTAGTGCCTAGAACCACGTTAAAAGGCTAGAGCACATTCGGTAACGGAAACGGTTACAGACATCCTACTAGTTGGGAGGTTTTCTTTTTTCAGCTGTACGCACTTTTCACTAACTGTACGCAAAATTCACTGACTGTACGCATTTTTTAAAGGGTGTACGCAAATTGTATTAAAATAGGTTATTTCACACATAAGAAGTAATAGGTTTGATACGAATTGTGTCAGACCTTTTTTCATTGCAAATAGGAACATATATTATTTCGGTTCTGTAAAATATCTTGTGATTTTGTGATAAAAAACAAAATCTAATCACAAAAAATTTTATAGAACCATATTAGGTTAAGGCCATTTTTGAGTATATATTATTAGTCAAATTAGTTAACGTATTCATAGTGATGTGTATCTATAGTGTCTTTAGTTGTTATAGGTACATGATTTATACATAAGTTGTTCATCTTTTAGATTACAAGATTTGGTTTTTTAAAATGGTCACTATTAATGAATTATTTAAGACTATTAAGTCCAGTAATATTTGTAATTTGTCCATATACTACATTATAAACAATACAATTGAACCTACCCAAAAATATTGGTCTAAATTTTGTCAAAATATGGGTCAGTTGGAGAAAAATATAATAAGTGGCACGTATATGTACAACAATATTTGCAGTGTCACACAATTAAAAATGCTATTGCCAAAAGCAATAGCATTAATTTCTAGCTTAAAAGGTGACCCACGGTACCACTTGGGAGCTTACTTATTCATTCTTGACAACTCCATAGGAAATTATCATAAGAGCTTTAATTAAAGCTTTCATAAATATCACCTCCTTAACACACTAAGGTTAATAGGTACCTTGGCACCTTAGCAAATATATTATATATGATTCTTTTTAAATAATCAAGTTATATATAGTTTATTTATGCTGACTAAAAAAAATAATATAATAATAAATATATATAATGGCCTTATATTAAGGCCATCTTAAAGCATATATTATTCCTCAACACGCTCATATTGATATACAGTTATAGCATCTTCATCTGTTACAGGTACATGATTTCTAGAACTATTAATTGCTTCCATAAGTTCTTCACCTTCTAGGCCAACAAGATCTGTTTCTTTAAAAAGGTCACTATTAATGAATTCTTGAGGACTATTGAATCTAGTAATCTTTGTTATTTGTCCATATACTACCTCATAAACGGTACTATTATAAGCCCATAATACACCAATATCACTTACATCGATGTTACAAAGTTCATCGTAACTTGCTATTACATCGATAACTTTGCCTTCGTTTTTAAGCTTTTCAAATCTATTATCAGTAATTCCTGTTTTAAAGTAATGAGGATGCGTGAATAAATTTTCATCAACGCCTTCGGTTGGATATTTAAGGTCCTCTTCATAGATACAACTATTTGTATACCATCCCATATAGTCTAGTGAATAATGGTCGTTAAAAGTAGCCCATGCCATTACTCCACCCCATTCACGCATACTACAACGTACTGCTTGTCCAGTATTCAAAACAGGTACACACCCGTCGTAACGTTGATGAGCATCACCACCAAAGCAATAACCATGTTCACGAATTTCTTCGGCCACTGCTTCAATAACATCATCTGTTAATGGTGCATCAATATAGTCATAATTTGACCACCACGTCCAACCTACAACTTTGTAGGTTAATTTCTTTTCTTTGTTTTCATCCATAATTAAAAATTTCCTCAAGTAATATTTTTAAAATAATTATATTAGATTATAGAGAAATTATACCATAGTTTATATTAATATTCAAATAATAAATAAAATGCTATGAAAATATATTAATATGATAAACATTCAAATTGCCATGGTGAGGTATTGAGCTATATTTTTTATAAAAACTGGTTAGTCTTTATTTAAATAAACAATAATACACATATACTATCAGTCTACTTGTGGTTGATTTTCCCATTATTTCAAATAAATGGTTGAATATATATAAATATAATGATATAATGTTAGCAAAGAAGAAAAAGGAGGAAAAAGAAAATGAGGAGAAAAACATTTATTTTGTTATGTGTCATTTTAAGTGCACTATTCATTAGTAGTTGCAAAATTTGCGTTGATCCGCCAACTAACCCCAATGATCCTAATTATAATCAACAAGAAAAAATAGATGGAACTTATTCCGCAAAAGCATTGCATTACGGAAATATCCCTGAATCATATACTATTACCATTAAAGACGAAAAGTATAATAATGCTAAATTTGAAAAGAAAGTTTTAGAAGAAGATTTAAGGTTTTGGATAAGAATTGATAATAGCTGTGAACCTGAACTAGTTGTGTATCCAAAAGGTACTTCTTGTTATTACATAATCGCAGAACCGCATTATTATTATACAAATATTCAATCAACTGAAACTACATTATCCCTAAATCAGCCCGCAATATCATATGAATATTATCTTTTTAAAACAAACGATAAACTCTATTTTGTTGAAATGACAGTTGAGGTATATGAAAATAATAATAGTACAATAATTAAAGGGCAACCAACATTAAATGGATATTATGAATTAACTAAAATAGAAGATTTATTAAACACTAAAGGATATTATGTAGAAGAATCTAATGTTGGTAGTCTATTCTATAGAAATGGAACGCCTTCTTTCTTTGTTGAATATGAAGGAATCTTTAAAACTAAAGAACAAATTAGTGAAACGCTTGAACAAAATAATATGTATTCAACTTTAGACTTAAGTAAATATGATGATGAGTTTTTCAAAAAATATGACTTAATTGTTCTATCAGCTCAAATACAGTATGGTACAATAGTTTCGGTAGAAGATATTAAAATAAACACAGAAAATGCTAAAGTAGAATTAACTTTAAAAAATATTTCTACCTCACTAATTGCTGCTGATGCTCTTGACATTGTTGCGCCATACCATGTAATAGTAGTAATTAAAAAAGGTCTTGTTGGAGATATTACTAACTTAGTAACTACTAGATTATACTAATAATATGTTTTGAAATGAATTGTTTGCTAAAAAAATCATAATGGTATAATATATCATTAGGTGATAAAAAATGAAAGCTAGATTATACTTATTAGAAGGTACTTATCCAAGTAAAGTTATTATTAAGAATAATTTAATAACTAAAGAATATACCTATCAAAACTCACAAGAATTTATTAACGACATTAATAACTTATTTGCAATTAATAATAATCCTGACACAACAGTAATACTTGTACTTGATCCAAGTATTTGTAGAAACATTGCTATGGATAATGGTTTTGGAAAATTTCAATTAGCAGGTTATAATAATCTTAATAATTATGATGATATAAGGTTTTATCGCTATGATGAGAAAAATGATTTAGAAATATTTGAAGATATATATCAAAAAGATATACAGTCTTCAGATAATAAATTATTAAACCTAGCATTACAAAAAGATGTAAATCTAGAACTAGTTAAAAAAGGTGAAAGCCTAATAAAAGAAATTAAATGTGAAATTCTTGAAATAGATGAAAATAAAGAATTAGTAGAATATATTGAAAAAGATTTATTAACAGATAAAAAACTAATAAGTATTGTAAATAAATATGACAAGATTAATACAATTAATAATCTTAAAGCCTCGATTTATGCGATTTATCAAATATGTAATAACCATAATGATATAAAAGAAATTATAAGAAATTGGATTCTATCTACTGAACCAATTATAAAAAATAATGACTATACTACTTTAACTTCTAAATTTGAGAGCATAGCAAAAGTATGTGATAATATATGTAATGATAGAACATATTTAACTTTTGAAGAAATTGAAGAAACAATAAAAGATAAATTTAATTACTTAATGATAATGAATGTTGATTTATTAGAAGAATATAAATATCAAATAACATCAATAGATTTCAAAGAGAAAAAGGTATATTTTAAACCGTGTTATTATTAGTAAATACTAAAATAGAGATTTGATGGATAGTCAAATCTCTATTTCTTTTTTACACCTTTTCGCATACTTAATAAAAGTACCTCTACTAATGTTTAATAGGCTTGCGGCACCAACACTAGTTATTTCTTTATTACAATAAATCTTAAAAACTTGTATAAAATCACTTGTAATTTGATAGGGAGGCCTACCCATATGGATACCTTTTTCTTTAGCAATTTTGATACCTTCAGCCTGGCGTTGTCTAATATTTTCCCTCTCATTTTGGGCAACAAAACTAAGAACTTGCAAAACAATATCACTAATAAATTTGCCAACTAAGTTCTTATTATCGGTTCTAGTATCAAGCAGTGGAAAATCTAAAACTACAATATCTGCTTTAATATCTTTGGTAATACTAGACCATTCTTCAATAATCATCTCATAATTTCTCCCCAAGCGATCAATTGATTTAATAATTAATAAGTCATTTTCTTTCAATCTTTTTTTCATCTTTTGATAATTAGGTCTTTCAAAATCTTTTCCACTTTGCTTATCAATGTAAATTTGTTTTTCATCAAGACCTTGTTTAAACATTTCATCTAACTGCCTATCAACATTTTGCGTAGTAGTAGATACTCTAACATAACCATATTCCATTTTATTTACCTCCATTTAGTTATGGGTAAATTATAACAAATTTTACTGTTAATAACATACAACAAAGTAAACAAACAAGGAAATAATCGATTATTAAAAAACACAATAATTACTAAAAAAAGTATATATACTAAAAAATACCATCTTACAAATACGCCGTTATTATGATAAAAATTGACAAAATACCTAAAAAGTGATATAATACACTTGTATGTATAGTTGTCATATACGATGACTAATTTCATATAATGTATTATTAAAATAAAAGATTTTTAAGAAAGGGAATTATTTTAAAAATGAAAAGAAAAACATTAACATTAACATTGAGTATTCTTGCTTGCCTAGCATTAATTGGGGTAGGCTTTGCATCATGGGTAATTTCAGCTGGAAAAACTGAAACTGTTACTGGTAATATAGTAGTAGATGATGTTTCTGATAAAAGAATTAGTTTAACATATGAATGGGTTGGCGGAAATTCTTCAATTATATACGGATGGGATGAAAATTATACTGTGAAAACTACAGATTGGTTGAAAAACAATACCGAAGGTAAAAAAGCAGATTTAGATTTAACTTTAAAAATTACAGTTAAAGATGGTAATGAAAATTTATATGATCCTGAATCTATTAGTGCTAGAATTACAGCTGATGAAGCATATACAACTGCGCTTGGCAAAGGAGTTGTTGGTGAACTTCCAACTTTAACAGCTGTTAAAGAAAGCACAGGTGTTTATAATATCGAGATAAAATTTACCTGGGGTGAACATTTTGGCGGTAATAATCCACTTGCATTCTACAATGATGGTACAAAAACTGCTGAAACACATGGTAAAGATGCAAAAGAATATTTAGGATATGTAGAAGCATTAAAAGATTGTACGTTTACAGTTACTATTGATGCAAAATAGGTTTTAAATTATGGCAAAGTTAACAAGAAATTCTTATAAGAGAAAAATTATTCTTTTCGGTGTAATTGTATTCATGTCTATAGCATTAATCTCTACAGGTTTTGCCGCATGGGTAATGTCACAAGAAAAGAAACAATCTACATCAGGCAATGTGACTGTTGGTGCTGTTACAGAAGGAAATATTGAAGTTATTCTTGATCCATTAACAGTTAAAGATTTCAAGTTTGAACCAAAAGAATCAGATACAACAGGCCGTGTTCGTAATGATGGTACAAATTTTGAATCATTAACTGTAACAGTAACTGGTACTATTAAGAATACACAATTCTTAAAAGAAGCAACTATTAAGATGAATGTAAAAGATGCAGTAAAACAAGCTGAAACTGCTGGTTACATTATTTTACCAGAATGTGCTAATAGTGAAGTTGTTTTAACACTTACTGAAAGTGGTACAAATGAAAAGAAATTCTCATATAATATAACATTTAAATGGGGTTCAAAATTCGGAGGAGAAAATCCTGGTGAATATTATGACAGTGCTGCATTTAATCCAAGCGAAGAAGAATTAAGTAGTTTTGAAGGCACACAAGAAGAAAAAATAACAGCTTACATTAAGAGTGTATTAGATGCATTCCATGCATTAATGGATACATCTACATATGAAGTAGTCGTTACTGCAAAACTTGATTAGTAGGTAATTATGTCTCCTTCTGAAATACTTTCAATCATAGTTACTGTTATCGGGGTATTTAGTTTCGCAACAATATTTACGATATTATACAAAAGTTATGCAAACTCGCAAATTGCAGAACTTAATTCAGGTAAAAAAGACATTGAATTAATTGATGAAGTAATCTATGAAAAACAAGAAAAAGTTAGAAGGCGCAGAAAGATAACTGGAACTATACGTACAGTTGTCTTTTATGCTATTATGGTGGTACTTATTCCGTTGTTTATTTTTTCATTGATTAATCGATTTCAAAACAATGTCACAATGATAGGCAATAGAACTGTTATGGTTGTTGCAAGTAACTCAATGAGTTACAAAAATGAAGCTAATAGTTACTTATTTGATGACAGTTTAGGATTAAACAATCAGTTTAATACATACGATCTCATTATTCTTGAAAAAGTGAACAATGAAACCGACTTAAAAAAATATGATGTTATCGCGTTTAGAAATTCAAAAGGTAGTAATACCATTCACCGTATCATCGATATTGATTACAGTAGTACCCCATATAAATATACTACTAGAGGAGATATATACGACGAAAAAGGAACCGATGGTGAAAAACCTACTTTTGATAAAGTTATAGGTAGATATACTGGAAAACGTCTTGGTGGTGTAGGAATGTTCATCTTATTCCTACAATCATATGCGGGGATAATTACAGTATCATCGCTTATATATTGCTTATTAATGATTGATCGCATTGCAAATAAAATGGATAAAGTACAAGAAGAACGAATCAAAAAACTTGAAGAAGCTTTAGAATATGAAAATGAAGATAATTTAAATGAATTTAAAGCTATTTATACTGAAACAATTTATTACAAAGGCTATGCGTATAAATTTGATGAAAATGGTTTTGTTGATAAAACCGAAATAAATAACAACGAATACTTAGAAAAATCGGATAGTACAATGATTAAAGAATTGACTAACCAAGAAACTTCAGAAACCAAAACTGAAGAAATTACAATAAATGAAGAACAGGGAGAGTAACCTTATGAAAAAACCCTATTTTACAAGAAAGAACTTGATAGTTTTATCACTTGCATTCTTTTATTCTTTCTTACTACTATTTGTAGGTTTATGCCTAGATGGATCTCATCTACTAATAGGTAAAAAGAATCCAATAGCACTTGTTGCGGAAAAAATAAACTTTGAACCAATAAGATGTGGTGTAACAGGATATGTAAGTTTAATACTTGTTGCAATATATATATCTGTATTTGTAGCATTGTTCTTATACGAAAAAAGATATGCAGTTTTAAACAATAAAAAGCCATATAGTCTAAAAATGATTTTATCTTATCTTGCATCACTAGTAGTATGTTTTATATTATCATTTGGCGTTGGTATGTTAATTTGTGGAAAAAATGGCATCAAAACAATGTATCAATTTACTGGCCAAAGTTTATTAATAACAACATGTATATATATTCTTGCATTTGCTTTTATTGGTGGAATATTGATGTTTATTGTAAACTTTACTCAAGTTGATAGACCATTTAGAGCATTTGAAGATAAAAACTATCCAGTACTTGATGACGATGATCTTGTTAAGAATGATGTTAGTTCAAACTTTGATGCTGTACCATCAAGTAAAGTTAGTGGCACAGTAAGTGGTGAGGTTGGAATTGGTCAACCTGCTACTACTGACAACAACAATTCAAGTGTTATTCGTCAAACAGAAGAACTAGATGACCGTGAAAAAGTATTCCCAGCATTATCAATGATGGATGAAGAATACGAAGGTTATGCGGTTGAAAATGTTGTTAGTGATAACTTAACATTAAATGAAATTGCAACAAGATTTAGAAATTATCTTGCCAAAGAAGAAAAATTATATTTTGATATTGATACAATTCGTTTCTTTGTGAGCGGATTTGCCGCAAGTCATTTTATGATTTTAGAAGGTTTATCTGGTACAGGTAAATCAAGTTTACCAAGATATTTTGCAAAGTTTATCAATGCTAATCTATTATTTGTTCCTGTCCAAGCAACATGGAGAGATAAAACTAACTTAATCGGTTACTTTAATGATTTCTCTAAGGCTTACAGTGAAACTGAATTCTTAACAAGCTTATATCATGCTAACTATAATCCTGATATGATACATATGTTTGTACTTGATGAAATGAACATTTCAAGAGTTGAATATTATTTTGCTGACTTCTTATCAGTGCTTGAATATCCTGAAGAAGAATGGAAAATAAAAATAATGCAACTTCCATATAATTTCATCCCTCCTGCAAAATTAGATGATGGTGTTATTCAAATACCTAATAACGTATACTTTGTAGGTACCGCAAACAAAGATGACTCAACATTCACAATCACTGATAAAGTTTATGACCGTGCAATCACAATTGATTTTGACAATCGTAATGATGCATTTAATGTAAATGGTGACGCATCAACAATTAACCTTAGTAGAAGTGCCCTTGCTAAACTATATCAAGAAGCTAAAAACAATAAGAGTTATCAAATGACTGATAATGATTATCAAAAATTCCAAACTATAAGTGATTACATTTATGATCAATTTGATATTACTTTTGGTAACCGTATTTTAAATCAAATATCTGAACTTGTTCCAGTATTTGTATCATGTGGTGGTACAAAAGAAGAAGCTCTTGACTTCTTACTTTCACGAAAAGTTATTAGCAAAATTGAAGGCCGTTTTGAAGAATATGTTAAAAATGCTTTAAGAGAATTACTTAACTTAATTCATAAAACATACGGAAAAGATGTTTTAAAACGTAGTGAAAAAACAATTCAAAATTTAATGAGAAGGTTATAACAATATGAAAATCATCGAAGAAAATCTTTTAAAAAAGATGATAACACAACTAAATAATTACGAAAAAAAGTATCAAGATGTAAAAGAACGATTTACTCATTTAGAAGAAATTGAGTTTGCATCTTTACAAGAACTTTCTTTCGAAAAAGATAATGAATTCTTCGATGAAGTAACCTTTATCTTAAGTGTTATCACTTCGATAATTGCTCATCCTCAAATATCTAACCGTGATGAAGATATTATCGAACGAGCTGAACAAGTTGGCAACATTACCAATGAAGCATTAAAACAAACAATACGTGATGCAAGTTTGTGGAAAGAAAAAGATTTTGAATTAGTTCCTGAATATATTCATTATCATCAACACATTGATGATTTAAAAATTTATGAAAATATCTTCATTGGTATGCTAATTCATCTAATTGATACAGAACTTACTAAATATGATGTTTTCTATCAAAGACTTATTCCAAGCATGCAAACTGATGCATTGTTTATTGAAGAAAGCGAAAAAATTGAAAAGACATTAACAAAAATAGATAGTTTAAAACGTAAAATGTTACATATTAAAAATACAGCTTTTTACAAAGAAATATCTAAAGTTAATTTAAATTTAAGAAAAATACAACCCACAAATATTTTATTAAAAAACAAACTATATAATTTATGTTATAAATTCTATCGCAAATTTGTTATTTATGAAGATAATAAAAACTTACAAATTGATTTTAAAAAGTATTATTACTATCAAATATTAAGAGTATTTAAATTAAATGAATTTAAGCTTGATGATAAAAATCAAAGTCTAGTATTTAACTATCAAGATAAAAAAATAAAACTAGTAGATAATGAAGAAAATTCTAAAATTAGTTTAGAAATTAAATATCACAATAATGTCTATAAACATCTTTTAATTCTATCAACTGATCGTGAATTAATAGATGAATACGTTGAAGATAAAGATTACATAACAACAGAAGTAATTTCCCTTTGGAATTTATATAACGTTGATACAAATGAATTTGTCTTCAACAATCAAGCAAGTGAAATAGAAATTGCTAGAAAATGGGTAATGAGTAAACTTCAAGAAGTAGTTGCAAAGAAAATGATTTACTCAAAATATTGCCCAATATGTAAAGATAAAAACTTAACAATTGAAAATGATATATATCATTGTAACAATTGTAAATCAATTTATACATTCAAAAAAGAAACGAAAGATGTAATTTGGTTTATTAAATTAAGGAGGTAACTCGCATGGAACAAAACATCCAAGAACCTAAAAAAACCACAATATTAATAGAAGACTTATATAAATCATATGGTGAAAAAGAAGTTCTACTTGGACTAAATTTAGAAGTTCATGAAGGCGAATTATTTGGATTTATTGGCCGAAATGGTATTGGTAAATCAACAACCATAGATTGCATGATTGGCGCTAAAAAATTCAATAAAGGTAGAATTGAATTAAACGGTTATGATATTGTAAAAGATCCTATTGATGCTAAAAAAAGTCTTGGATACGTTGCAAGTGAACCCACTTGTTATGAGGAAATGACAGGTTATGACTATTTAGAATTTGTTGCAAGCATATATGGTATGACTGAAGGTGACTTCAGAAGAAACAGTGAATATCTTTGTAACAGATTACAACTAAATTTAGATGAATTAAATAACCCTATTTCTGATTATTCACATGGTATGAAACAAAAACTATGTTTGGTTGCAAGCCTTATACATAGCCCTAAAGTATGGGTTCTAGATGAACCTACAGTAGGGCTTGACATAATGGCAGTAGAAGAACTTAAAAAAATGTTAAGGGAATATGCAAATCACAATAATACGGTTTTCGTTACAAGCCATAACATTGAATTAGTATCTAAAATATGTGATAAAGTTGCCATTATAAATGATGGTAAAGTTGTTGCATTATATGATTTAAATAAAAACCCTAATAAACGATTACAACTTTCAAAAATCTTTCTTGACACATATGGAGGTTAAAGATGCTAAACCTTTTAGCAAAAGATTTTAAACTTCTATTTGGAAAAGAAAAAAGTATTGCAAGAAGAATTGCAACTATTCTTGTAACCCTTATATTTATAGCGTGCTTTATTGCAATTGAAGTTTTTCTATTTACTACAATTTTAAATAAAATCAGTAAATATGATCAAGCACCAATTGCTTATATGAACCTATTTCTTACCGTAATATCAATACTAATAATTATTGCAAATATTTTTCAAGCAAAAAGATTATTCTTTAATGAAAAAGATATTGAACAACTAGCCAATAGACCAGTAAGTAATGGACAAATAATAAGTTCTAAAATGGTTTTCTTATTTATTATGCATTATGGTACAAGTTTATTATTTGTTTATCCACTGTTTGTAGCATACGGAATTATCTTTTCAAGAAGTTTCATATTCTACTATTTGGCTTTATTTTATCCATTATGTTCATTCTTATTTGAAATGGGAATTGCTTTAATCTTAGTTTATCCCGTATGGCTTATTAATAAATATCTTAGAAAACATCTAATAATCAGATTTATTTGTGCTTTAGTAATCATATTCATATGTTGTTATCTATATTCAAAAGTATTGAATTTATTTATTGCAATTGTCGCAGATAACAATATAAATGTTTTATTTACTACCGATTCAATAAACTTCTTTATGAATCTTAGAAAATATGAATTTCCAACTAACTTTCTAGTAGATATTTTTATAAGTTATCGCACATCAAGAATTTGGATGTATCTACTAATTGCAATAGGAGTGTTTGCAATTGGTTGTACAATTTGTATAGCAGCTTATGGTTATGTAAGAAATATTTCAATTAAAAATAAAGCAAAGAAAATTAAAAAAGAACCTAAATTAGTTAGTCCTAAAAAAGCTCTACTAAAAAAAGAATTTCTTTTAATTACTAAAAATCCTGGATATATTTTATCATTTACGGGTTTATTAATCGTTCAACCATTTTTAGTATTTTTAGTAACCAAATCAATGAATACAATTTTTTCTAAAGGTATCTTTAAATACTATGTATCTGTTGTACCTAATTTCTTACCATTAATGGATGTGCTTATCCTAATGTTATTTACGGTAATTATTGCGCAAGGCGCATCGAGCTACATATCAATGGAGAAAAAAACAATTAAAGTAATAAAAATACTTCCAGTTGAACCGCAAACCCAATTAATGATAAAAGTGTTAATACCATTAGTGATGTCAGTAACTTCACTATTTGTAACAACATTAGTTCTATTAGTTGGTAAACTAATAAACTTCCCAACCTTCATATTTGGTTTCTTATTAACCCTTGCATTACTCTTAATTTTTAGTATGATTTGTTTAAGAGAAGAATTACACATAAGACATTTAAAACCTAGGTCAACATTTAGATCTAATTTATGTGCATACCTTTTACCAATTGCCTACTTTGTAATTACAGCTTTATTATCATATTTAAAAATTAACCTAATACTTGCTTACTTTATAGGTTTAATTCTAATTTCAATATTAGGAGTTATTATGGCAATTATACTTAAGAAGAATGCAAAATCATGGTTTATGGATTTGGATGTGGTGAACTAAATGAAAAAGAAAAACTTAATAATCCTATTATTAATACCTTTTGTAATTACTCTTGTTGGTGTAATTACCATTAACACAACCTTTAACTTTATTGAAAACGATATGATTGGAATAGATTGGTCTTATGATGAAATAGAAGGCATCAAATTAGAAGATAAACTTCACAAATTAGTTGCAAGTCCTATCTATGAACAAGGTTATCCCCCACTAAAAGAAGAAGCGCTGGTTTGGAGCGTTTATGATAGCGATAATCATGAAGAAAATAAATATGCAAAAATTGTAAATGAAAATGATAACTGGTATTTACAACCATTACAAATTGGCGAAGTTAAAGTAACATGCTCAAATAAAAAAGGCAACATCTTTAAAACGATGACCATTATAATTTTTAAAGAAGGAGCAATTGTTGTTCAAAGCAAAATCAAAGCATCACAAAATAATATTGATCCTAATATCTATTATGGTGAATATGACTTTGACAAAAGCCTAAATAAGCAAAAAGCTACCTTTGAATTTGAAGTAAAAACTATTGGTGATTTACAAATAAATGACTTACAATATGTAAATAACACCCCTGATATTATTGAAATAGATGAAGTAAATAAAATTGTTAAAATTAAAACATCAGGTGATGCAAGTTTTACGGTAAAAACTAACAATGATGAAATGGTAAAACCAATGACTTATTCATTTAAAGTAGTAAAAGATGGCGTAAATGTCTATGACTATAATCAACTACTTGCATGTACAAATAAATCAACCAATGGTGAAATTGTTGTACTTAGAAAGTCATTTGAATCTGTTAATAATTTAAATAATACAACTGATAATAACGTAGTATGTTTTGGCAACTATACAGATGGTAAAAAAATTGATTTTACATCTGATGTATATTCATTTGAAACAACCTATAATCAAGATTATATTAAAGCTTGGAACGAATTTGTAAATAGCAATCCACGTTATAAGAAGATATCTAATAGAGTGCTTGCGGGGATAAGAGTACAAAAAGATTTCTATGGTAATGGTTACACAATAAATCTTCACAATTTAACATTCCCATCAAGTACGATGGATGTAGTTGATAGTAATGGTAATAAAACGACAATTCCTGCTCTTTCAAAAGATGATTTATATAGAGGACCTCTACCATTTTACAGTTTAGGCGAACATGATAATATGCCACTTATTGAAGCATTCGGTCAAGATAATGTCGGTATGTATGTAGATGGCAGTAATATTTTAATTAATGACGTTAATTTAAAAAACTGTGATTTTGGTAACTTAATGTCAAACTTAGATTATGTTGGTACCGTTCTTGAAACTAATGGTAATAACATTACAATTAAAAATTCAAGATTATCTAATGGTAAACAAGTTGTTAGAAGTTTCTCTTCTACTAACGTATCAATCGTAAATTCAATGTTAAGTAACGCAAGAAATTTCTTATTAACAATTGGCTCTAACGATTATATTAAAGCAGATTTATTAAAAGAATACGAGTTTACTCTTTTAAATGGTGAAAAAATAACTAGCACAATAAACAACTATTTGATGAAAAGCAATGCGGGAGACGACACTTTAAATGCTTTCGTAATTGGTTCATTTACTGATAAAGAAAAAATGCGTAAAGCTATCTTAGATATCCAAAACGCTTTAAACGATGAAAGTTTAATAAAAGATATTTATAAAGGTAGTATGAACATTAAAGATACAATGTTTTATCGAAGTGGTATTGCCTCAATTGGTATGGACACGATGTTTAATGGTCCGTTCCTTGAATCAAGCACTCCATCAGTTGTGAATATGTTGCTTACAGGACTAAATGTGCCATACATTCCAAATCATGTTGGAGGTATGTCATATCCAGTAGAACTTAATATTACCGGTAAAACTAAATTCTATGATTACAAAGAATGGAACAACTTAGATATCACAGGCTTAATAAATGAAAATATATCAAGCTTTGTTGATGATGCTAAAGAAATGTTTGGTGTTACTGACGCAAATATTGGTGATATATCAATAGATACAATATTCCCAATTAAGAGTTTCTTAAAATCAAGTGTTGTTACAACAACATCAAGTGATGGTAAAGTCTATGTTAATATTCCAATTGCTTACTATGGTGGTGGTGCTAACCTCTCTAAAGTAACGTTTGATACAGAAGATTTAAAATATGACTCATGCAAATTAACAGTTGTTGATTTACTAGATAAATATTTATCACTGAAAGGAATTGATCCATCTAATGTTAATTTAGATAAACTTGATTTAGCAGTTATTAAAAACGTTATGTTAAAATGTGTTACAATCGTAACAGGCTATGAACCATTTAAGTTCATATCTGTAAATAAACAAGGCTATTTATTTGATGAAGGTCCACGTGCACCTCAAGCCTTGGAATTAATTAAAAATGCACAAGGAGAATAAACATGAAAAAAATTATCTCTATTCTATCCATCCTATTAATAGCATGTTTTGCTTTAACAAGCTGTGGTAGTTTTAGCACAGCTGAAGATGGTAAAATAATAAAAGCAATTACTACTAAAGAAGAAAAAGATGGTACTATCAAAATGGTAATATCTTATACCGATGAAGAACTTGCAAATGATGAGTTTATTCTTCCAAGAGGTGTTACAGGAAATGGTATTAAGAGTATATTTACGTATGAATCACTTGACAAAACAGGTATAGTGATTCGTGTAAACTATACAGATGAAACGATTGAACCAACGGAGTTTACTTTACTTCATGGTAAAAATGGTGTAGATGGTATATCAATAGCAGGAATTGAAACAACTGTTAATGAAGAAACGGGTGAAACAACCATTACAATAACTTATACCGATGAAGAAAAAGAACCTGTATCATTCACAATTCCAAAAGGTGAAAAAGGTGAAACAGGTCGTGGAATCTTAAGTATCGAAAAAACTTCTTCAGAGGAATTAAATGATGTTTATACAATAACATTCACTGATAATACAACAACAACTTATACGATTTCTAATGGTAAAGATGGTAAGGATGGCATATATATCACTGATATAATTGGAACAACTACATCAACTGAATATATCGTAAAATTTATTTTTTCAGATAAAACTACTAAAGAAATAACTCTTGAAAAACCATCAACAAACAAATGGATTAGTGGTAGTTCATTTCCTAAAGCAGATGTAGGAAACGACAACGATTACTATTTTGATACATATCATAAAATAATCTACACTAAACGTGACGGTGTATGGACATTAGTAATTAGTTTCAATGATAGTCAAGAAACATATAAAGTAATATTTAACTTAAACGATAAAACAGATGGTGGCCCAGAAGCAAGTATGCCTGATGGTTTTGATCTTCCTTATTGTTACATTCAAAGAAATACTTACTTTAAACAAAATGGTTATGGCAATATCCCAGTTCCAACAAGAGAAGGTTATACATTCCTTGGATGGTATACAACTAAAACCATTGGCCCAACAAGCGGAGTATTAACAGATTTAACACCAATACTTTCTGATTTAGAACTTTACGCACAATGGGCTAAAAAGTAAAACAAAAAATAATTCTTAGTATCTAGTTAACTAGATACTAAGAATCCATTTGAAATTTTATATATGCACTTTAGTAAAAAACATACTAAAATATATATATAAAACTTCAAAAGAAAGGAAAGGCTATATGAAAAGTAGTAAACTAAAATATTACATAACAATGATCTTAATAAGCTTATCACTAATTAGTATAGGCTTTGCTTCGTGGGTATTTAATGTTGGTTCAGATATATCTATAGATGCTAATGGTAACATCAACACTGATGAAATTAAAAGAGAATATAGTTTTGAAGATTTTGGTATTGTAATCTCTTCAACTACTTCAAATATAGAATATGCGGAACGAAACGGTGAATACGTTGCGATAAATCATTCTGTTGTTACAAATTTAACTTTTGATATAAGTAATTTACTAGTAAAGGATATGGACTTTCAAACAAGTGAAAAAATCGGTATATTCTTTACGATGGAAATTTTTAATGCAGATGGAACAGCGTATAATAATTCAAATAATAATAAGATTGATGGTGTATTTGCCACATTGTCAAATTATGAATACATTAACTATCCATTAATGTTAAATAATAATACATATTATATTCCATTAAAATCTAAGGCCAATATATCTTTATATTCACTTTGTTTAATGGATTCAACAATTCCGAATAAAACAGATTATAAAGTTCCATTTAAAATCGTGTTTAATATGGCAAACTTTAATTATGATATTGCGGAATGTACATTTAAAATTAACATAAGAGTAGGTGATATAAATGAATAAAAAAAGATTTATGTTTATATTTATTACAGTTTTTGTGTTATTTATTACAATTGGGTATGCATCTTGGATTATAACTAATGGATCTAATGAATCATTCATATTTGGAAACATACTAAGCAAAGATAAAGTAACTATTAATGTAAAATATGTTGCATATACAGGATTAACCGTAACGGAGGGGACAGAGGAACTACCAGCCTATGATGGCGATAGTAATAAATCTTTTACTGTAAGTGATAAAACAACATACGATAAAATTAATAACTTGGTATCTAGTGAAGGGCTAAATCTTAAATTAGATCAAACTGGTGAACAAAATTCTGAAAATTTATCTGGAACATATAAATACTATATTAATATAACAACGGCAATTAAAAGCACGCCAGGTAGTTGCGGAGGATCAACTACTTATTCAGGAGCTTACACTATTTATAAAGTGGCAATTACAAAAACTGCAGATACAGAATACTTTAATACTGATGTTGCGGATGTAATTAACATAACCAAGAATAATCAATTACCTAGTACATATATTAATCAAATAATTAATAACAATAGCAACTATGTCTTTTTAGGATTTATGGAATCATTGTCTGATGGAACTCCTGGAAATACTGTTTTACCTATTAATACAAAATTTACAGAAAGTAAAGATATCTATGCTTGTTTCAATAGAAAAAATAGTGAGGGTATAGCAAATGGAAATATAACGGACCAAATTATCAATGCCACATCCACGATAAATATATATTCTGGAAATAGTAATTCTAATTTAGATATAAAAAATGATGCTAGCTATTTTTCTCAACTAAATGCAATATTTATAGGTAGCAATAATGGTATTGAAATAAAGAGTGGTGCAACCGTTAATTTTTGTTTAAATAGTGGAAAAACATTTGTTGAAAGTAGTAAGGGGTTAAGTAAACTTACATCTAATCCTTTTGATTCACAACATACTCTTCAATATAAAGTTTTATTAACAAGTGATGTAACAATTAATGGAACTATGTTGATAGGTGGAACCATAGGTAGTGGTAGTAATACTGGTACGCAGGGTAACATTAGCAATGAATTTGTTTGCATAGATTTGAATGGGCATAATTTAGTTATTAATGGAACTTTAAATTCTTACGGAGTAATTATGGATAGTGTAGGAACAGGTAGCGTTATAGTTAATGATTCTGGACATCTGCAATCATTGGCGGTAATTTATGATTACAAAGGAGGAACAAGTACAAAAAATCAATCTGATTTAAATATTTGTCCTTTTCAAATATATAACATTCCATATTTAATGTGCACATTAGAATTTAATGGCAACAATAACAATTGGGGAACATTCGATTGTTTAGTACGTATGCATACTAGTAGTTATTCTAGTTCAACTGTTAAATTAAATTTGTTAGGACCAAGCAGTTGCTTATTTACACCATCGTCAGCTACAGGTAAAATTATAGTAAAATATAATAAAATTGATGAATTAGGAAAAAATAGCACTTTAAGTCAGTATACATTTGACAGTAGGACACAATTTAATTTTTACGATTGTAGCATAAAATTATCAAATCTAAAAATAAATGCAGGAGCAACAATAAATACTGAAAAACTGTCTTTTCCAATTAGTACTTTTTTTGACATCAATCTATATAATAGTGATTTTACATTTGAGCAAGCAATTTCTTTCATGCCTGGATCTTCATTATATGTGGATGAAAGCAGTTCGATTATATTGAATTACAATTCATCAAGAGCAGCATCCATATCTATTTTGGATCAACCAGTATATGGATATAATTTTACTAAAGGCAATGTACTAAATAAAAAATCTAGTTTAAATGCAAGTAATGTACCACAAGCAGATTATTTTTGGACTAACACAGTATTGTGGAAATATTACAATAAATCACAGGTGTTATGTAATGGTACGTTATATTTTAAAACAGGTAATTCTTCTGCATACAAACTAGCTGGTCAGTTAAATTTTAATAAAATAGGCTATATTGGCTCCAACAATAACAAGACTATAATAAATTCAAATTCGCTTTCACCATTCAAAGAACTTAAAGATGCTGGATGCAATATTGTCACATATGATTATGATTTTATACCAGGAATATATGGTGATACAAAAAACAATTATAAAGGCTATGCTAGACCATTTGTTTCATATGATACAGCTTATATATATGATGGAAGTAATGATATGGTTGGAACGTATGACTTCAACACAGGAATATTTAATAGCAATAATAAAAATTATATATTGAATCCAGGTACTACAATGAGTAACAAAACAATAACAATAGAAGAATGCACAATTAACGAAAATCATACAATAAGTACATCTTCTGGAAAATATGTTTTTTATTGTAACGTATTTATGCCTTTAACATCTAGTTCAGGTACATATACATGTAAAATATCAAAAATGACTGATTCTTCAACAAATACTCATAATATATCTTATGATGAAACACTACAATGTTGGGTTAAAGTATGATAGAAATAGGGAATTTATCAGTTTCAGGCTTTATATTCTTTTGGATGATAGGAATCATATGTTCACAGATTTATTATGTGATTGAAGGTAGAAAATATAAATTAAAGTGGTACTATTCATTAGGAATAGGTTTAATGATTTTGTTTTTTGAAATTGTTTCCGCAAAATTATTATTCTTATTAGAAAATATACAAAATTTATCCAGAACTAGTTTTGCATTAACTGGAGGATATTCATTGTTTGGTGTATTTTTGTTTATGCCATTTATATTAATATTGTTATCAAAATATTTGAGAAATGATAGTATGTTTATTTTAGATTTTTCATCTATTGGAATATTAATTGAATTAGCAGTTTATAGAATAGGATGTAAAGTTGTTGGGTGTTGTGGTGGTATAACAATTAATAACTATCAAATACCTACACAGATTATTGAGTGTATTATAGATGCAATCATTGCTATAGCACTAATTGTTTTACAGTTTAAAAATAAAATTGAAAAAAATGGTGTAAAAACAAGTTTAGTTTTCATATCATATGGATTTATAAGGTTTATAATTGAATTCTTTAGAATAAGAGAAAATATAATAGGACCTTTTTCAATTTCTCATATATTTGCTATAATAACAATTATAATAGGAATAGTGATATATTATCTATATAATATTAAAAAATGTGAAGAATCAAAAAAATAGTTACATGAAAAAGTGATAATAGACTGACAAATCTATTATCACTTTTTACTTCTATTTAATTCTTTTAAGTATTTTTCTTTTTAAGTTATTCAAAATTTTGTATAATATATTGTGTGGGTGAAGTATGAAAAACATAGGTTATTATAGTAGTGGTAAGTATTTATACGAAATCATAGAAGAAAATGGCTATATTGTCAAAATTGGGGTTGTAGATTCAATCTGTGATGGTGTTTCTTCATCTTTAGTAATTGATGAATGTATTAAAGAATTAGATGAATATTTTAATAAAAAGAGAACTGTGTTTAATGTTCCAATTAAACAATTTGGAACAGAGTTTCAAATGAAGGTATTTGAAGTATTAAAGTCAATACCTTATGGGCATACTTTATCATATAAGGATGTTGCAATATTAATTGGTAATCCTAAGGCATCAAGAGCAGTAGGCAATGCATGTAATAAGAATCCAATTATGATTGTTGTGCCATGCCACAGAGTTATTGGTAAAAACGGTAAACTCGTAGGTTTTGCGTATGGTACAGATCTAAAAGAAGAATTACTAGAATTAGAGAGGTAATTTATGAATGTAATCGATTATTTAAAAAAATATGGTAATATCAGTTTTACTGATAAACCCTTTAATGAAGTAGATGCATTAGTATATAGTCAATTATCTTACTTTGATTTTTCTGATACACCATGTTGTAATGAAAATCTAGATTATAGTTTAAAATCATTTCTTGATAATGATTATAATAAGAAAAGGGTTGCCGCAATCTGGAATGCTAAAGAAAATCATAGGTTTGCAATGGAATTGAAAAAGAGTTCTAGGTTTTATAATAGTGGAGTTGGCTTTTATCGTTTTGATATATGTAATAAAACCGAAAAACAATTTTCCGCATGTGTATTCTCAATAACTGATAGTTTATATTACATTGGTTACCGGGGGACTGATGCTAGTTTTGTAGGATGGAAAGAAGATTTAAATTTAGGTTATTTAGATGTTATTCCTTCTCAAAAAGAAGCTTTAGATTATTTTGTTAATTTTGCAAGTAAATATGATGGTACATATATAATAGGTGGTCACTCTAAGGGTGGAAATCTTGCGGTATACGCCGCAACCTTTGCCCCAAGTGAACTAAAAGCAAAAATTAAAATGGTGTATAGCCATGATGGACCTGGCTTCTTACCAAACTTTTATAAGACTCAAGAATTTGAAAATATTCAAAGTAGAATATGTAAAATTATTCCTAAAGCAGCTGTAGTTGGTCTTATAATGGAACAATATAATAATTATAAAGTTGTTAATAGTAAAGCTGTTTTATTATTACAACATGATTTGTTAAAATGGCAAATTGTTGATGACCATTTAGATTATGTAAGTGATGTAAATAAATTTTCTAAACATACCAGAAAAACTATGAACTCTTGGATTAGTGATATGGATATGGAAACAAGAAAAGTTTTTGTTAATACAATATATGAATTAATAGTAGAAACAAAAGCGGAAAGAATTTCACAATTTCTAAAGAATTGGCCTAGGAATTTAGTAACAATTAACAAGAAAGTAAAAGATCTAGATCCTCAGGTAAGAAAGTGTGTATTACAAGCATTCAATGAATTCTTCAAGCTATATATTAAACGTAATTAGTTAAACGTTTTCTTGTAGCAAAAACAAAGCATAAATATATAACATTTAGTATAATAGGAAATAGAAGGATGAATAATATGCAGAAAGTAATTAAAAAAAGAAGTTATGAAATGGATATGACAGAAGGGCCATTCTTTAAAAAGATTGTCCTTTTTTGTATACCCTTAATGTTAACAGGTATATTACAATTATTATATAATGCGGCCGATTTAATTATCGTAGGAAAGTTTGGTACAACTAGTGGAGCTGTTGGAGCAGTTGGTTCAACTTCTGCTTTAATAAATCTAATAGTTAACTTATTTATGGGATTATCAGTTGGAGCTAATGTTCTTGCCGCAAGACGCTTTGCTTCAAAAGATAATGATGGATTATCTAGAGTAGTACATACGTCTATAACTGTAAGTTTTATCTTTGGGATATTTCTTGGAATTATTGGCTTTATTTTCGCAAAACAATTCTTACAATTAATGAATAATGAAAGAAGTCTTGCTGTAACATATTTAAAAATATATTTTATTGGTATGCCATTTAATATGTTATATAATTTTGCCGCAAGTATTCTTCGTGGTATTGGTGATACTAAAAGACCATTATATTATCTAACAATTGCCGGAGCTATTAATGTAGTTTTAAATATTATATTTGTTGCAGTATTCCATCTTGATGTTGATGGGGTTGCTATAGCAACAGTAATTTCTCAAGTAATATCTTGTGTCTTAATAATTAATTGTTTATTAAAAACTAAAGAAGCTTATGGTTTTTCATTTAAGAAGATTCATATATATAAAGATGAATTAATTGAAATAACTAAAATTGGACTTCCTGCTGGTATCCAAGGTTCAGTATTCTCAATTTCAAATGTAATAATTCAAACATCAGTAAATCGCTTTGACCCTTATTTTGATTTCGTAATGGATGGTAACTCAATAGCTCAAAGTCTAGAAGGCTTTGTATATACATCGATGAACTCCGTATATCATGCAGCCCTTGCATTTACAGGTCAAAATGTAGGTGCTAACAAGCTTAAAAATGTCACCAAAGTAACCATAAATTGTTTAGCATTAGTAACAATCATTGGGGTTGTAATGGGTGGTTCATTCTACTTACTTGGTGGACCTTTATCAAGTATCTATGCAAATAAGAATGAAGCTAACTATTTAGATCAAATAGCTGTATCGTGTTTTAGATTAAATTATTTATGTTTACCATATTTCTTATGTGGTATTATGGATGTAATGGTTGGTATTCTAAGAGGTCTTGGATATTCAATTATGCCAATGATTGTTTCAATTCTTGGTGTATGTGGATTTAGAATTGGTTGGATATATTTAATTTTCTATAATGTAACTGATTTTACTCGTTGGCAAGATTTACACTATTTATATATATCATATCCAATATCATGGATTATAACTTTTGCTATTCATTTAACATGTTATGAAGTAATATATCATAAATTACTAAAAAAAGATAAAATGGCAAATGAAATAGTTTAGGTACATATATGAAAGTAATTAAATTTGAAGAGATTAATTCAACTAATGAATATGCTAAAACCGCTTATCAAGAACTTGATAATAACACCGTGATTATCGCAAAACATCAAACTGCAGGGAAAGGTCGACTTGGTAGAACTTGGTTAGATAAAGATGCCAATAGTGCTTTATTTACTATTTTAATTAAAGACCATCTTAATACTTCCAACATTAGTAATTTAACTCTATTAATGGCAACTAGTGTATTAAAAGTATTAAATAATATAACACCAGGTTTTTCCATTAAATGGCCTAATGATATATATTATCAAGATAAAAAAGTTGTAGGAATCTTAACTGAGAGTAAGATTAATAATAATAATGTAGAATACGTTATTATCGGAGTTGGTATTAATGTTAATCAAAGTGAATTTGATGATTCACTAAATGCTATATCAGTAAGACAAATAACAAATCAAAAAACTGATATAGATACATTAATAATAGAAATTGCAACAACGTTTATTAGTGATTTAACTAATTATTTTAAAAATGATTTAACATATTTACAAATTATTGAAGATAATTTCTACTTAAAAGATAAACAAGTAACTTTTATTTACAACAATGAAGAAAGAACTGGTAAAGTTGTAGGAATAGATAAATTTGGTGGAATCTTAATTGAAGAGAATAATATGGTTAAATCATATCAAACAGGAGAAATGTTGTTAAAGAAAAAATAAGGAGGAAGTATGAAAAAAGTTTTACTAAAATTAAGTATTGTAATTATTGTTGTGCTTTGTGTATTTTTTGTTGGTTGTAAAAAGAAAGAAAATAATCAACCAGAAACTAAATTACACGATAGTACTAAATGGTTCACTGAAGAAGAACTTTCAAAAAAAGGTTTGTCAGGCCTTGGTGCACCAACTGGTTTAAGTGGTCAAATGTCTACTAGTGATAGTTGGTTTAATAATGGTTATTCTTTTTCACAAGTATGTCCAAATGAAGATGTTTTCTTCGAAAACGCTAAAAAATATTTCGAATATTTTAAAGAACATTATAGTGGCTTATTTGGTAAAATTACCATTGAAAAATTTTCAATGAGTAGTAATGAAAATTGGTATATAATTGAACAAAGTAATAATATTGAAGATTACTTTGATGATAACCCTAGTAAATCATATGAATTTTATTACATAACTGATAACACATTAGAAGATGGCTATTTCAAAAAAGGCACTGTATATACTTTTGAAATAAGATATGAATTTGATACTAATCGCAATGCCTACTGTTTTAAACTATTTGTTGAAAGTGCTGATGGAAGTCGTAACGGTGTGTATACAAATTACTATAAAACAAGATAATTTGGAAAAACTGGTAGAAATATCAGTTTTTTTATTGTTATTAATTGTCTTTTTTAATAAAAATTAATAAAAAAATTTACAAAAATAAAATAATTTGATATAATGATTGTGTGGGGCAAAATCCATACTCTAAGATGGTTATGTAATTACCTTAAAGTATAGTAGTATAATACGGGGGAAAAGATTTACTCTCTTAGATATAAGGGAGATTTTTGTTTTAAAGGCCAAGGATTAAGGGGGAAAAACATGAAAAGTTATTTAGTGTTTGAAAGAATCATCAGAGAATATTTAATTGCATGATATGTAACAAAAGCAAAATTAAAACAAAAGAAACGGGGAAAAATATGAAAAAAATAGCAATAGTAATTTTACTTTTATTGACACTTTGTCTTTGTGGCTGCGAACGAAACGAAGGAGAAATTATGGAAAATGATCCATTCTATAGTCTACAAAAGATTTATAATGATAAACTACTCACGCGAGACGAATTAAGAAAAGTAAATAGAAAATATTATGAAGAAACTGATTTTGATTTAAGTGAAGATTTAGCAAGTGAAATTAAAGATGACTATCGACGTGTATACAAAGTAAAAGATGATGAAGAAATTATCATAAATCGTTGTATAGGTATTTATGAAAATTTGGTAGTCATTATGATTTTTAGTGAAAACCAGATTTTTCATAGTTGTATAATAGAAGAAATGATTGGTGGCTTTTCTTTTACCTATGTTTGCAATCAAAAAATTATTGTTTGGAAAAAAACTAAATAGGAGATTAATTCTGTTTTTGATAAATGTTAAAAATTGGTCTATAATTATATAGGGCAAACAGAATTACCCATTATATAAAAAAGATTTTATATAATATTATTTACAACGAGAAACGAACTAATTAAGGGGTGAAAACATGGAATTTGAAAAATATACCAAAAAATCTTTTGTATTATTAGGAATGGAAGGAAGTGTTCACGGGGATCCAATAATCATATTAAAACTTTGGAAGTATGCTAATCTACGCCACGAAAGAATTGAACAATATATCATCAGAAATGAAGAAGGAAAGATTGATGGTGTGTGGGGAGCAAAAAGTGATTTTTCCTATTCTTTTAAACCTTGGGAAAATAATCACACCGAAGGAATTTACCTTGCGGGGGTGGAATGCGTAGAAGATGCCGAACCACCGAGAGGATGGGACAAATGGATTATGCCGGGTTATGAATATATAAAGGTAGAGTGTGTAGAAGATGACAACCTTTTTAATGAAATGACTTTTAATGAAGCAATGCAATATTTTGATGAAAATAGCATTGAAGTAATTGCTTCAGTTCAAGAATATACTGATTTAAAAACTAGGAAAAACTATCTACTTTTTCCAATAAAAGAATTAAAAGATTAAATAAAAACTAAAGTATAATTAGATTTTATACTTTAGTTTTTTTATTTATCTAGGGTTATTCTAATATAATAGTGTAATTTTTTGTAAATGCTTTCAAATGCAAATATGAACCAATTAGTTGTAAATGGAATTATAATAAATAAGGAAAGGAATGAAAAATATGAAGACAAGTTTAATAAAGGGTAAACCATTTCTTGCTTTATTCTTATTTGCTTTACCAATGATTTTATCTGTAACATTACAACAATTTTATAATATCTGTGACAGTATGATTGCGGGAAAATTTGTAAGTTCAAAAGCACTTGCGGCCGTAAGTGCATCATATCCAATAACAATGATATATCTTGCTATTGGAGCAGGTTTTGGAGTAGGGGTTAATATTGTAGTATCACGTTTTATCGGTGAAAATAATTTATTACACGCTAAACAAACAATTTATACTTCAATACTTACAATAGTATTAACAGGACTTGTACTTACCATTGTAGGATATTTCTTAGTTGGAAAACTAATTCAACTAATCAATGTAAGTGATGATTATTATAATGATGCGGTAGTATATTTAAAATATTATACGTTAGGTATTATTTTCTTATTTTTGTATAACGTTGTAACATCAATCTTCCAGGCAATAGGTAATTCAAGAATACCATTATATTTTCTAATATTCTCAACTTTATTAAATATTGGTCTTGATATATATTTTGTAACAGTCTTTAATATGGGAGTAGAGGGATTAGCACTTGCAACTTTTATTGCCCAGATGATAGCATCAATTGTATCTTTCTTAGTACTTATTATATATGTTAAAAAAGGTATTGGTAAAGAAAAGAAAATTTTGAATTTCTCTATACTAAAAAAAGTATTACCAATCGCTCTTCCTTCGATTATTCAAGCATCAACTATCTCAATAGGACAATTGTTAATTCAAACACTTATTAATAAACAAGGTTCAGATGTTGTTGCCGGATATGGAGCTGCATATAAAATAAGTTATGTTGTTATTAATATTTTTGTAACAATCTCAAATGCGTTATCAACATATGTTTCACAAAATGCCGGTGCCAAAGAATATAAAAGAATTAATCAAGGCTTTATTTCCGCAACAATTATGTGTATAATATTAACTATTGTGACAACTACATTGTTTTTAACAATGCCTAATGTATTCTTAAGCATTTTTGAAAAAGAAAATGAACCATTAACCGTTACTGAAACAGGCTGTATGTTCCTTACAACTATTGCTCCATTTATCTTCCTTATGGCCGCAAAAATTCCATGTGATGGTGTGCTAAAGGGTTGTAAAGATATGCGTTCATTCATTATTGGAACGATGGCTGATTTAGTAATTAGAGTTGTTTTTTCTTATATATTAGTAGAACCTTTAGGGGTTAAGGGTATATTCATTGCTTGGCCAATTGGTTGGGCAATAGGAGCGATTCTTTCTATTACTTTCTACTTTATTGGTAGATGGAAGAATCTTATTGGTTATGAAAGACAAACTTGTACAGATTAGTACAAGTTCGTTTTTATATTAGGAAATCAAACTAGTAACTATATTGAATATAATTAATATTTAATTTATTTCTAAAAGACAAATCATAACAAGAATTTTCGAGAAATGAATAGCTATTTCTAGTATAATTGAATCATGTGAAGTGAAAAGATATAAACATATGGAATTGGTAAAAATTATAGGTGATGCATTAGAATATATTTAAAAGCATATAACAGAAGATTTAGATATTGATGACATAGCTAAAGCTGTTAACGTATCGCCGTTTTATTTTCAAAAAGGATTTGTTATGTTATGCGGATTCACGGTTGCATAATACGTACGAAACCGTAAACTAGCGCTTGCGTGAAACTACATTGCTTTAAAGTATGGCTATGATTCACCCGATGGCTTTACCAAAGCCTTTACTAGATTTCACGGGATAACGCCGATGGCAGCTCGGAAAGATTCTGTATTGTTGAAATCATTTGCTCCACTAAAGATTAAATTTTCATTAGAATGAGGTTATATTTTGAATTACAGAATTGAAAACATAGAAGCATTTACTTATGAGGATGCTAAAGTCCAAGTACCAAAGTTTTGGCAATAACATTTTGCTAGTGGTAAAGGTAAGGTAGTAATGGAACTTATGGTGTTAATCTTATTGAACAATTTGATAGTAAAACATTTGAATATTTAATTGCTGCCCATTATAAAGCTAATCAAGAAGTATCAGAGGGGTTTGTTGTAAAGACGATACCAGCTTTCACTTGTGTAGGTCCACTACCTAAGGCATTACAAGACGTTAACGTTAAAATTTTTGCGGAATGGTTACCAGTTCTTAGAGAATATGATTTTGCGGCAGGATATTGTGTTGAATACTATGATGATCCTAGAAAGTATGAAAAAGGTACACTTGATGATAAATACTACTGTGAAATTTGGATACCAGTAAAAAAGAAGTAGTTAAATAAAAAATAAAAAACTATTTTACACTTAAACTTGTGTAGAATAGTTTTTTATTTTATAAAGATTCAATTATTTTTTCTAAACCTTTAATCAAAATATTTAAATCAATACCCCTATTGTCAACTTGATTTTTATATAAAGGGAAATGAATAAATACCGTTTCAATGTCAGGATAATAATGCATTACTTGGTAATATAAAGCATTGCATATATATTCCCCCGCATTGTTACTAAGCTCAACAGGTATGTCATTATGAAGTAAATAAGATAGGGCTTCAACGGTTGGAAACTTTGAAAAATAGGCGGTAGGTCCGTCCTCAACAATAATGTTTGAAGTTATTTCGTCGCTTTCATCAATGCTTCGACCAAGGACATTTCTAGCTTTAGTTTCAATTGATATTTTAGATCTACTAGCAGCTTGACCACACAATATAATAATATCAGGGTTTACTTCATCAATATGTTTTTTTAGTATTGAAAAAGATTCATGTAGTTTAACTGGTAAAAAGATTTTAGTAATGTTTGATTTTTGTTTTAATCCCTTTACTACTTCATAAGAAGAGTTAGTATTTAACCCCATAAAGGGTTCAAAGGCTGTAATCAATAGTTTCATTTTATCACCTACTTCATTTACATTATAACAAAAAAAACAATAAAAATCAAAAATAATGCTAATCGATTATTTCCAAAAGCGTTAAAAAAACATATATATTTTTTCTAAGAATTAAAACGTGTTCATAAAGATTATTTTCGCCCCGCTTGAATATTTTTTGGATGTGTGCTATAATAAATCATATATAAGGGGTGGTAAATATGCTAAAAGCAATTCATCAAAACATCGTTTTGCAAAAAGTAGAAAAAACTAATAGTAGAGGAATATTTATGCCAGGACTAAGTAATGATATATACTTAGTTTTAAATATAGGCGAAGATGTTAAATCAGTAAAGGTAAACAATAAAGTTGTTCTTGAAAAAGATCCTAAAAAAATTCAACTAGATTTAACTGACTACTATTTAACTAATGAAGAAAACGTAATGGCAATAGTGGAGGAAGATCATGAGTAATCAACTATTATTCTCTAAAGATGCTAGAGCCAAGATGGCAGAAGGAGCAAGTATCCTTGCAAAAGCGGTAAAAGTTACACTTGGACCACGTGGCAGAAATGTTGTAATTGAACAAGATTTTGGTGCACCACTAATTGTGAATGATGGTGTTACTATTGCAAAATCAATAAATTTGCCAGATAAGTTTCAAAATCTAGGTGCTAGTATTTTAATTGAAGCTGCTACTAAAACGAATGATTTAGTAGGCGATGGTACTACTACCGCAATTTTACTTACATCTAAGTTAATTGAAGAAGGACTTAAAAAATTAGAAGAGGGTGTAAATCCCGTTATTTTAAGAAATGGTCTTAATTATTATCTTCCCTTTATCCAGAAAAGAATTGATGAATTATCTACACCCATTAAAGAAGCAACCGATCTAGCAAAAATTGCCACAATCTCATCAGGCGCCGAAGAAGTAGGAATTCTAATTAGCAACGCTTATCAAGAAGTAGGACAAAAAGGAATTGTTACAATTGAAGAATCACAAGGTTTAGAAGATTATCTTGATGTTGTTAAAGGCTATTCATATGATAGAGGTTATTTATCAAGTTATATGATAAATGACAAAGAAAAAAATCAAGCTGTGTTAGACAACCCATTAGTGCTTATAACTGATAAAAAAATAAATGCTATGAAAGAGATTGTTCCATTTTTAGAAGAAGCAATGAAGCAGGGTAAACCGCTTTTAATCATATGTGATGATATGGAACAAGAAGTGTTAGGTGCTATCGTTGTAAATAAACTACGTGGTGTGTTTAATGTTGTTGTTACTAAAGCTCCTTCTTTTGGAGAACGTAAAACTAAACAATTACAAGATATTGCTTTTTTAACTAAAGCAATCTTAATTGATGAAAGTCTAGGTATGTCATTAAATGAAACAATGCCTAGTAGTACACTTGGAAGAGCCGAAAAAATCATTGTTAATAAAGATCAAACAATAATTGTAAATGGTATGGCAACAAGTGAAGAAATTGTAAATTACGCTAAAGGTATTGAAAATAGTATCAAAGACATTACTAGTGAATATGACAAAGAAAAAGCTGAAGAACGGGTTGCAAAATTACTTGGTGGTATTGCCGTAATAAAAATAGGAGCTGAAACTGAACCGGTTTTAAAAGAAAAAAAATTACGAATTGAAGATGCTTTAAATGCAACTAAAGCAGCCATGACTTCAGGAATTATTGAAGGTGGCGGTAAAGTATTTTATCAAATGGTTGATACCATCAAAAATATTGAAGCACCAACTGAGTATCTTCCCGCCCTTCAAGTATTAGAACAAGCATTAAAGGCCCCATTTAAACAAATAGTTGAAAATGCAGGTGGCGACTTTGCCAAGATAAGTAAAGAAGTAACCAATGATTTATGGTATGATGCCTTAAGTCAAAAAATGGTAAATTTAAAAGATGCTGGAATAATTGATCCCGCAAGTGTAGAAAAAAGCGCAATTATGAGTGCTATTAGTATAGCAGGAATATTTTTGACTACTGAATGCGCAATAATAAACGAAGAAGAAAAAAAACCAGTAAATGAGGAGAATCTACTATAATGAATAATAGTTCAATTACCGAAATTAAAGATGAAGTAAAAAAGGCTAATGAAGAACTAAAAGAAACAATGAATCCACTTCATTCCCCTTTAATTGAATATTATTTATCAAGATATTTAGAAATACATGAATATACTCTAAATAATCGACTTGCAAAACTTGATGATGAAATCTCTAAATGCCAAAAAGAGTACGAAGAACTAATGTCAAGAGAAGATCATCTAGAAGAAATTGCATCAAAAAATAAAAATATTCAAGAAAGAATTAATGTGATTGATGCTAAAATAAAAGCTAATAATGAATTTTTAGAAGAAAAAAATCAAGCATTTAAAGAAAAGGCTGATAAAGTTACTAACCAAGAAAACAACTTATATAATGCATGTCTTGATTATTACCAAAATATTTTATCAAAGCTTAGTATGGGTAATATTGATGATATCTTAGAATATATAAACTTCGTTATGGATGTTTTAAAATACACCATTTATGATGAAGTTGTAAATTACAAAGAAAATGCTTTGAATGCCCTAAATGATTTAGATGATTTAAATTTATTAGAAGCACAAACTAAGAACACTAATGTCACATTAAATCAAGAAAAGCAATCACTTAATAGTGAAATAGAATCAATTTCATTTGAAGAAACTGAACAGCGTTTAGATGCTATTGCTTATGAAATAAACGATAAAAAAGAAGCAAAAGAAGAACTTATCAAGTTATTTGAACAATTGAAAAAGAAAAATGTTAAGCATGTTGTAGATGAAATTAGACATTTTGAAATACTTGAATACTCAAATCAACAAATTGCTTTACAATTAGATGATATCATTCTTGATTATCGTAGCACTCTTGCAACAGTAGATACGGATGCTAATATTCTAGCAAGTAAACGTGCTAAACTAAAGAAATTAACTGACCAGCGACTTTTGATGATGCCACTTAAGAATGCTTTTGATAATGCACAAGAAGAATACAACCAGTTAGTTGGAATGTATCAGACAATTTCAAAAAATATTGATGAAATTGAAAACTTTGTTGCACAGGCAAAAAAATTAATTGATGTTAATCAAGATTTTAAACAAGTTGTTAAAAATTATAGTGAATTACTAGTAAAACAAGTAACTCTTGAACAAAACAAAGAAACTTATCGTATTCGTAATATTAATTTAGTTGAAACTAGAAAATCTAAATTAAATGACCCATATGGCAAAGAAGAACTACAAAGAATTGATGAAGAGTTAAAAAATGTTCAAGATGGTTTAAATACTTTTGAAAATGACTTGCTTGCTATTAATCAAGAAATGTGTAGATTAAAAGCTACCGAACAAGACTATAAAGTTATAACTATTTATGAAGAATGTAATGAATGTGAAGAACAACTTCCAAGTCTATATGATAAACAGCGTTTATTTAGTTCGTTAGTAAATGATAAATATATATATATAACAAACTTGAAACCTAAAGTTGCTAATTTTGATGAATTAACACTTGAAATTGATCAGTTAAATGATGAAATTGAAAATAACTAATGAATTAAAAAAACTTGTTCCAAGTTTTAAAGTGTCTTGTTACACTTTTACAACCCTTGAAAAAAACGATAAAGAAAATTTATCAAATGATTTAACAGAGGCTTTTAATAATATCGCTAAAGAATATCAAGAAAAATATATTCTTTCCGAGGTTACTAAGATTCCTAAACTTAAAAGTACAAGGGATGGCTATAAAATGCTTGGAAAAGATCCATCACATACTAGACCTGCATGTGAGGCTCTAGTTAGAAGAATTATTAGAGATGGTTCGATATATAGACTAGGCAATCTGATTGACTTTGGTAATTACCTTTCAATAAAATTAATGAAGTCTGTTTGTATGGTTGATTTAGATAAAATACAAGGGGATGTCACAATTAGAATTGGTAGCGATAGTGATTACTACGAAGGGATTAATCGTGGTATTATAAATGTTACTAATTTACCCCTTTATACTGATGAAATTGGTCCATTTGGTAATCCTACTAGTGATACCATTCGTACAGCTATAACAAATGATACGACCAATGTTCTAATAATGTTAATACATTTTGATGATAACATTGAAGATGAAGATGAAATGTTATTGTTATTAAACAAATACTTAAAAATAACTAATTTAACAAAGATTTATGAGGAGAACAATATATATGATGAACGACAATTCTAATTTTATTAAGACTATAATGAAAGAAGAATTAGATAATGGTGTAGTGGATCACATTCTAACAAGATTTCCACCAGAACCCAATGCATACTTACACATTGGACATGCAAGAGCCATTATTATGAATTTTGAACTTGCTAAATGCTTTGACGGAGCTACTAACCTTCGCTTTGATGACACTAATCCCTCAAAAGAAGATACTGAATATATCGAAGCAATCAAAAAAGATATTGCTTGGTTAGGCTATACTCCTAAATCAATTCATTATGGTTCCGAGTATTTTGAAAGAACTTATGAAAAAGCAAAATTATTAATCAAAAAAGGCTTAGCCTTTGTTGATGACTTAACTCAAGAACAGTTATCAGAATACCGCGGTTCAATAAATGAACCTGGTAAACCATCTCCTTTTAGAAATCGTAGTGTAGAAGAAAACCTTCGTTTATTTGAAGAAATGAAAGAAGGCAAATATGCAAATGGTGAAAAAACTTTACGTGCAAAAATTGATATGGCAAGTCCTAACATCAATATGCGTGATCCTGTAATCTATCGTATTATGCATGTAACTCATCACCAAACTAAAGATAAATGGTGTATTTATCCAATGTATGATTTTGCGCACCCATTACAAGATGCCTTTGAAGGTATAACTCACTCATTATGTAGTATTGAATTTGAAGATCATCGTCCACTTTACGAATGGGTTATCGCAAATTGTGAAGTTGATGCCAAACCACGCCAAATTGAATGGGGTAGACTTGGTATAACTCATATGATAATGAGTAAGAGATATCTTAAAAAACTTGTTGATGAAAAAGTTGTTGAAGGTTATGATGATCCAAGAATGCCTACACTTGTTGGCTTAAGAAGAAGAGGCTTTACACCAAACGCTATCAAAGAATTTATTTTATCAACTGGTTTATCAAAAGTAAACTCAACAGTTGATTATGGTATGTTAGAACACTTCTTAAGAGAAGATTTAAAACTAAAAACAACTAGACCAATGGCTGTTATTAATCCTCTAAAAGTAATAATTACTAATTATCCAGAAGGTCAAATTGAATATGTAGATGCTCCTAACAATATGGAAAATGAAGCTCTAGGTACTCATAAGATGGCTTTTGGTAGAGAATTATATATAGAAAGAGAAGACTTCTGTGAAGTTAAACCTAATAAACACTGGAAACGTCTTTCAAAAGATATTGAAGTAAGATTAATGCATGCATACTTTATTAAATGCAATGAAGTAATCAAAGATGAAAATGGTGAAATTGTTGAAATTCATTGTACTTATGATCCAATGACAAAGTCAGGATCAGGATTTAATGAAAGAAAGCCTAATGGTAATATTCATTATGTTGAAGCAACTACTGCCCTTCCCGCAACTTTCAACTCTTTTGAACCATTATTACTAGATGAAAAAGTATCTACTGAAAACTTTATGGAAAGACTTAATAGAAATTCATGGCATACTAGTGAAGGTTTTGTTGAAGAGTATTTAAAAGATACTTTACCTGAAGACAAATATCAATTTATTCGTAATGGTTACTATACTACTGATAAAAATTCAAGAGGAGATAATTTGATTTTTAACCTAACAGTAGGTTTGAAATCATCTTATAATGCTTAATATGAGTGAAAATCCAATCTTAGCAAACTTAAATAAAGAACAACTTGAAGCAGTAACTACAGTTGATGGTGCTGTAATGGTTTTTGCGGGAGCAGGAACAGGAAAAACTAAAACCCTTATAAGCCGTATAGCTTATATGATTGATGAAAAAAATATTCAGCCATATCATATTCTTGCAATTACCTTTACTAAAAAAGCAACCAATGAAATGCGTGAACGTTTAAATAAATTGATTGGTAGTAAAGCAGCTCAAGTGCACATCTCAACAATTCATTCTTTGTGTGCAATGATTTTAAGAAGAAATTGTGAAGCTCTTGATTTTGCCAGAAATTTTGAAATTATCGATGAAGAAGATCAATTAAAGGTAATGACTGAAATCTTCAAAAAGAATAATATTGAAAAAAGAGTTCTTTCGCCAAGAGTAGCAATTAAGGCAATTGGTGATTATAAAAATAAAACTTGTAATGAATTATTAGGTTTATTAAATACCGTTTATAATGAATACCAAGCATATTTAAAAGAACATAATCTAATGGACTTTGAAGATTTATTAACTTATACCGCAAAATTATTCAACGAAAATCCGGAAAAATTAAGTTTTTATCAAAATATTTACCAATATGTATTAGTTGATGAATTACAGGATACTAATGCGGTGCAATATGAAATTATTAACTTACTTTGCGAGAATCATGGTAATTTGTTTGCGGTAGGCGATGATGATCAAAGCATTTACTCATTTAGAGGTGCTAAAATCGAAAACATGGTTAAGTTTAGAGAAGATCATCCTGATGCTAAAGTAATTAAATTAGTTCAAAATTATCGTTCAACTAATAATATTTTAAAATGCTCAAATGCTTTAATTAAAAATAATAAAATAAGAGAACCTAAAGAATTATATAGCAATATTGAAGGAACTAAGAATGATATATCAGTTCAAGAAGCATACTATTATGAAGATGAAATTCGCTTTGTTATAAATGAAATTGCTTCACTTGTTAACCATAATGGTTATGAATATAAAGATATTGCGGTACTATATCGTAATAGTGCTTTATCAAGAAACTTTGAACTTGCCTTTATTCAAGAACATATACCATATAACATTTACGGTAGTTTTGCTTTCTTAAAACGTAAAGAAGTAAAAGATATAATTAGTTATCTACGTTTCATTGCATCACCTACCAAAATGCTTCACTTTAAACGTATTATTAACGTTCCTGCACGTGGAGTTGGTGATAAAACTATTGAAAAGCTTCAAGAATATATGCACGAGACTAATTGTGATATATTAGGTTCAATAGATATATTTAAAGAACGTAATTCTACTTCAAAAGCAGATGCTTTATTAGAATTTAAAAAGATAATGGTAGAATTAATGGATGACTTAAATAAAATGAGTCTACCTGATTTCTTTGATACAATGCTTGAAAAAACGGGTTATTTAGACTGGCTAAAAGCGAATGAAGAAAACGATGAAGTACATCGTGTTGAAAATGTCAAAGAATTTAAGTCAATCTTATATCAACTAGATAATGATAATCTAAATGAAGGTCTAACTAATGTAGAAAAAATAGAAATTGGGTTAGATGAATTATTATTAGATACTACTATGGTTGATGATCATCAACAAAATGGAGTTGTTCTTTCAACTGTACATTCTGTTAAGGGCTTAGAGTTTAGAGCTGTATTTGTTGTAGGACTTGAAGAAGGAATATTCCCTGCCATTCGTGATGAAGCAGACATTGAAGAAGAACGTCGTGTTGCTTATGTTGCATTTACGCGCGCCAAAGAAAAACTATATATAACTTGTTCAACTAGTAGATTAATTTATGGACGAGTTGTTAGAAATCCTAAGTCAAGATTTTTGATGGAACTACTTAGTGCTAGCGATAAAAAAGAACAAGCAACCAAACAAAATGAAAACAAACCTATAGGTGAAATCGAACTAGGTTCACGTGTAAATCACAAATACTTTGGTAATGGCTTAGTCATTGCTAAAGACGATCGCTTTATCCAAATTCTTTTTGATAAAGATCAATCAATTAAAAAGATTGCAAAAGATCATCCAACAATTACTAAACTAGATAGTTAATCTATCTAGTTTTAAAAACACAAGAATAGGTGGAAACTATGATTAACCAAACAATTAAAGATCGAATGGATCAATTGTATGAACAATTAAATTTGTATAACTATCAATATTATGTTCTAGATAGTCCGACTATAGAAGATACCGAATATGATAGTTTAATTAGAGAATTAGAAGAATTAGAAAAAGCATATCCTGAATTTGCAAGAGAGGTTTCTCCAACTAAACAAGTTGGTAGCTATATTAATACTTCTTTAGAATCTATTACTCATGAAGTACCTATGATGTCATTAGGTGACGTATTTAATTTTGATGAACTACGCGAATTTGATGAAAAAATTAAAAAAGTAGTTGATCAATATAGTTACGTGGTTGAATTAAAAATTGATGGAATTGCTAGTACAGCTCATTATAAATCAGGTATGTTCAATCTTGGAGCCACTAGAGGAAATGGCCAAGTGGGTGAAAATGTTACAACCAACATGTTAACAATTAATTCCCTTCCTAAAATACTAACATCACCTATTGATGTTGAAGTACGTGGTGAAGTGTATATGAAAAAATCAGTTTTAGATAAACTGAATGAAGAGCGTAAAAATGATGGACTTCCCCTTTTGGCTAATCCGCGAAATGCGGCAGGAGGTAGTCTTCGCCAACTAGACCCTAATATTACAAAACAAAGAAAATTAGATCAATTTGCTTATACTTTGGTTAATCCTGAAAAATATAATGTAAAAAACCAAATGGATGCTTTAGATTACTTAAAGACCTTAGGCTTTAATGTTAACCCTAACCATGTTCATTGTAAAGACATAGAAGAAGTTATAGAAACAATTGAAAAGTATGATTCACTTCGTAAAACCCTTGATTATGCAACTGATGGTATAGTTATTAAAGTAAATGAATTTGATTTATACGATACAATTGGTTATACAGTTAAGGTTCCTAAATGGGCTATTGCTTATAAGTTTCCAGCTGAAGTTGTAACAACTAGATTAAATGATATTATTTTTACAATAGGAAGAACTGGTAAAATTATTCCTAATGCGGTACTTGATCCTGTTTATATTGCGGGGACAAAAGTTGCTAGAGCTACTTTAAATAACGAAGATTTTATCGTATCAAGAGATATTAGAGTTGGTGATTATGTTAAAGTAAGAAAAGCCGGCGAAATTATCCCAGAAGTAATAGAGGTTGATTTTTCCCGTAGACCAGAAGGTTTAAAACCTTTTGAAATGTTGAAGTACTGTCCAATGTGTGGATCACTAATTGTAAAGTCTAAATCTGACTCATTACATTTTTGCCCTAACAAAGAATGTGGAGGTAGACGTTTAGAAGAAATAATTCACTATGCTTCACGTGTTGCAATGGATATTGAAGGATTAGGCGAAAAACAAATTGAATTACTTTATTCACTAGGATATTTAAAAGATATATCAGATATATATATTTTAAAAAACTATGAACAAGAATTACTAGCAATTGAGCGTTTTGGTAAAAAGAAAATTGATAACTTATTAAATGCTATTGAAGAGAGCAAAAATAATAATTTAGATCAATTTATTTTTGGCCTTGGTATCCATTATATTGGCGCAAAGGCATCCAAAACACTTGCTAAAGCATTTACAAGTATTGATGCTTTAAAACAAGCTACATATGATGAATTAATAATATTACCAGATTTTGGAGAAGTAATGGTTGATAGTATTATCTCATACTTCAAAGATGAAAAACACAATGAGTTAATTCAAAAACTAAAAGAGTATGGTGTAGACCCTAAATCAAAGACTATTGAGATTAATGATAAGTTTAGTGGTTTAACTTTTGTATTAACGGGAACACTACCCAATATGACAAGAGATGAAGCTAGTAAAATAATTGAATCACTTGGTGGTAAAACTTCAAATAGCGTTAGTAAAAAAACATCTTACGTGCTTGCGGGGGAGAATGCCGGAAGTAAACTTGAAAAGGCTCAAGCACTAAATGTAAAAATAATTGATGAAGAAGAATTTAAATCAATGATAAAATAGCATCTTAGGAGGTGCACTATGAATGACAAAATAATAATCAAAGGGGCAAGAGAAAATAATCTAAAGAATATAGATTTAGAAATTCCCCGTGACAAACTCGTAGTAATGACTGGTGTATCTGGTTCAGGGAAAAGTTCATTAGCCTTTGATACAATATATGCGGAAGGACAGAGAAGATATGTTGAAAGTCTTTCAGCCTACGCAAGACAATTCCTTGACAATGTTGATAAACCCGATGTAGATTCAATAGAAGGTTTATCTCCTGCTATTTCAATAGATCAAAAAACAACTAGTAGAAATCCTCGTTCTACGGTAGGTACAGTAACTGAAATATATGATTATTTACGTTTATTATACGCAAGAATAGGACATCCAACTTGTCCTACTCATGGCATTGAAATTACTTCGCAAACTATTGAACAAATGTGCGATAAAATAATGTCATATGATGAAGAAAGTAAGGTAGTTATTTTATCACCGATTGCGGAAAACCGTAAAGGTACTTTCGAAAAAACACTTGAATTATTACGAAAAGATGGTTATACAAAAGTAATAATCGATGACGAAACTTTTGATTTAGATGAAGAAATAGAATTAGACAAAAACAAAAAACATAACATTTTTGTTGTAGTTGATAGACTAAAACTTCGTAGTGAAATTCGTTCAAGATTATATGAATCACTTGAAGCCGCATGTAAATTGTCTGATGGAAAAATCTTTGTTGATATCAATGATGAAAGACTATTATTTTCTGAACATTATGCTTGCCCATATTGTGAATTTACCGTAGGAAAATTAGAACCAACGCTCTTTTCTTTCAATTCACCACTTGGGGCTTGTCCTACATGTCATGGGTTAGGATTTATTTCAACGATTGATGAAAATTCACTAATAACTGATGAAAATCTGTCTATAGCAGACGGAGCAATTAGATATTTAAAAAATATTGTATTCACGGAAAATATTGAATGGCAAATGTATAAAGCCTTATTTGAATTTTACAAAATAGATTTATTTAAACCATTCAAAGATTTAACTCCACTTCAAAAAGATGTAATATTTAATGGTTCAAAAGAACCAATTGCCTATGAAATTCATTCAGTTGGCGGAATATCAATGCGAAAGAATAAAGTTATTGAAGGATTGGCTAGTTTAATTACTAGAAGATATCAAGAAACTTCTTCAAATATGCAAAGAGATTATTATGGATCATATATGCGTGAAGTGATGTGTCCAACTTGTCATGGTATGCGTTTATCAGAAAGTGCATTGTCAGTTAAAGTTGGTGGTAAAAATATATATGAATTCACTGAAATGTCAATTAGTGATGCTTTAACTTTTGTTGATAGTTTACAACTAACAACGCTCGAAGCAAAAATTGGTAATCTAATAATAAAAGAGATTCATAATCGATTAGCTTTCTTAAAAGAAGTAGGTTTAGAATATCTAACACTATCAAGAAAAGCGGGAAGCCTTTCAGGTGGTGAAGCTCAACGTATCAGACTTGCTACGCAAATAGGATCTAAGTTAACCGGTGTTTTATATGTCTTAGATGAACCATCAATTGGTCTTCACCAACGAGATAATCATAAATTAATAGATGCTTTAAAAGAAATGCGAGATTTAGGTAATACTTTAATTGTTGTTGAACATGATGAAGAAATCATGCATGAATGTGATTACATAGTAGATATTGGACCTTATGCGGGAATCCACGGTGGTGAGGTTGTAGGATATGGTACACCTGAAGAATTTAAAAAACTAAAAGGTTCAATCACGGCTGATTATCTTTCAGGAAGAAGAAAAATTGATGTGCCAACTTCTAGAAGACCTGGTAATGGTAAACACTTACTAATAAAAGGTTGTAGAGAAAATAACCTAAAGAACATTGATGTAGATATCCCATTAAATAAATTAGTATTAGTAACTGGTGTATCTGGCTCTGGGAAATCAACTTTAGTAAATGATATTTTATATAATGCACTAGCATCAAGACTATATCGTAGTAAAGTAGAAGTAGGTAAACATGATTCAATTGAAGGAGTAGAAGAAATTGACCGAGTTATTAATATCGATCAAGCACCAATTGGTAGAACTCCTAGAAGTAATCCAGCTACATATGTTGGCGTATTTGATGCAATCCGTGATTTGTACGCAACAACTATTGAAGCAAAAGTAAGAGGATACACTAAGAGTAGATTCTCATTTAACGTAAAAGGTGGTCGTTGTGAATCTTGCCAAGGTGATGGTGTAATAAGAATAGCAATGAACTTCTTACCAGATGTGTATGTACCATGTGAGGCATGTCATGGTTCTAGATATAATCGTGAAACACTAGAATGTAAATATAAAGATAAATCAATTGCGGATGTATTAAAAATGACAATTGATGAAGCAGTAGAATTTTTTAAGAATATCCCTACCATCTATCCTAAATTAAAAACAATGCAAGATGTTGGTTTAGGATATGTAAAACTAGGACAAAGTGCAACTACTTTATCTGGTGGTGAAGCACAAAGAGTTAAGCTTGCCAGTGAATTGCACAAAAAAATTACTGATAAAACAATGTTTATCTTTGATGAACCAACAACAGGTTTACATACATATGACGTTGATAAACTAATGAAAATGATTGAAAAAATTGTTGATATTGGTGCAACAGCCGTAATCATTGAACATAATCTTGATGTAATCAAAATGGCTGATTATATTATTGATTTAGGTCCTAATGGTGGTGATGGTGGTGGCCAAATTGTCGCAACAGGAACTCCAGAAGAAGTAATGTTAAATGAAAATTCCGCAACCGCTCCATATTTAAAAAAAGTATTGGTTGGTAGTTGGAGTAAAAAGAATATAGAATAACAAAAAACTTAGATTTTATTCTAAGTTTTTTTTAAATTCAATAAACTTTTTAGGCTTTTTCTAATAGAGCATTCAAAATTAGCATAAACTAAAATAATAAAAGTAAGCAAATTGAAAAACACACGGGGATGTGGTATAATGAGAAATGAAATAGTTGTCTATATATTAGCAATTGTTTTGTGTTTTTTTCTAATAGATAATATTTTTAAAATAACCAAAAAACCAATATATCTAATACTTTACTTAATTATCTATTTAATATTTTTATATTTTTGTCTCTTTGATCGTAAAATTAGTGATGATAATAATTTCAGTGATGGAGCCTACATTCATAACTGGTTTAAGATATTATTTACTAATAAGGTAGTATTCAAAAATATCGTTGGAAACATCTTAATTTTTATACCTATGGGATGCTTCTTAAAAATATTAAAGGTAAATACCATTTTTAAAATATTATATATATTAATAATTATTGTTGGTATTGAATTAATTCAATATATGACTAAGACAGGTATTTTTGATGTATTAGATATAATATTAAATATATTAGGCACAAGCATAGGCTATGTTATGACAAACAAAAAGAGGTGGAACTATGAATAAAGTAACTTTAAAAAAATTAGTTAAAGAATTAAATTTAGAAGTAATTTATGGGAACAGTTATCTAGAACGTACTGTAACTAAAGCAATGTCAAGTAGACCAAGTGTTGAAATGTATTGTGGTTATTTTGATTACTTTGAAAAAGATCGTATTCAAGTAATAGGTACTAAAGAATTAACTTTATTTAATATGCTTAGTGCAAGTCAAAAGAAAGAACGTTTAGCTAAATTATTTAGTTACAATTCTCCTGCTTTTGTATTTACTAAAAATGTTGACGCACCAAAAGAATTCGTTGAAGCGGCAATTGCTTGTCAAATTCCTATTTTCAAAAGCAAACTTTCAACTTCAGGCTTTATTGGTGATTTAACAAATTATTTACAAAGTGAACTTGCACAAAGAAACAAAATTAATGGTTCAATGGTAGAAGTATTTGGCGTAGGTGTTTTAATTGAAGGTGCAGATGGCATTGGTAAAAGTGAAACCGTACTTGAATTATTAAACAAAGGTCAAATTATGATATCAGATGATATAACTAAAATTTATCAACCTGAACCGGGTAGAGTAGTATGTGAAGCACCAAAAGAACGTCAAGGCTTTATGGAAATAAAAGATTTAGGAATGATTGATGTAAAGAATATGTATGGTATAGGTGCTATCAGAAACCATAAGAATTTGCAATTAGTAGTTGAATTAGTAAAAGGTGAAACTTCAAAAGTAACTGAAGAAACTTTCTTTGATACAGTAGTGCCAAAAATTCAAATTGAAGTAGAAGCTGGTAGAAATGTTGCAACTTTGGTTGAAAGTGCAGCTCTAAATTATCGTTTAAAACAATCAGGCTATGACGCTGAAGAAGTATATCAAAATCGTTGTATTCATGAAACATACAAGGGTGGAGAATAGTAATAATGAATTTAACAATAGTATTGAATAGTATATACAGCTATTTGGTAAATTTACGACCAGAATATGATCGCAGTAGTAGAATAGCTTTTACTATTGGTAATATATCAGTAATGTGGTATGCCATTATCATAATGAGTGGTGCAATTATTGGAACGCTATATGGCTACTATCGCTTTGGTAAAAGACTAGGATTAGATAGTGATACTGTTTTAACAGGACTTGCTTTAGGTCTTATTTTTGGTATTATTGGTGCTAGATTATATTACGTAATTTTTACCGCTTCCGCAAACGAGATTGAATATAAAAGTTTCCTAGATGTTATCAACCCACGAGATGGTGGACTTGCCATTCATGGTGCTTTGATTGCGGTGGCAATATATCTACCAATTTTTTGTAAACTTAATAAAATAAAACTATTAACATTACTTGAAATAGCATTACCATTAATATTATTTGCTCAAGTAGTAGGAAGATGGGGAAACTTTGTTAACCAAGAAGCGTTTGGTGGATTAGTAAAAGTACCAAATCTTGCAAACTATGGTGAAATAACAAGATATACTGTGCTTGACGATGCAACTTTAATTGCTCAACGTGAGGCCTTATCACATATGTTAATTCCTAATTTTGTTATTAATAGAATGTATATATCATACTCTAATGCAAGTGGTTTCTTGTGTGCAGGTTACTATTATCCAACTTTCTATTTTGAATCAGTACTTAATTTAACTGGTATTGTTATATATATGATTGCAAGAAAACATATCAAGAAAATATTAGTTGGTGATGGCATCAGTTTTTATCTAATATGGTATGGTATCGTTCGCTTTATTGTTGAAACAATGAGAACTGACCCATTATATCTTGGAACAACAGGAATCAAGGTGGCTGAACTTACTTCAATAATATACATTGTATTAGGTATTACTTGGTTAATCGTTCGTCGCATCAAAAAAATCCAAATGATATCTTGTTGGGATGCCCTCTATAAAGAAGGTGCGAATATGCGATATGATGATTATGTAATGAAACCTAAGAAAGAAAAACAAAATGAGCAATAAAGAATATGCAATAATATTTGATTGTGATGGCACTGTACTAGACACATATCAATTAATAATTGAAACCGTCTACCAAACCTTTGCTAAAATGTTACCTAATTATCCATTAACATATGAAGAAGCCGATGCTTTTTTTGGCCCCTTATTAGATGACACATTTGGTAAATATGCCAAAGATAAAAAACAATTAAATGAATTAATAGAATGCTACCGAGTAATAAACAACAATTTAATGGAAAAATACATAAAAGCATTTCCAGGAATTTTAGATTTATTGAAAGATTTAAAAATGCGTAATTACAAAATTGCCATTGTATCAAACAAAGTTAGCGATGCTGTAAAAAAAGGTTTAGACATATGTAAACTAACACCTTATTTTGATTTAATCATTGGAGCTGAAAAACTAAAAATCGCAAAACCAGATCCTGATGGTATATATCAAGTTTTAAATAATTTCAATATGAATAATGCAATAATGATTGGTGATACAATAATTGACATTGATACTGGAAACAATGCTAAAATAAAAACAATTGGGGTAACTTGGTGTAGAACTAAGCAAGAAGAATTTTTAAGACATCATGCAAGTTATGTAGTTGATACTCCCAAAGAAATATTAAATATTATTGAGGAATTATAAAGAATGTATGACGTTATAATATGTGGCTCTGGACCAGCGGGTATGTCAGCAGCACTATTCTTAAGAAGGGCCAACTTAAACATTTTAATAGTTGAAAAGGGTACACCAGGTGGGAAATTAATAAGTACTGCCCTCATTGAAAATTATCCAGGTTATATTGAAAATACTGGTATTGATCTTGCGATGATAATGTATCGCCAAGTAAAACATTTTAAAATACCTTATGCCTTTTCAGAAGTTATGAAAATTGAAAAATTAGGCGATGAACATTTTGTAGTTCACACTAAAGAAGGCGACTATGAATCTAAAATGGTAATATGGGCAGCCGGAACAATTGCTAAACAGATTGAAGCAGAAGGCGAAGAAGAATATGTGGGTAGGGGAATCAGCTATTGTGCAATTTGCGATGGAAGCTTTCACGAAAAACAAAATGTTGTTGTAATTGGTGGAGGTAATTCCGCAATCGAAGAAGCACTATATCTTGCAAAAATTTGTAAGAAGGTAACAATAATAACTAGAGGACATCATTTTAGAGCAGATCCCGTGTTAATGGAAAAAGTAATGCGTGCAAATAATGTAGATTTAGTAACTCATCATGTTATTACTAAATTTACGGGGAAAGATTTACTAGAACAAGTTACTGCGAAAGATCGTGACTCTGATAATGAAATAGTCTTAAATGTAAGAGGCGCATTTATATATGTTGGATTTACTCCATCAAGTACACTTTTAGAAAATTTTGATATTCTTGATGAAGACAAATATATAATTGTAGATAGAAATTGTGAAACAAAAGTAACAGGATTGTATGCGGCAGGCGATTGCATTCAAAAAAACATTAGACAAATTGCAACGGCTGTGGCAGATGGTATTACTTGTGCTTCGGCAATCGTAAGAAAAATTTAATTATGAGTTTTGCAAGTGAAGTAAAAAAAGAATTAATGAGTGTAGAACTAACCGATAAATGTTGTGAAAAAGCCTTAGTGATGGGAATCCTTCATGGTGGTAGTGAAATAGTTATATCAAAAAACGGTAACTATATTATTGTTAAATCATATATTTTAAGTGCTATACAAAAAGTAATGCAAATAGTTAAAAAAAATTATGATGTAAATTTAGTAATAAAATATGGTGATGAGAATAACCTAAATAAAAAACGATATTATTATTTAGAAATTTCAAATAACATAAACCCATTAATTCGTGAATTTAATCTTTATCCATTTGATACACTTAACATAAAACATCCATTATTGATAAATGATTGTTGTAAAGCAAGTTTCATAAGGGGATTGTTTATTGCTAGAGGATCAATTAATGATCCAAGAAAGAATCGTTATCACTTGGAAATAACTTGTCACAGAAGTGATATAGCTCAAGTTGCCAAACATATTCTTGCGAGTAATCAAATAAATGCTAAAATTAGAGAACGAAAAGACAACTATGTTTTGTATATCAAAAAAAGCGAAGAAATATCAGCCTGTCTTGCCTATATTGGCGCATCAAGTGGTGTATTTTACTTTGAAGATTCAAGAATAGTTCGTGATATTGCTAATATGGCAAATAGAATGACTAATTGCGATATTGCTAATTTGAAAAAAAGTAGTGTTACAGCTAACAAACAATTAAAGGCAATAAAGTACATTAGAAAAATGGGCTACTTTAACAAAATGCCAGTTAGACTTCAGACAATATCAATAATGAGAGAGGAATATCCTGATTCAACACTTGATGAATTATCAGCTTTCTCAGATAATTATTTTGGTAAAACTTTAACTAAATCAGGAGTTAGCCATTGTTTAAGATCACTTATGCAATTTTATTATGAATTAGCAAGTAAAAATAGTGTAACTAAAAACCAAAGTGAAAAAAATAACGAATAATTATTAATTATCGTTTATTGTGCATAATAAAAAGCTAAAGAAAACTTTAGCTTTTTTACATGGTTTTTATTTGTAAATTGTTATGCATTGTAATTTCTCTTGTAGGAATATTCTTCATCATCATCTGGTATTGCCCATGCTACAGCAGATACTACTGCCGCAATACCTACTAATGAATAAATAATACGTGAAATAATAACACTAAATCCATCAAACAAGAACGAAACAAGGTTGAAATCGAAAATTCCGACTAAACCCCAGTTAAGTCCACCGATGATAAGAAATACTAAAGCTGTATTTTTTAATATTTTCAAAAAAATTACCTCCTATCACAAATTTACATTATTATTGTTTGCGAAAAATGTAAAAATAATAGTGGAAAAAAATTCTATATTAATTAGCATTATTTTTAAATCACCTACATAAAATTTAACAAGTGAGGTAAAGATAATGAAAAAACAATTTAAAATTATAAATTTTATTTTAATTTTATTTTTAATTATGACACTAACAGGTTGTAAAAAGAAAAAACAAGTTGAAACTACTTTCCCAGAAATTGTTAACAAATTAACATCATATAAATTAGTTGGTAGATTAGAATCAACATTTCCAAGTGGGACTAAGGAATGCAATGTAACTACGTATTATAGAAGTCCTGGTGAATATCGTGTAGAAATTCAAAATCCTAATGTTAATGAAACCCAAATAATGGTTAAAAATAACTCAGGCGTATATGTAATTATACCTAGTATAAATAAAACTTTTAAAGTAAATAGCAGTTGGCCAGAAAATATGAGTTACCCATATCTATTACAATCTCTCAGTAATGATATTGTTCAAGATAGCAATTTAAGAACTACAACAGAAGGTAAATCTACAATTGTAGAATTAAAGGCAAAGTTGTTCACTGAAGATGAAACAACAACTCAAAAAATTATTTTCGATGAAAATAAAATGCCAAAAGAAGTTTTAATATATGATGGTAATAAAAATTTATTAACAAAATTTGTTATCACATCAATTGAACAAAACCCAACACTAGCAAATGAATTATTTAATGTTTCTGAAAGCCTTGAAACTCTTTATACATATTATGAAAACAATCCAATTGAATTTGTAAGAACAGTAAGTTATCCTACTTATTTTCCTGATGGAACATCTTTAAAAGAAGAAACAATTACTGGAACTTCTTTAAACAAACTTGCAATAATGAAGTTTGGGGGAGAATGTAGTTATACAATAGTTCAACAGTTTGTTAACCTAACAACTGATGCAACCACAGAATATGTTAATGGTAGTATTTACTTAATGGGTGGAGCATTTGTTTTTGTTAACTCTAATAACATTCAGTTTTATGAGAATGGTATCGAATATACTATTGCTTCAAACGATATAAGTTGTTTAGAAATGATAAAAATGGGTGAATCATTAAAATCAAAAGAAGATAAATAATTCAAAATATTAATTAATTTCTTGCAAATAACTAAAATAAGTGGTAGAATATATATGGTACTAAAATAGTACCACACCCTCAATATGTGTCATCAATTTAATTGATGACATTTTTTTATATATAATAGTATTTACAAAATTTGACCAAATATTTGTAAAACATTTGAATAAGTAGCTAACTTATGTTAAAATATAGTCGTACATTAAATATATTTATAAGTTTGTAATGGGGGAACACTCTTAGAAATTAATCGCAAAACGTTAAAGACTCCCTATTTTTTGGGAGTTTTTGTTTTATATAATCTTGTTATTATATTGATATAGGAGTTTTAGCATATGAAAAAGATATTAACTATTTTTTTAGTAATTTTTGTGGCCTTATTTTTTTTCTTTGGACATCTTTATTATGAGGGAGTTTTTAAAAAAGAAGAATATAGTGGTTTATTAATATATCGAGTTGATATTCTTGAATATTATACTAGTATTGAATCACTGCCAATAAAGGAAGAATATGATCTAGAATTACCAGAAAATGGCAAATTGAGACTTGGAGTAGGTAGTGGTTGGGTGTATAGTATAAAATACTATGAGAGAGAAAAACAATTTCCTAAGATTTTTTATAAAATGTGTGATTTTACACTATATAAAGATGGAGAAGTATATTTGGAGGATAATTATGATGTAAATACCGAACCATATATCAAAGGAGGACTTGTTGATACTAGTAATTTTTTTAAAACAAGTGGCTTTAGTGTAAATCCCAATCCATTTGACTTTATTATTATGCAAAAAGGAAAATACGAGTTAGTAATTGACTTATATATTAATA